>Ga0256406_1006298_pt1 | contig 11999 bp, 16 predicted proteins | sample RumenRJG_03DNA_FD_185986 | JGI IMG/M metagenome (GOLD analysis project Ga0256406, IMG submission 185986) | Bovine rumen microbial communities from Lethbridge, Alberta, Canada - RJG_03 | ecosystem: Host-associated > Mammals > Digestive system > Stomach > Rumen | place: Canada: Alberta | collected...
CACACATCAAAGAATCGCACTTCCGTCCCATGGTCTTTCAGCATCTGCACCAGATCTTCCACTTTCATGGCCACTGTGGCACTGTTGTCATTGGGATGGATGCCGATGATGGCAGGAGGTTCCAGGTATTTCCGGTCCAGATAGAAGACCACTTTCCGCTCTTCGTCATTCATGAGACCCAGGGGCGAGACGGCACCGGGTATGAGGCCAAGCATACGGTCCATTTCCTCCGGCGTGGCAAAAGAAAGGCGGCGGGTCCCCTGATTTTCCCTGAATTTCTTCAAATCCACCGGCACATCCCCTTTCACGGTAAGGAGGAAATATTGTTTCTTCCCACTGTCCCGGAGGAACAGATTCTTCCCCTCCGCTTCCGGATAAGCCAGCCCCACATGGGTGAGCTCCTCCATGGTAAAGACCGGTCCGTGCTCCGTAACCACATGCCAGATGTGGTGGTCCTCCAGGTATTTGTAGATATCTTCCTTGTTCATGGCATTGCCTCCCTCGTAATTTATTTAATCTTATCACCAATTCTTACTGAATATAAGTCGGTCACTTGAAAACGGCAGATTAATTTTATATTGTATAAATGAATAATTTCAGTTCATCGTTTATAACTGCATATCTTACGAATTTCAAGTCATAAAAGCATAAGGGAGGGATTGATCCTATATGAATAAGCCAAAACTTTCTTATGAGGAGCAGATTCAGCACTTAGAATTAAAAGGAATTACATTCAATAATTATTCAAAAGAAAAAGCTAAAGACTACCTGGCCCAAAATAATAACCTATTCAAATTAAGTGCTTACAGGAAAAACTATGTGAAAGATTTATCGAACGTTTATTACTTGCATCTTGATTTTAGCGAACTTGTTGACCTGGCTACGATTGATATGTACCTTAGAGCCATAATCGCTAAAATGGCATTGGACATCGAACATTTTGCAAAAGTAACCTTAATGGACCGGATTACTTTAGATACGAGTGAAGACGGATATTCGATTGTAACCGATTTCTTAAGCAGCCAAACGCAGGATCAACAAAAACATATAAATTCAGAACTCGCAAGAAACTCCAATAGTCCCTATTGTCATGATGCCTACCAAAAGTACAAAAACGACTTTCCTGTCTGGGTGTTTTTAGAGATTACTTCATTTGGAACCTTTCTATCCTTTTACAAATTCTGCGCTGATAGATTTTTATTAAAAGATCAAGCCAATAAGGCCGCTCTACTACAAATAAAAAATGATAAACAAATGGTTCATAACTTTTATCTTATGCTGACAGTCAAACATTTAAGAAATGCTGCCGCACACAATAATTGTATTATTAATGATTTGCGATCTAAATCACAAGATGCATTAAAGAAAGCAGATCATCAGATGGTACAGAATTTATCTAATGACAGTATTTATTTTCTTAGTCGTAAAAATCGCTCAAGGAAAGCCAACTTTCGAATTGTAGAGATTGTTACATGCCTTTATACCTACAAATTGCTAGTCAACAGTGCAGGCATGCAGAGAAAAGCCTCAAAAGACTTACAGACATTAAAGTCAAGATTATTTAAACGATGTGACTATACGTCAAACCCCATATTGCATAGCTCCTTTATTAATATTTCGAAAGTCATTGACAAATGGTTTCCTATCATCTAAAATAAATTTACAAGAAAAAATGGCTCTACCATTTTACGGGGATGACATGATGAATGCCGTCCCCGGTTTTATTATGTAAGAAATTTACGAACCGTGCTATAATAATATCGTCATGGGGGCGTAGCTCAGCCGGGAGAGCGTCTGCTTCGCATGCAAGAGGTCGAGAGTTCAATCCTCTTCGTCTCCACCAGGAGCGGGTATCGCAGGGTGCTCGCTTTTATCGTGCTTTTTACCTGCTTCATCGGTTACCAGGATAACGTAGATTTTTATTTTTCTTTACTACTCCCCTCTTTACTCCCCTCTTTTTCATTTGGCTATCCTGACGACCCGTTCTTCGGATTTCTTTTCTATCAGCCTCTTTGGCAGCAGATTATAATATAGAAAATAAAATATGTATTTTTTTATTTTCAGAAAGGAGAAGGGAATCCTATGACATTTTATCTTTTTGATACGGAAAACCCGGGAGGAAGAAATTTTATTGATGTTCTCCGGCATGCGGAACCGGAGGATGAGCTTATTCTGTTCTGCACGGAGCATACGCCTGTCAGTATGTGGTATGCGGCGCCGGAGGACGTGGAAAACATCTGCCGTCATTCCTGCAAAATAAGGGTTTATGACTGTTACGCCGGAGAGCCGCAGAAATCGGGGCTCGATTTCCAGATTGTCGCAGAGCTGGGGCTGCTCGCCGCGAAGAATCCTTTTTCCAAATTTGTCATTTTATCTGCGGATACCGGGTTTGACGTGTGTGCCGATTATCTTTCTAAAAAAGGGTATTCCGTATCCCGGTTTGACGCCTCCAGTGAAATAGTTCCCGTCCCCGGGTTGTCGAAAGAGGCAGTGCAAAAAATCGAGAGCATCAGAAGGGACCTTTTCCAGGCTGAATTACCCGCAAGCTATGCGGAATTCATTTTTAAAGCCTATAATTCCAAAGATGGAACTGTTACTCCGCAGGAAATGCTTTTCAAATTCATCGGGACCCATGAAACCACCGAATTTATGCAGCGTGTTCCCAAGGACATCCGTAAAACCTATCGTATCATCTGAAAATGTACCGGTTTTTCCCATTTTTATGTCTTTTCGTGCGTGTATCCTGTCCAAAAACCATGCTTTATAATATAGGAAAAATATGGGAAGGGACTGATAAAATGAGGCGCAGAAGATTAAGTTATGAAACTTTTGTATTGCTCTGCGATAAACAGCTGAGGAGAGATAGACCCGCTTTTGAAGAAAAAGATTATCGGAAATGCATGAAGGATAATATGGACGTTATTGATGAGGAGTACGATCGGGCGTTAAGAGATTCGGATTTTATATATCATTTGAATGTTGCGGTATCCAATCTTGCGTTACTGATCTGAAACCACCATTTAAAAGATCATGATTCAAACGAAAAATACCCACAGTGACACAAAGTCCTGTGGGTATTTCTCATTGTTTCATTAAAGGAATCTTTTTACTATAAATAGGGGAAACACAAGATAAAAAACAGTCTTTCCGGATCTTTTTCACAATAGTTTCCTTTTCTTTTACATCACTGATGAGAGGTGCCGCCAGGGCATTTGAAATTTTTTCCATGGTATCCTCCTTTATGTGCAGCAGTCTTTCTTCATGGGAAGAAGGGCGATCAAATCTTCTTTATACCATTTCTTTGAAATCTTTGAGAGGGTCCCGTCTTTCTGAAGGTTCCCAAGCGTTTCCGCCAGTTCCACCACGAGGCGGGTATCTTTTTTCGATACCAGTGCATAGGTGGAGTGGATGCGGACCGGTTCCTTCAGGGGTTCAATGGAAATACCGGCCTTTTCGGCTCTTTCCGTAATTCCCTCATTATCCGGTGCAATGAGAAGGTCCCATTTCTTTTCCGAAAGACCTTTCAGCGCTTCCTCTTCACTGATATTTCGTTCCGGAACGGAGGAAAGGATATTTCCATGCTTTTCATTCCATTCATGGACTGCGTGAAGGTTCATTCCTTTAAGAGGAGCTATCTTAAGTCCTGCCCTCGCCGCATCCTCCAGATTTTTCAGATTCCCTGACGCACCCTTTCTGACGTATACCGCAAGGGCCGAGACGCCGGTGGGATTTTCCGGAATGAAGAAATTTTCTTCCCTCTCCTTTGTCCTGTGGAAGCCGCCCACGGCGAGGAGCGCATCTCCTGCTTTGAGCTTTGCTTCAACCGAGTCCTTCGGCACGGCCTCAAATGTGAGCCTATAGTCCGGAAGCTTTTCGGAAACCGCTTTCATCACTTCGTATTCATAGCCTTGGAGCTCCCTGCCGTCCTGCCAGGCGATGGGCTTCTGGTCTGAAGGGATGAGGACGGTAACCGCCTCCTTTTCCTTTGCCGGGGCCGGCGGCGGTTTCGGTGAAGCTTTCTCACTTCCGCAGCCTCCCGCCAGGAATGCGCCTGCCAGAGCAGCGGCCAGAAGATATCCCGTTTTTATATGTCTCATTTTTTCCTCCATAAAAAAATTCCCGTCCCTTCCTCCGCATCTGATTAGACAGAATACGGGTATAGAAGGGACGGGAAAAACATTTCCGCGGTTCCACCCTGATTTCCCGGCGCTATCGCTGAGGCCGGCTCTGAAGGTACGTCTGTACCTCTGCGATGTAACGGGCGTCTCCCGTGAGGCTTACTTTCATTCAGCCGTCAGGCTCTGAAAGGCACTTCCCCTTCCCTCCTGCGCCCCTTCACACCACCGGGGGCTCTCTGTGCCATTGCAGGAAAGGTACTTTCTTTCATCCTTGCCGTGATCAAGTCATTTAACTTTGAAAAACTCAGTCCTTCCGGACGAGATCGTCCAGATTTTCTTCGTTGTAAAATTCCGAAAAAGCGGGAGCTGCAAATCCGAGGTACAAAAGGCAGCCTGCCAGGCTCCATCTGAAATTTCTGAATTCCTTAGCAATCAGCCTGCCCATCGAAAGCTCCTCCTTTTTGGAAATAAAAAAATCTCCCGTCCAACAGGACGAGAGACTCGTGGTTCCACCTGATTTCACATACACTTCCATGTATGCCTCATGAAGTACTTGGAAATAATCCGTATACCCTGGCACTGTATCGGGCGCTCCCGGGAAGACCTACTGCTGTTTCGGCCCGCCAGACTCAGAAATGCACTTCAGTTCCCTATCCCTGTCCGCTTTCACCTTCCGGACTCGCTTTGTGAGCTTCAGGAGCCTACTCTTTTCTTCACTGTCTTTAGTTGTGAATACTTTAACACCGGGTATCAGAATTGTCAAGAGAAAAGGACAAGAAATATTTCCATGATCTTTCCCCAAAGATTTCTTCCGGTTTCCTGGAGAAACATCCCCCACCCCCGCTTAAATGTGGATTTTTACCGTGCTATACTAACGGCACAATAAAATTTCTTTTTCAAGAAAGGATGATTCTATGCATATTCCGGAAAATTATCTCTCTCCCTCCACCTGCGGAGTCATGGGGCTTGTCATGATTCCTGTATGGGTGACGGCCATCAAGAAAGTGAAAGAGGAAATGCCCCGCGAAAAAATGCCCTTCCTTGGCATTGCGGCGGCTCTTTCCTTCCTTTCCATGATGTTCAACGTGCCCCTTCCCGGAGGAACCACAGGCCATGCGGTCGGAGGTACGCTCATCGCCATCCTCTTCGGCCCCTATGCGGCCTGTCTGGCCGTCAGTGCGGCACTGATCATTCAGGCCGTTTTCTTTGGGGACGGAGGAATCCTTGCCATCGGGGCCAACTGCTTCAATATGGCCTTCGTCCTTCCCTTCTCCGGCTATTTCTTCTACCGTCTGCTGAAAGGGAAAGGACTTTCCGAGCTCGTTTCCGCGGGCATCTCTTCCTACATCGGAATTAACCTCGCTTCTCTCTGTGCAGCCATCGAATTCGGCATCCAGCCTCTTCTCTTCACCGACGCTGCGGGACAGGCGCTCTACTGCCCCTATCCGTTCTGGATTTCCATCCCTGCCATGGGCATCGGCCATCTCACCCTCTTCGGGCTGGCAGAAGTCGTCTTCACTGTGGCGATTCTCGCTTATGTGAGAAAAACTTCCCCCATCCTCTTTACCGATGACATTTCCGGTCATTCCTCTAAATCTCTCATGGCTCTTCTGGCAGTCCTCATTCTGGCCACTCCGCTGGGCCTTCTGGCAGCCGGCACGGCCTGGGGCGAATGGGACGCAGAAGAACTGGCGGAAACGCAAGATCTGGGAAGCGCCCTCGGCTATACGCCTCAGGGCATGATTGACGGATTTGAATTTGAAGCCCTCATGCCGGACTATACCGTAGCCGGCCTTCCCGATGAAGCAGGCTATATCGTATCCGCCATCGTGGGAGTGGCGCTCCTCGTCATTATTTTCAAAATTGGCTCGACCTTCCTGCCGAAAAGAATGAGTGAATAGCCGTTACCCATTAGCTCTCATCGTCGAAACATGGTTTTCAAAAATACTTAAAGGATGGAAAAAGGATTTCCCCTTTTCCATCCTTATTTTTTAATAGAAAGGAGCCTTCATGGAACTTCCTGTCTGGGCGCAGAAAGCAGAGAAATACAGTCCCAGGGATGACCGGGACTTCTTTATTTCCCACTCCCTTCTCACCCTTCTTCCCATCCTTTCAGGCCTTCGAGCCTCATCGGGCCGGCGGGCGCCGGTAGATGCGCTCTCTGCGCTTACTGTCCTTTTGGTGCTCATCATCCTCACCGTTTCCACCAGGTCCACTTTCTTCCTGTGGGCCCTCCTGGCAGGAGAGCTTGTGCTTCTGGCAGTCATGCCGGCAAAGCTTCTGAAGAAAATAATGAAAGCTTCCCTTTCTGCCGCATTTTTCTGCGCTTTAATCGTGGCCCCCTCCTTTTTCCTTGGAAACGGGCGTCACATGGTGCTTCTTCCGGCAAAGACCTTCCTCACCGTCACCGCCCTTTCGCTCCTCCAGGAAAATTTCCCCTGGAATGAGATCACCTCCGCCCTTCACCGGCTCCACGTGCCTTCCCTCATCGTTTTCATCCTGGATACGACGCTCCGTTACATCGTCCTTCTGGGAGATACGGCCGCCACACTGCTGACTGCCCTGAAATTACGGAGCGTGGGGAAAAATCCGGACAAGGCAAAAGCCATGGGAGGAGTCATGGGCGTAGTCTTCCAGAAATCCATGAAATGCTCAAAGGATATGTACGATGCCATGTGGTGCCGTGGTTTTACCGGTGACTACCCGAAGCCACTGCCGCCAGAGAAAAAATCGAAACTTCCCACCTGTATCCTTCTGGCATTCGTCCTTCTTTATATCGACCTCTTCCTTGTGACAGAAAGGATTCTTCCATGATCAGTCTCTCGGATATCTGCTTTTCCTATGAAAATACAACCATCCTCAATCATGTGAATGCGGAAATAGAAACAGGCATTGCCGTCCTCCTGCACGGGCCAAACGGTGCGGGAAAGACCACCCTTCTCCGCCTCCTGAACGGCCTGCTCTTCCCATCAAAAGGGACTTACACGTTTGACGGAGAAGAAATCACCGCCCAAAAACTGGAGGACCGGAAATTTGCGAAATCCTTCCACCAGCGTCTGGGCTACGTGTGGCAGAATCCGGACTCCCAGCTCTTCTGTGCGACCGTAGAAGAAGAGCTGGCTTTCGGACCGCTGCAGATGGGCCTTCCGCAGGGAGAAATAAAGAAAAGAGTCTCCGATGCCATGGATCTCCTTTCCATCACCCACCTCGCAAGGCGGGCCCCCTACTCCCTTTCGGGAGGTGAGAAAAAGAGGACCGCCATCGGAGCCATCCTCACCATGAATCCAAAGGTCTGGACCTTTGATGAACCGGAAAGCTACCTCGATGAAAAAGGCCTTTCCCTCCTCTCCGAATTCCTACCGGCCCTCAAAAAAGCAGGAAAGACACTTATCATCGCCACCCATCATCCTGAAATCATGGAAGGATTCTTTGATCAGGAAATCAGGCTGGAGAAAGTTGTTAGTGGTTAGTTGTTAGTTGCTAGCCATTAGCCATTACCCATTAGCCACTACCCATTAGCCACTACCAATTCCCTGCCATGTCTCATCTCCAGATGCGGCCTTTTTTATGAATTCACTAATTACGAACTGCTAAGGGCTAACTATTTCCCTCCCCTTTACCATTTCCATCCCGTCCATTATACTTATACAAAAGGAGGCCTGAAAATGGCATTTACACTCGTCTGCCACGCCTGCGGACAGAAGCTGACTTTATTTGATATCGACGTAAAAAAGCGAAAAGGAACCATCCGCTGCACCCGCTGCGGGGCCCATATTTCCTACGACCTGGACAAAAGAAATATCCAGCAGTCCGGATTCTGGGCCACGGAGGAACCGGTCTTTGATGCCCGGACAAAAAACAGAATGATGAAGCAAATCGAGAGGGAAGAAAAGCGGAAAGCCCTCATGGAAGGGAAGGAGCAGCCGCCGGTGCTGCAGATGGAAACGAATGCATCCCACGTCCATGATTTCGACAATAACCCTTTCGGCGCCAAAGCGGGATTTGCGAAATTCGACCTCAAAACGGGCGAGATTATTTCCGATACGCCTTCCGTCAAAGGTCCGGAGCCGCCGAAGGTCCGGCAGGAAAGGAAAGATGAAATCACTTTCAAAACGGTGGACCGGAGCCATCAGAAGAGGACCATTCATGCCACGGGAAATGCCCTTCCGGATATGAAGAAGGAAGCGCCAAAGGCAGAAGGAAAGACCTTCACTCCGCCGCCAAGAATCGTCACCCGCACGGCCCATAGGAATATGCAGCTCGTCCGCCAGGCACAGGCAGCTTCCAAACCAAAAGCGCCGGTGCAGATTGCAAAGCCCAAATCTCTCTGGCAGCGCATCAAATCATTCTTCACGTTTATAAAACATTCCTGAGAGGAGGATTCCCATGCACCATTTCGCACCGCTCATTCTTGCCATACTGATTCCCGTCCTGTTCCTTGGAGGCTGCGGATCGAAAGCTTCCGATGCCTATCACAAAATCACTCCCGAAGCCGGAAAAGAAATGATTGCCAAAGGGGTTCCCTTAATTGACGTGCGGGAACCTTCCGAATACAAAAAAGGCCACATCCCCGGAGCTAAAAATATTCCCCTGGGCAATGTGGTGGAAGGAGTCTCCAAGGCCTATCCCGACAAAAAAGCGCCCCTCATCGTTTACTGCCGTTCCGGAGCCAGAAGCAAAACCGCAGCATTCAAGCTGACTGACAAAGGTTATGAAGACGTCAGGGATATGGGAGGGATTCTGGACTGGCCGTACGAAATAGAGAAGTGATCGTCTTCTGCCATAGCATACATATTTTTCAAAAACCATATGCGGATCGTGATTCGTGATTCGTGAATGTGGGCGCCTTGAAATAATAGAGGCGCCTTTTTTATTGGAAATTTTCTTTTACGATGACTTTTGAATCGAGATTGTCGGGATTTATTTCGGGAATATCGGGGCTGTCGGTGCGGTGCGGCGCAAAATCATGAGCGGTATTTTTTATTTTTGGCCCACCTTCCCAAGTCTCCAGGAACCCCCGATACTCCCGAGACTCCCGATTCAAAAGTCCTTTCATCCTGCAGTTCCATTCATTTCAAAATGCCAGAAGTCTGGAAACCCCATTCAAAATGGCCGCCATCTTGATTTCTGGCGGCCACCTTCCCGATAATCCCCGACAATTCCCGGGACTCCCGATTCAAAAGTCCATTCATTCTGCAGTTCCCTTCCATTTCTAAAGGCCAGAAGTCTGAAAACCCCATTCAAAATGGCCGCCATTTTATTTCCGGCGGCCACCTTCCCGATAATCCCGAGAACCCCGATAATTCCCGGGATTCCCGATTCAAAAGTCCATTCATTCTGCAGTTCCCTTCCATTTCTAAAGGCCAGAAGTCTGAAAACCCCATTCAAAATGGCCGCCATCTTGATTTCTAGCGGCCACCTTCCCGATAATCCCGAGAACCCCTATAATTCCCGGGATTCCCGATTCAAAAGTTTCCTGATAATTAGTTTTTATACCTCTATTTACAGTTTTTCCACAGAGAAACCATTTCCTCTGCCGCATCAAAAGGCTTTTCCGCTCCTGCTACGGCGCTGATGCAGAAGAAGCCTTCCACGCCTGTCTTTTTGAGGTCCGGAAGGTCCTTTGCCTTGACTCCTCCGCCTACCACCACCGGCACCGGGCTGACTTTGTGAAGCTGTGCCAGTTCGTCAAAGGTCCTGGTGATTCGCCTGCCATCGGCGAGCAGACCGCTTTCCGGCTTCGATGCAGTCTCATGGAGAGGCCCTGCACCGAAGTAATCGATGTATTCCGTATCATAATGAGCCGCATAGTCGATGAGCTGCAAAGTGGGTGCGGAAAGGCCTACCACTGCATCGGGTCCAAGGAGTTTCCTGCACACTTCGGGAGGAATATCGCTCTGTCCCACATGGACGCCGTCCACTTTGATGCCCATTTCCCTTGCTGCCAGGGCCACGTCCAGCCGGTCATCCACGAGAAGGACTACGGAGTCCGATTTCCCCAGTTCTGCCAGGACTTCTGCCGCTTCCCTGCACTCTTCGATGAGTTCCCTTGCCGAAGCCACTTTAGAGCGGATCTGGACGCAGGTAAAGCCTGCCTTCACCGCATCCCTTACGATATCCTTCACCGGGCGGCCCATCGTATTTTCGGGTCCCACCACAAGGTAGCAGGAAATATCGAGCGCTTTTCTCATATTCATGATTTGCCACCTTTTTCCAGCTGTTCATTCAGCCTGTCCAGTTTGCCATCCATCATACCCGTGTATCCGGGGCGGATATCAGCCTTGAGCACCACTTCAGTGCGGATCCCGCGGTCTGCAAGGACCATGGTCGCTTTCTTTACCACAGCCATCACGTCGTCCCATTCCCCTTCGATTTCGGTGAACATGGAATTCGTCCGGCTTGGCAGGCCCGATTCACGGATGACCTGCACCACCTCCGCCACATAGGCGGAAAGTTCTTCTCCCGTGCCGCAGGGAGCGATGGCTACTGCAATCAGTGTATTCATAATCCCTCCACCATTTCCATCGGATTTTCTGCCACGTCTTCTGCAGGAATAGTATACATCTCATCAAGGAAATATTTTTCAAACGTGCCGGGGCCCTTCGCGATTTCTGCCGCCCGACTGCCGGCTGCATTGTACATATTGGTAGCCGTAAGGGCTGCGATGAAAGGCTCCGCCACTGCCGCATAGACTGCCGTCACCCCGCCCAGGGAGCAACCGGAACCGGTGACTTTGGTGAAAAGGATGGTGCCGCCGGAAGAACGGGCCACCCTGTTTCCATCAGTGACAAGGTCTTTTTCCCCGGAAACAGCCACTGCCCCGTGAATGAAAGAAGCCAGCGCTTTGGCCGCCGGAAGAGCCGCTTCCACGGAATCCACGGAATCTACGCCCCGTCCGCCATCTTTCCTGATTCCCGCATCGAGACCCCAGAGGTTCGCAAGACCGATGATTTCCGAAGCATTGCCGCGGACAATGGAAGGCGGTGTCTCCCTGAATTCTTTGAGAAGCACAGTCCGTAGGCCTCCCAGACCGATTCCCACTGGATCCAGCACCCAGGGCTTCCCATAAGATGCCAGCGCCCTTGCCGTACGGGGCAGCGTTTCCGCATAGACAGGAAGAAGGGTACCCATATTGATGTAAAATGCATTGCAGACAGCACCGATGCCCTCCCCTTCGTCCGGAAGGTACACCATGGCCGCCGAACCGCCCGCTGCGAGCTGCGTATTGGCCACCAGATTGATAGTCACCGTATTCGTAATGGAAGGCACCAGAGGACAGGTCCTTCTGGCTTTTTCCACCGCCGCCTTCACTTCATTTCGTATTTCCTCTAAATCCATAGCATCCTTTCCTTGCAGGAAATAAAAAACCGCTGCATGCAGCGGTACTCGGTCTTTCTATCCTTTTGCGGACATTTTTGCTCCCTACGAGAGTCTTGGCTCCATCAGGTTCAAAGGGTTTAGACCAGGTCATTCTCAACTGTAAAAGTTCCCCTGCAAATTCTAAATATAGGATAGCAGGGGAACTAAAGTTATGCAAGGGATTTTTTGCGAGAAGGATAAGTTTGGAAAATAAGGACTGCATTTTGCGGATGGCGGATTGCGGATTACGGATGGCGGGAAGGTGTACCGCTGTGCGGCACAAATATATATGGGGACTGTACACAGGCGGGTTTTAAAAGCAGAATCCCCATATAAAAAGAAATCCACCAGCATAGCTGGTGGTTCTTCACATGCGGCCACAAGGGCCTTTTATTACCGGCTGCGCGTTAACGCGCTTGTGCTTCTGTCACTTGCATATTATTGCTTGCGACCCGTGAACGGGTCAAATAAGTCCCCTTCTACGTCTTCTTCCTCATCCGTTCTTAATTGGTTTTGGATATA
>Ga0256406_1006299_pt1 | contig 11999 bp, 8 predicted proteins | sample RumenRJG_03DNA_FD_185986 | JGI IMG/M metagenome (GOLD analysis project Ga0256406, IMG submission 185986) | Bovine rumen microbial communities from Lethbridge, Alberta, Canada - RJG_03 | ecosystem: Host-associated > Mammals > Digestive system > Stomach > Rumen | place: Canada: Alberta | collected...
TTTGCCACCGAAGAAGACTGCCGGTTTCGCGGCTTTGGCTGTCAGGGATTTGAGTCGGGTTCCTCTCCCGCCGGCTAGGATCATCGCGACCATTTCTTCGCTCGTGGACATATGGTTCCTCCTATTTGTAAGCGTTTACTTATAAGATTATTATAATCTACAACCGGATAAATGGGTTGTAGAAAATAAACACAGCCAACTCTTTCGGAGAAGATTTCATCCCGGAGAACCGACAATATTCCTTTTTCGTCTTCTCCATTATAAGACGGAAAAAGGAAAAAGAGCCGAAAGAATCCACTTTTCCCGGCTCTTGAGGGAGTATTTACAGAAGTTTTACGGAAAGGAACCTATTCTTCTTTTTCTTTCTTTTTACCAAGCGAAAAAGAAAGAACCCCGATACAGCCTTCTTCATAAGGCACCGCTTCGACAAGTGAGAAAGTAACCTCTTTCCCTTGGTAGACAGAAGTTGTCTCCTTAGGGAAAGCCGTTAACAAAGAGGAAAAGCCTTCTTCTGATTGGGTCCCGTTAGTTGGACAACTGGGGTAAGGGATTCATGGAGTGCATGCACTCCATGAATCGCCCCGAAATCCAACGAAAGGACCTTTTTCAATGAAGTACACAAAGGAAGAGAAGATTGCGTGGGCGAAGGAATATCTGAAAACCGGGATAATTGATCCCCCACCTTCCTGCAAAGGCAAACGGGCAAGAGAGAGCTTCGGTCCCCATGTCCGCGAATGGGCGAAGATGCTCAGCAAATACGGCGAATCCTATTTCGACCGCCATTACCGTAGCCATACTCTGAAGGAGAAGCTGGAAGTTGTGACCTATGCCGAAAGGAATGGGCGGGTGGCGGCGGCAGTCCGGTACGGAATACAGAAAAACACTATCGACGGATGGCTCCATAAGTTCCGCACCCAGGGTTTCGATGGTCTAAAATAGAACTTTCCCAGCCAGTAGTACTATACAATCATAAAAGCACAGCCATCCGGTTTGGGCGACTGTGCTTTTTGATTATTCGGATTTTGTCTTCGGCCTGTTCTTGCTTCCCTTGGGGCGGCCTCTCTTCCGCTTCTCAGGCTCCGGAGGCTTAGGCAGGAGCCCTAACTCCTGAAGCATCCTTTCCTGCGATGGATTTATCTTGATCAGCTGCCATTCCTTTCCGTCGGTGCGCACCTTCTTGGCACGTGCGAGGACGGAGAGGATCTTCTTGTACGGATCATTGTCGAGGAGATGGACGCTGTCGAACTTGTTGATCAGCCTGTAGGTGAGGACTGTGGCAAGGAAGTCGCAGAACTCGCTTCCGATGACAGACCTGTCATCATGGACACGGGTCTCATCGAAGTCGCAGGCCGACTTGTAGTACCTCATCACAAGCTCAATCTCCCATCTCCTGTCGTATGCCTTGTAGGCAATCTCCGGAGGAAGGTCAAGGTCGCACTCAAGGACAACGGTTCCGAAAGTCTGCTGCTTCTCCTTGAGATCCTCTATGCTGTACGTTTCGTTCTTCTTCGCCCTCTTCAGCCAGTCGCTCTCCTCCTTGGCTGCCTTATGTGTGTCCCTGAAGGAGTAGAGCCATTTGTCTGTGCCCTGGACCTTCTCCTTGCGGTAGGTTATGCCCTCATAGGTAGGAAGGATTCCGCTGAAGTCCAGCATATGATGCGTCCTGATGAACTTGGAGTTCCTCTTGATCGGATTGAGGTAGTGGAGGTCTGGATGGGCCTCGAATTCCTCGTGCGCCATAGCCTCAGGGAATCCCTTGTCAGCGACGATTATGCCCTTGGTTATGCCGTTTTCCCGGATGAAATTCTCGTATGGCGTCTCATCCAGCATGTTGCCTGGGAAGCACTGCGAGCATATAGGCTCCATGGCCTCGAGGTCGAAGGCAAAGAGGACCGAGATGTCCCTTGTACCCTTCGTCCTCGCCTTCCTTGAGAAGTCGGACAGTGAATTGACCTTCGACTCGTCGGACTTCAGTGTTCCGTCCACCAGGAGATGATGGTCGAGGGATACCTTGGCTGTCCTGTTCCTCATGAACTTCACGATTCTCGAAACCGTCTTGCCGAGGTCGTTCAGGAATTTCGATACAGTGTTCCTGGACAACGCGACTCCCGGATATATTTCCGAAAGGAAGCTGTTTTCGTATGCCTCCTTCAGCTCGTTGTCCTTTATATCCTTGAAGCATACCCTGAGTATGGCGATGCAGTAGATCTTCATGGCATCGTCCTTTGAGTACACCTCCAGAAGCTCGTCCAGGATGTCTTTGAACAGCCTGTCGCAGAGCACTGCTCCCGCCCAGTCCTTGAGGTCGATCGGGGAGGAAGAGATGTCAGGTGTCTTCTCCTCTTCCATCGGGACATATTTTCCGTCGATGATGTGTCCGATGGTAGGCCCGTTGACCGGAATCCGCCTTCCGTCGACGTATTTGCATCCGATTCTCTCCCGAACGGCATAAAGGTTTTTGTCCTTCCCATATGCGGTGACGATGGTATTCTTAGGCCTTTTCACCGCAAGTATTTCTTTCGGAGTTGCCATATCCCGATTCTCCTTAAATGTATAGTACTATTATATAATTTAATTAGACTATACACAAGAAATATAGGAGGAAAATGTCGACAATTTCGCATGTCATGGCAGACCATCCGTCACCTGATCTGCACGATTTTTGGCCCCTGAATATCAGAAAACAGGGATTTCACATAAAAGCGGTCCTTTTCGGGGACCGTATGTATAGTTCAATTGACTGGGAAAGTTCTACTCAAACTTATGCATTACTCCGCTAGATGTTTCTTAAAGTTTCAAACGAATGTTTAATAAACTATCAACTGACTCTCATCAATAATACCTCCTACTACTACATACCCTTTGCTTCGCATATATTGCGAAAAAGATCAGCCTTATTTTTCGATTTCTAAGAGTCACCTACCCTTTTTGTTCCGTTTTGAAAACAAGCTTTTCCATTGTTTACTTAGCAAAAGCAATTGCAAATGTTAGCAATCATCGGAGAAGAGACCATTGCTTGCACTATTCTCATTTTATTCGAATCCTCTGTTATTCGTGCAATCGATAAGGAGTATCCCCGTCTTTTTCCTCCCCGGTTTCTTCCTTGAAAAAGAGCTTAGCCACGTTTAGCTAAGCTCTCCTTTCTTATTCCTTCTCTTCTTTCTGCTCTTCTTTTTCCTCAATCACTTCGGAAGGAGTCAAAGAGGTCTTCTCTTCTTCTTTTTTCTTTCTCTTATCCTCGTAGACATCGAGATAGGAGCGATTGGCTTTCGAGTCGTGGATCGTGACCAAGATGAGATCGACATAAGAGACAAGGTCTCTTAACTTCTCGCTCGGCGTCGAGATGATCGCCTGGAGTCCGAACTGTCTTAACAAGTCCGTCGACTGTTTGATACGTCCGGCATCCATCTTGGAGAATGCTTCGTCGAAGATGACAAAGCGGAGCGTATTGTTATCGGCAGGGTTATTGACTCTACAAAGCTGCGCAAACGAAGCGAAGATAGAAATATAGAACGGCGTCTGGTTCTCACCGCCGGACTGGGCGTTGAAGGATCTTCCTAAGGAGATCGTTTCACTGTGGTCTCCCATCGGACGGGTGACCAGTAAATCGAAGACGATATAGGTCGTGTAAGTCGTGAAGAGTTCGACGTTCCGTAAGACCTGTTCTCTCTGTTCACCGAAAGCCGAAGTCGAAGAGGAGATAAGGCCGAAAAGATCATCCATCGTCGCTTTATACTTCTCCATGAAGAGGCTTTCGGCATCTCCGCTTCTTAAAAGCAGAGGATCCATGATCATGTTGTAGTATTCGAGATAATCCTTGTTCGGAGAGACCTTGAACTGATAGGTATCTCTTCCGAAATGGGAATCCTCCAAAGCTTTGTTGAGCTCCTCGATCTGGGCGTTGACGGTTTCGATTGCGGTGCGGAGCTTATAGATGAAGTCATCCTTGAACTCGCGGACGGATTCATCATGGGCTTTGACGATCTTCTCTTCGTAGTCGGGGAGAAGAACCTTCGAGATATTCTCTAACTCATGATCGAACTCGTAGTTGGACTTTTCGTTCTGGACATCGTAGTTGAGATGATACTGGGCGCAGTAATCGCTGCGTAACTTCAGTAAGGCTGCCCGATTGTGATTGGTCTTGTTCTGCGCCTGAATCGCTTCACGATAGGCTTCACTACGGATCTGGGCTAAAGTCATACCCTGATCGTCGAGAAGCTTTGAGAAGAAAGGTTCATACTCCTCGTTGACGACCTTTTCATCGAAGCGGTCAAGATCCGCTTTATCGCTCTGTAAGGTTCCGGAATAGGAAGGAATCTCTTCCGCGTTGAGACGGTTGGTATCGGCAAGGATCTGACCTCTTTCGGTGAGTAGTTCGTTTCTTTTTTCGGTGAGAGTTGCGATATTGTTATGGATTTCCTTGATCTTCTCTTCGACAAGAGACATATCGCCTTTGGTGAGAGAGACCATCTCCTGTTCAGTAGCGGTGATCTGCTTTTCTAAGTCACCTAAAGCCTCTTTCCGCTTGAGATCGTTCTCATAGGTTTCAAGTTCCTGCTCCGACATCAGAGGTAAAGAAAGAAGAGTCTCTAACTTATTGAGAGCTTCGCTGAGAAGCGAATATCTCCGGTTCATATTCTGATAATCGGCGCTGGAGACGGCTTTCGCATTGCTGGAAACCTGAGTGCCTAAGAAGAAGACACGGGCATTGGCTTTATTAAGATACCAAGTCGCATAACCTCTATATCCGGTGCAATCGGAAAGAAGACCGGAGCCAGAGGCTCTTGCTTCTTCGAAAGTAGAGCACTTCTTGATTCTTCCTAAGAGGTAATCGGTATAGGCTCTTGCGCCTTTATCGTCGGTATCGATCAGATTGGCGATCGAATCCGGATTCGCCTGGATGTGATTCGCCAATAGTCTTTCGGTATCCACAAGGGAGACATGATAGTAACGGTTAGAATCCGCAAGCTCCTTTAAGATGCGGTTAGCTTCTTCGTAGTAACGCGGATTGACGAAGAAATTGAATTTCTGGTTATAAAGAACCGCTTCGAGAGCTAGGGTCCATTCCGGATCATTGACATCGACAAGATCGCAATAGATATGGACATAGGCATCCGAATGACGGGCTTTTAAGGAAGTCTCTAAGGCGTTTTTGATGCTGAGATATAAAGGGCCGAGCTTATCAAAAGGTTTCTTACCCTGATTGACGGCACTTAAATCACTCTGCAGAGTCTGTAACTGCTCCGAGACCTGATAGAACTCGTGGTTGAGAAGAGTCTTCACCGAGGTAGCCTGACTTCTTAACGCTTCCATATCGGTACGGAAAGAAGCAAGGGCGGCAAAGTCTAACTCGTTCTCTTTTAAAGATGCCAGTAAGGAAGAAGCTTCGTTAGAGACATCCTGCGCAAGATCGACTAAGGCATCGAAGCTCTCCTTGACGGAGGAACCGAGTTTCGAAGTATCGAAATCCTGATAATAGCGGCTGAAGTCGCTTCCGGCCTTGGCATAGGCATTGGCGTAATTGGTAAGAAGCGTCAATACGTTATTGATCTGCAACTGGATCGAAGCGGTCTGTTTGAGAAGATTATCCTTCTTCAAGGAAAGCTTCTCCGTCAAGGAATAATTCCCGGACTGAAGTTTCTTGGCGTTATAGGAATTGAGGTCCGAGTTGAGATCTTCGAGCTGTGCATCGAGTCTTGCGATTTCGTCGGAGATCGCGGTGAGTCTTTCGTTATCTTTCGCAAGACGCTCTTTTGCGCTATCGAGCTTCTTCTTCGCTTCTTCGTAGGAGACACGGGAGTTAACGTAATTGAGCATATCGATACGCTTATCGAAAGAACGTAACTCCTCATAGGTCTCTTTGATCTTGTTGAGGGATTCGACCTTGAGTTTGAGGTTCTTGGCCTGATCCTCAAGGATCTTATACTGCTCGATATTCTTCTGCATCGGGGTAATATCGACATTCAGGTCCGCATCGCAGATATACTCCGTGATGAAGGAGGAGATATTCGAAATCGGAGCAAAAGAGACTGCCTTCTTAAACAGGGAGAAATACTTATCCGGAAGGTTACCGAAAGCTTCCTTGGTGAAAAGCTGATATTCGGCATCGGTATCGAAGAAGCGGAAATGGTTGACCTTATAGTTCTCTCTGACCCAGGAAGAAAGCTCTTTATACATCATCGGACGGACTTTCTTGCGGTTGGTTTCGGTATCGGAATTGGAGAAGCCGTTTTCCGGGAAAGCGGAATCGAGATAGAAGTAGTGTTTATCGATACGGTCGGAAGCATCGACATCGAAGCAGACACCTAGAGTGAATGGTCTTTTTTCGACATCGTCAAACAGCTCCATCGCGATATAGGAAGTGAAGACACCGGTTCTCAAGGTGATGGTGCTACCGTCGTCCTTGACACCGGTCTGACCGCGGAGATAGGAAAGAAGCGTACGTCCGCTTCTGCCCTTTTCGTTGGCGGCCTTGTTGAAGTTATCCGGACGGGTCGAACCGAGTATCAGAATCTGCATCGCATCGATGATGGTCGATTTACCGGTGCCGTTAGGACCGGTTAAGAACGTGATGTTTTTGATATCGGTAGTGGTGTTGGTGAAATAATGCCAGTTGATGAGGCGGAGTTTCTGGATGGTTTTCATTCCTTATGCCCTCCTAAAGAATCGACCGGAATATCGCCGGGCTGTGTTGAAGAAGTAGAAGGCGTATCGAAAAGCGAAGAAGAGGAAGTCTCTTCCTGAGGCTTTGTCAGCAACGCATAGAGAGCGTTGAGCTTTTCTGCCGAGATCACATAGCGGATGGTGGGGAGAATGAAGAAAGAGTAGGAAGGATCTCCGTAGCTGTTATTGGCCTTGGTGACGATATTGAAAGCATCCAAGGTGCGTAAGGAAGAAGCGATCGTAGAGGAAGAAAGACGTTTCGAGAGATTCGATAAGCCCATCTCCTGAACCAGCTGGTTCATCTGACCGGACGTCATGAGGACTTCGGTTTCCTCAGGCGCCTTTTCTATCTGTCCTTCGTAATAGGAGCGAAGAGCATAGACGACTAAAGTGGTCGAAGGTTCGATACGGAAGTGGTTTCTTTCCGCTCCCGAAGTGACGAAGATGACGCCGTCTTCATCGTTTTTCGAAAGCTGCATATCCATGTAGGAGAGATAATCCTCGAAAGTCGAGGTATAACGTTCGATAAAGAGGTAATCCGGATTGGCGCGGAACATCTTCGACTTGCGGTCATAGACCTTTCGGACGATAAAACACTCGTAGAGAAGGTCGTTTAAGACTTCCTTGAACTGGGTTTTATCGGAGCGGGACATCTTTTCATAATCTTCGGTGAACATTTACCTCACCCCCTTCTTAGCAGGTATTCTTGTGAATTTATACTGCGGCATATAGAAGCCGGAATACTCGACTCGGTCACTTACCTTCTCGGCTTTGAACGGTATCAGTCCGGTAACGGCCTTCAAAGTTCCCAGAATCATCAAGACGAGATCATCGTCGCTGTTGAGCGGAATGTCGGTGTTATACATCTCGTCTTTTCCTTGCATCCACTTTTCGATGAACTGGCTGATCGCTTCATCAGAGAAGCGGTCAAGCTCATTATCGAGAAGCGAAGAGAAGCTATCGGCGCTATCGTCCGGCCCGAAATCATCGTCCATCGGAAGCGGTTCGATATCGACATCGACACTGCCGCGTTTAAAGGGCATCGCCATCGAAGCCGAATCGAGATAACCTTGACGGAAGAGTGAGATCGAATCCGTCGCTTTTCCGACCAATGGCATCTCGTCATAGTTGAGAGCCGGGTTATTCTTGATCTCGGTAGCTAAACCTAAGATGATGCGGTCGATCTTGCCTTTGACGGTCTTATCGGTCGAGGAGAGGTAATTGACCTTCTTCTGAACCGCTTCGGTATAGTTTGCATTCGCGACATCGATCTCCGAGAAGGCGGAGGAGAGACGGGAGAAGATATCGATGACCGAGGAGATGAGCTTGATGATCTCATTAGTGAGATCGGCAGCGCTCTTTCCGCGGTTGATGCTTTCCGCTTTCGCTTCCTTGACTAAGAGAGTGACAATGCGCTCGTTCTTGATCCAGCGGTTGAGGATCGAGATCGTCGGTTGCGCATAAAGACCTAAGGAATCAAAGGTCTTCATCGGATGGTAATACTTATCCGCGACATCTTCGCGGTATTCATCGAAGTGCTGTTTCAAAGCGACATTCGGATCGAGAACATGGGTGAGGCGGTTACCGAAGACGCAGATCTGCTGTCTTAAAAGAGTGACCGACATCTCCAGAGAGTCGGCGTTCTGTTTGGCGTTGAGAAGAGAACGGTACATATAATCGTCCTCTTTTTCATCTTCCATCTTCAGTTCCGCATAGGTCTGATGGACTAAAGGGAGGTAAGATCCGACATCGCTTGTCAGATCGTTGATGAGAGATAGGAAACGGATTGCATAAGCAGGGATATAGATAAATTCGATACCGGTCTTCGGGTCTTTGGAGAGGATAAACCAGCCGCATTTTGAGAGTTTGCGGATGACATAGCTGATTTTATAGGTAAGGACCGAAGAAGCGTCCTCGGTATTGACGAAGTTATCGATATCGACTTCTTCCTCTTCGTCCTTATCGTCGAGACGGTCGGATTCAATGGAGAAAAGTTCCATCATCTCCGCTCCCTGGGAACGGAGAAAAGCAGCATAATCGGAGCGTTTGATATCGGTCCGATAAAGCTCAAGCATGTGATAGAGAGAAACTAAGGCGAACGCGTAAACGGCCTTATATTTCCGTGAAAGAGGAGAGAACAGTTCCTCGGGGATTTTATCAAATAATCGGTTCATTCCAAGCACCTTTACCTCTTGTTGCACAGAGGGACAGAATAACTTTCTAAATTATAAGCGGAACAAAAAAGGGTTACAACTGAAAAAGTAGAAAAATCTCACGCTTTTTTGAGGTTGATGAAGAAACAACTTTTCCCACTTATTCGGTGGTTGGAACATAAACTGACACTCTTTTTTACGAAAATCAGAGACAACCCTCGCGCGCACGTTTTATAATACCGCATATGGATTGTGCTGCTACCCATTATCAAGTCCTCACCAGAGGCTTAGGAAAGAAAAAAGAACGAGCGTTTGAGATTGATGTCCTCCGTGGCATCCCGATTTTCATCGTGGTCCTCTATCATTTCTGTTGGAGCTTCTCTTTTATGCCTTCTTTTTTCTCAAATTCGGCTACGATCCTAAAGAACAATCTGACTCTCTATGACTTCCTATCCTTCATCACTTCGATTCTCACTAACCGACTGATTCACACTTATTTTGCCCCCTTAGTCGGAGGGCTATTCATCTTCATCTGCGGAGTATCCAGCGTCTTCTCAAGAAACAATCTGAGAAGAGGTTTCCTTCTTTTCTTAGCGGCATCGATCGTTACCCTTGCTACCTTCCTAGCCGGAGAAGTCGTCCATGAGAACTATCTCATCACGTTCGGTGTTCTTCACCTGATGGCTTTCTGCGTTCTTTTCTATACCTTCTTTGAAAAGTTGAGCGAAGAGTTGTTCCGGAAGAAGATATCTCCGGAAATCCTGGCTCTCTTCTCTTTTGCTATCTTCCTGTTCTCTTTGATTACCTTGAGCGGATACGATCCTTTTAGGAATACTTTCTTTGAACCATGGCCTATCAAAGTGATTCACGATACTTTCTTTGACCGCTATCAAAAAGAACCTCTCACTTTCCTTACCGAACCGATAGGATTCGTCGCAGGGGATATGGATTGGTGGCCGATTTTCCCTTATCTCGGGGTATTTCTTTTAGGAGTTGCCAATGGAAAGTGGGTCTATGAACCGAGAGGAAACAGAACCATCTTCCCGAAAGCAAAACATCTGAGAAAGATTCTTTCTCCTCTCTGTTTCATCGGTTCCCATACCATCTATATCTATATTCTTCATCAACCCATTATTATTCTTGTCCTCCTCTTTGTTTTTCTCGGATTAGGTTTCCGTATATAATCTCCCTTGTCGGAAGAAAGGCTAACACTATGGAACATAGCACACTCTATCAGGATGTCGAGCGCAATAGAAATAGGAAACAGGTCGCTTTATATTTCCGTCACGAGAAGATCCGTTACCCGGAATTGCTCCGCCGTATCGATACCATGGCAGTACTCCTCAACAAGAGAGTAGGTATCCATAAAAACGATGTCGTCACTCTTCTTTCCCCGAATGTCCCGGAGACCGTCGTCACTTTCTATGCTTTGAATAAAATCGGCGCTATCACCTGTATCCTTCACCCTCTTCTTCCTATCGCTGCCTTAGAGCGCACACTGAAAGAGACTTCTTCCTCTTATCTTCTTTTACTTGATGCGAGATACCCGGAATACGAATCTCTTTTAAAAGATAACCCTGCTGTCAAAACCTATTTCCTCTCGGCAATACCGGATTTAAACCGTATCGAAAGAAGCGTCTACCGCAGGAAGAACAAAGAACTCGAAACCAAGATTCTTCCCTCTCAGCGTTTAGACTCCACCGTCAAGATAAAAGAGAGCGAAAGAGACTCTCTTTCCATCAATACCGATGATCTGAAACCTTCCGTCTATCTTCTTTCCGGGGGAACCACCGGAAGAAGCAAGACCATCGTCTTAAACGACCACGCTCTCCGTTTCCCTGGGAATCACGCCGAAGAGATCTTAAGAAAAGAACTTGGAAACGATAACTCCATGATCGGACTTCTTCCTCTTTTCCACGGTTTCGGTTTAGCGATGGGTATCCATGCTCCTCTGATGAAAGGAACCTCCTGCTTCCTTATGCTCCGTTACGATGGAAAGACCATCGTCAAAGGAATCAAGAAAAAGAGAATCACGCTTCTTATCACGGTTCCTTATATGGCAAAGAAGCTTCTTGCCACCAAAGGTTTCCAAGGAAAGAAGCTTCAGAATCTTTATATGACCTTCGTCGGTGCCGATAAACCTTCGCCGAACCTCTTCAAAGAATTCAATACAAGGATGGAAAAAGCCGGTTCCATCAACCGTCTTTATGAAGGTTACGGATTGACCGAAACCGTCACCGTCACTTTCGTAAACACCTTTAAGAACCATAAACAGGGAACGGTCGGAAGACCTTTGAGCGGTGTCAAAGTGAAGATCGTCGACCCAGAGGATTATTCCCGAGTTCTACCTGCCGGAGAAGATGGTATCATCCTCATCAGCGGAGACTGTAACTGCCTCGGTTATCTTAATGCAAGAGCCGAGGAACAGCCTTTCTACACCGATAGCGATGGCATACAGTGGGTGAAAAGCGGAGATATCGGACACTTGGATGAAGACGGCTATCTCGTCTTCAAAAACCGTGAGAAGGATTCTTTCAAGATCGCCGGCTACAATGTCTTCCCGAGCGATGTCGAAGCCTTAGCCGAAGAAGTCGAAGGCGTCAATGCTTCGGCGGCTTTATATATCGAAGGCAAGCATCCTTATATCCATCTCTATATCGAAAGCCACGACGAAGAAGATTATTCTCTGGAGCAGAAAGTTCTTTCCCATCTCAAAGAGAATCTTCTTCCTTATTCGATCCCGGAGAAGATCACCGTCCTTCCCCGTTTCCCCCGTACCGCCATCGGTAAGATCGACCGGAAGAGTCTTATTCATCTGCAATAATTCGAATAAGAGCTGTCGGAAAGCTTTATCCGAAGCGGAGTAGCCAAAAAGGGACAACAGGAAGGTGTTCTACACCAACAACGCCTACCGATCGACCGACAAGGCCCACTGCGAACGCAACCACGAGCTCTTCCGCTACATCATGCCTAAGGGTAACAGCCTCGATTCTCTTAGCCAGGAGGATATAGACTCCTCCTTCTCCGACAGCAATTCCTACGCAAGAAAGGAACTTAAATCGAGTAGGCTAGGAAATGGAAGGTCCTCTTCCATTTCCGTCGCCTCTCACACCACCCATCGTGCCGTTCGGCAATGGGCGGTTCAATCCTACTCCAGACCCAACATGGTCTGCTGCCTTTTCT
>Ga0256406_1006300_pt1 | contig 11999 bp, 6 predicted proteins | sample RumenRJG_03DNA_FD_185986 | JGI IMG/M metagenome (GOLD analysis project Ga0256406, IMG submission 185986) | Bovine rumen microbial communities from Lethbridge, Alberta, Canada - RJG_03 | ecosystem: Host-associated > Mammals > Digestive system > Stomach > Rumen | place: Canada: Alberta | collected...
GTCATGATGAAGAATCAGAGTACCGACACGATAAACCTCTTTATTATGGTTTCTAGCATCAATGATATCATCCAGCAGCTGGATCACATTTTTCGCTGTCCATTTATACGGACGCTGATAATTAGGGATCGTCAGTTTGATGTCAGAAATGGCTTTATCATCCTGCCCTCTGGTGAGCCGATTTTCCAGTAGCAGATCTCTAATATTTGTAATTGCAAGTGTTAAACCATTTGCCATAACAGATGTCCGATCCTTTCAGAACTTATTTCATATCCCCACGAATATATCTTACAACCTTATCGCCTGTGTTACCATTGAAGTAAATTATCTTTAGTCTCACAGTTCACGATCAGGCTCATTAAGCAAAAGGCGTCAGTTACCTAACGGAACCGACGCCAATATTCATATTAAAGTCCTGCCAAAATGTATGACTTAAATCATAATTGGCTTAACATTAAGGCATCGTGCTATGCCTAATTTTGCATTTGGAAATTTTATGGTTGACAGGCCTTTTTCTGCTCTTTCCAGCATCTGGTCATCCCCTACGAACACAATATCAAGCTGATGCTTTGCCCTAGAACTACCTACATAGAAAAGCCTCTTTCCTTCATCCTCAGTGAATGTTTGATCGTCAACATCAATGACGATAATAACATCCGATTCCAGTCCTTTGAACTTTCTGGCTGTCGTAAATAGCACTCCTTTTCCATCGCGTTCTTGTCTGATCAAATGATTTCCTAGTTTATCTGCACCAGAAAGAATTGATGTCTGCTCAGTTTTTAATGTCAAAATACATATTTGTTCGTAAGGATAGCCAGCAAGTCGATACCGATCTATCATTTTTGTGATTTCCTTATATGCCTCTTTATTATCCTTGCACAAATAAAAGCTAGGCATGTCTCCTGTGACGGATCTGTCCTTAACCTTTGGGCGGATATCGAGCGGCTTTCCTGATGTATCAGCTATCTGGAAGGTATTTCTGCAATTTATATTGAGAACCAATCTGCATTCCGCTTTATTAAGCCACTCTGGAAAATCTCTCCCTTGGACGAATTGCTTTTTATCATAGAATACGTAGAATGAGCCATCGTTAAGAAGCGCTATATCATATAAATCGCTTATCGACTGATCGTCAAAATCCTGTCCTTCATCAATGACGATATGCTTATACCTCCAATCATATTGATTGAAATTGGAAAGGAAATAATGAATATCGCTCTGCTCTACATCCTTAACCCGCATCAACGAGCAGACCAAATGAGGCAAATTATCAAAATCAATATTTAGATAATCCTCTGGTGATTCTTCTTTTAATCTCTGCAGATACTCCTTCAAGTATCGATTAAAGCAAAGAAAAAGAACCGTCCCATCCTTTGCTAGTCTCTTTGCTTTTTCAACAGCCAGCATCGTTTTCCCTGTTCCTGCTGATCCTTGAATCGCAGCAACTCTCTGTTCCTCCAGATAATCCAAAAGATATGTCTGCTCTTTTGTAAGGCGGACAAATTCTTCGTTCTTTTCTAGTCTCTTCGATTTCAAACTTGGAACTGCACCAAAGTACGGTGCAAACGCTGAAATAATATTTTTACATGAATCCTCATTTAAGCATGTATGCTTCCTGCCGTTATAGAAATTGTAGATGCCCTGAATGGCCTTCTCGGGATTGTCAAGATCATTCTCATAGAGCACTATGCTGTCCTGGTATTCCATCGGAAGCTCTCCAACAAAATCTCTTTTTGTAATTGACGGGAACCATACAGCAGGTTCAACGAGACAATATTGTGGATTCATGGAATTTTCCTTTTCCAATATGTCTCCCACAAGATCCTTGAACTTATATCTTATTTCTCTATCTCCCTGCTCAAGAGGTCCTCTTTTCATATCATATTTTTCGCCGTTGTCTGTACGAATATATGTCCATTGACCATTTTGGCATTCGATACCTCCTGATTTGACTTCCATAATCAGAATGCCGAACTGCGGATGAAAAATAGTGAAATCACATTCACCCCAGATCACAGTATTCTTTTCGTTAAGGTTGTTCCATCGAACAGAATGAAATACTACATAATCAGAGGGTAATTTTTTCTTTAAAGCTTCAAAAACCTGCTTTTCTCCAAAGCTTCCATGATCATCAGATAAAGTATTCGGTATCATCCGAGCCATAAATCATGTCCTCCTCTTAGAATAATTTTGCAAATGAAGCTGCTTTGATATCATCAATTTTCACAGATGTCCATCCCGGGATTTCAATAGGCAATTTATCTTTATCAAAAATCATAATTTTTTTATCCTTCCAAATTAGCAATGCTTCTGATTTCAGATTAGCTTCCGTGCTATCAATCGGACAGAAAGAGCCTGTCGGAACTGGAATCTTATAATAATCGAAATCTTCAAATCGCATCTTTTCTTCATCAGGCACAATCAATTTGATGATGTCATTCCATTCACTATATGAATTCGGATACATATCATCAAATTTTAAGCATGCCTCACTAAGTGAATCTTTAGATGGCTCCTCAGTCACTGCTTCAAACTCTTCATCTCCCATCAAAGTCATATTTCCTCTAAACATCTCTAGGAAATTAAAGGCTTCATGACGGTCCAATAGATCATGAACAGCCTGATTGTAATAATCCCTCAGACAATTATAACAGGAGGGTGTACAACTGCATCCCTTTGTAATTGATATTGCTTTATTTACTACGCGCTGGAAAACTTCACCATCATCTGTTACCAGTCTTCTTACGTGACCAGCACCACCGGCTACCGCATCGTAAAGTACTATTGAAAATACCATTCCATGCTCATACCTTACCTTATGAAGGCATCCTTTGATATCTGTTCTTTCAATATCAAGCTCTTCAGACATTGCTCTAAGTAGTGCATACATTACCGAAAGCATAGTCGCTTGGTTTTTTGCTCTTGATGTTCCGAAAATCAGCTGTACAACATCCGTCTTAAATGCATGGCATAAATCACGCTTCAAAAGCTTTCCATTGCATTCCTTTCCCCAGGGTGCTATATGCTTTTTCTCATATACACCCGCGAAAGGATTAAAATCCTTATCTTTACTTCCGCTGATAGTACTAACCGCATAGCCACAGCGTTGACATACATAAAAGTGATCCTTACATACAACCATCAAGGAATCGTTGGTAGATGTTTCCATCTGTATTTTCTGTGTTCCGTTAATGAGAAAGGTCTTCTTCATCATTACCTGACGCTGTGGGTCACCGATATAGAAATCTTCACTCTTAAAGGAACGATCCGGCTTTCTTAAAGGAACCTCCTTAACCTTTGATTCTGCTACAAAGCCTTTTCTAGGCTCAATGGCTTTACTCCAACTTGCACGTTCAATAGTTGCTCCACATGAAATACACTTTTCGCCATCCTTAGACGGTTCTATTTTTCGATAATTCCAGGTTTTGCAAGAAGGGTTCTTGCACTGCGCAATATATACCTCTTCCCAATCCTGTCCTGTTGTTTGAGGAAGCTTTCTAATGTATCTACTGGTATAAAGCTTTCCATCGGCAACAACCTGCGCATCCGGTGCATACTCTGCTATTGCAAGCTGAAGATCCCGAACCATTTGAAGTTTGTTTTCTGCCGTAGTATTCATTCCTTGATAAAGCTCTACTGTATCGACAGGAAAACCATATTTAGGAAGAACATTATTTCTTACAAGAAATTCTATCAGTTCATTGCGTCCATGCTTATCCTCTTTGCTGCGACGATAGTCCATTAATTCACGCTCATATTTGGCAGCCAACTGGATTTCATTCTTTCTTTTGAGACGAGCACATTCTGCTTTATACCAATTTACAGTATTGCGAAAATCCTCTACAGCAATCTTTAATATACCATCTTCTCCAATAAGTCTTTGTATCCAGGACCAATCGTTAATTCCCATAAAGCCATGCAGGTCTTCAGGGATAGAACGCTTAAGAATATAAAGTAATTCCTCCGGCTTTGTATTAAGATACTCTACGAATCTTTCGTATCCATCCTGATTTAGGAGTACATCCGCATTATTTGAATTATAAACATCTTCATAGTGACTGAAGAAATTACTTAGAGCAACTGCAAAAATATGACGAAGAACAACCTTTTCATTCGATATGGAAAAAAGCGGCACGCCAATTTTTCCGGATATCATACGTTCCGGAGCATTAAAATAAGTGAAGTCATGTGATCCAAGCTTTGCGTAAGTCAAAGCATAAGCGGCTGAATGGATGCTTCTACCTGCTCGGCCTGCACGCTGAACATAGTTTGCAGGGGATGGCGGCATATTCCTCAAATAAACCGTTTCGAGATCACCTACATCTACTCCCATTTCAAAGGTTGTCGAGCAACTTAGAGCATTTAACTGCTTCTTTACAAACATCTCCTGATATTCTTGTTGCTCCTTTCTCCCTAGCTGTGCTGTATGCTCTCTGATATGAAGCGGATGCATCTGAGAAGAAGCATAAAGACTGGCAAAATGGTTACCCTCGATTAAAGACTCATGCGTTATCTTTCTGAGCTTTCCTCCACATTTTATGGAGATGCATTTGCCCTGACAGTTGGTCATAGTGACCTTTCCACATTTTTGACATACATAAACAGGCAGGTTCTCAGTTCCTGCTTTAACAAGAAACTGCTTCGTGGAAATATAATACTCGGTATCCTTATCAAGAGTCAGAAACCCTCCACGAACCAGAACGTTATCCCAAAAATCCGATAATAGCTCGACGGCTTCCTCCTCGTTAATGCCAAGCACAGCCATTGTCCGCTCTAAACGCCCATTATGAAAATATGTTCCATTATCACGTTTTCTAGGAACCCATCCGCTTAAATAGTTCAATTTATGATCCGGATCATACAATTTACATTTAATAAACCTCCTAGGGGCAGCTGTATAATAAATGTATTCTCTTTCATCATCAGTTAGACTTGCCCCTTCGGCCTCGAGAGCTCCATTATTTACCAAATCCATCACCAACAGCTGAAATAATGCCGTAACATCCTCTAGTGGTCTTTTGTATTTTTCAGCCACAAGCTGCATAATCTCAGGATTTAACCCTTTATATGAAAAGTCAAGCAAGCCAAGCGATGCAAGACTAGTTCCACGTCTTGCACCAACCATTTCATTTAAAACTGCTATCCAGGCTTGTCTTCTACTAGTGGCAGTAAGATTCTCTGAACCAGTATCGCCAGGCTCTGCAAAGGTTCTGTTGGAATCAAAATATGATGTTAATTCATTTACAAGTGTAGATATTTCCCACGGATGCTGATCAATGTTTTCCTTATTCGCTTCAATTACATGCCAAATTCCACGTCTTCTTAAAAATTCCTGATAGAATTTTGTCATGTAGCACGCAAAAAATGCCGCTTCACTACGGCTATCAGAGAAGGATAGGAATTGACGTGTTCTTTTAATCCTTTCGACTGTTGATTTTGGAACTATGGCTGAAGCAAAAAGTCCGCCTGATACCTTTTTAGATTCCTTTTGACTTTTTAACACTGTCTCCATCTCAGGGAGCTGTTCAAACAGCTCTGTTCCCAAAACCGCGGTTGCTGCATCATAACCGACGTAAAACATCTTGAGGTGTCCGGAATTACAGCTCGGACATCGGTGCTCTTCTCTAGCTCCTTTTATTTCTGCCTTTCGGATTTTTATTAGATTTACAGCTCCGTGTCCACAATTGAACTCTGACCTTTGACTCTCATGCAAAATTTTTCCACACTTTGCGCAAATCAAATAATCATTTTTGCCTATACCATCCTCCGGTTCCGGCTCATCATCCTCCATTTCTTCCCACTGATCATCTTGTTCCTTAAGTAGAAACATTTCCTTGTCGTCATCCCATTGATTATTTGAGAATTCGAGAAATCCATGTTCTTCCTTACCAACAATTCCTATACGTCCACAATCATTACAAAGTACAGCTTCAAACATTCTGTATTCAGAATCAGCTGTGTATTTAGATCTACTTAAGGAAAGGCTCTTTCTTTGCCCCAGGGATATATATGCACCCTCGAGAGCTCTGATAAACATATGATATCTTGCCTTAACCAAAGAGGTTTTATTCTTCTCCGCCCGTGAAGCTACACTGATTAGATTTACTACATCCTCTTCTGTTACTTGCTCAAAGCTGCACATTCTTTCTGCTATTTCATGTACAGTCATCGGCTTGGTTACACATTCCCTTAATTCTTTATAAAGACTCGATGAAAGGCATACATCAAAAAGAATTTCTGAGTCTGTTTCATTTCTGTCATACAACACATGATATTTATCCAAAATTTCATTTAAAGCCGCCTTTGGATCTGCAAGCTCCTTAAAAAGTCCCACCGGATACTGTATAATCTGCTTGGGGAATTCTGGCATCACAGTTTTTGAGCGGATAATATCGTCCTCAAAGAAAGGGGCATCACAAAGGGTACTCGCAAAAGTCACAATATCATGATCGGATTCCTTGCCTCCCAGAGTAGCACTGGTAAGAATATGGCAAATATTCTTTGAGTCGCTAATTCTTGCCTTTACCCTTCTTAAAAGAAGTGAGGTTTCTATGCCTGTTGCTCCTCGATATATATGTGCTTCATCGAGTACCAGAAACTTCAACTTAGCTCCCGAAAATACCCTATCATCATTAGGTCGAAGCATCATATATTCCAGCATTGCATAGTTTGTCACCAAAATATGTGGAGGTCGCGATTGCATCGTTTTTCTTGAAATTACTTCATTTTGTAAAGGCTTTAATGCATGTCCATTTGTATCCTTAAATATTTTCCCGTATTCAGCAGCTCCTGCCTCATCATCCTGCTGCGTGCTGCTATTGTAAACGCCAAATGTGATATCCGGATAATTTCTCAAAATTTTCCGAAGACGCTTCATCTGATCATTTGCTAGGGCATTCATGGGATAAATTAATATTGCCCTTACACCGTCATCGAGAGATCCCTCTTCCTTTTCCTTTAAAAGATGATTAATGATAGGCAGAATAAAGCATTCTGTTTTACCTGAGCCTGTACCTGTAGTAACAACCAGATTATGTCCTTCATTGACCTTCCGAATGGCCTTTTCCTGATGCCTGTACAAATTACGCTGTAGCTTGACTTCCTTCTCACTCTCTTTGCAGTCTGACTCCAGCTCTCTAAAGAGCGGAGAAAGCTGGCCCTCTTCAATAAGGGCTTCAATATTCTTTCCAGCCTCAAATGAATCACTTATATCAAGATACGGACCCTTGGAGACAATATTCTTTTTGTTCAGTTCATCTGCAAATTGCTTTGCATATTCCTGATCCGCAATATGAAAGCTTGTTGAAATATAGCTGATAAACTCTTCCTTAATGTTATCTGATGCTTCGATAGGATTAAACATTATTAGATCCTTTCCTTCTCGTATGTATATAGGTCAGCAAGATAAATATCCTTTTGATTCCATACAGGCTCAATATCTGTCACGGCATAATAATTCTGCATCATATTTCTATTAAGATATCTATGATAATAAAGCCCGTCACCATCTTGATTTGTTATGCTTATAGTCGATTCATTAAGAAAAATAATCTTTACTGGGTTAACTTTATATAATTGTCTTCCATTATCACCAGTGACATCGCTAAAAGAAAAATCATAACGTTCATATCCAGGCCCAACATAGTACATTATTCCTTGATAAATTGGGCATCTTCTTTCTTCGCTTGAAACCTCATGCATGCCTAAATATTCTATTTGATCAATGAATGTATTATCAATTTTAATGCGTCTTAGTATTCCATCCTCTTCAAATGTTATACTCTTGATCCTAATCTTATAACCAATAAATCGGAAATCATTTGCATCTCCTAAGGTCAATTTTCCTTCATCTAGAACCTTTTCCTCCGCCTTGAAAATACTCCTGGATATTTTAACAATTTGATAATCATATTTCCCCAAAGCCAAATCCGAACCAATTTCTATTTTTTCATTCGTGATACTTAATGGTATATCAACGGTTCTATCATGGCTGAAAAGACGTAGTAACATTTTCTCGTTTGTATTTCCAAGAAAACCACCACCCATATTCCAAAATAAAGAACCATCATGATAACTGAATGCAGGCTCCAGTTGAAATCTTTCTTTTGCTGTAAGCTTACCAATGATATACCTGCCCCTATAGCCCCTATATTCAACGAGGAGGGTTATGTCAATCCACTTATCTTCTTCTGATGCGCTTAAAGCCATTACAGCATTTCCGTAATCAAAACAGCCTTTTCCGTCATTGACTACATCTAAATTGCCAAGCTGTAAAAATACGTTGCAGTTATCTGGTGCAGAAATTAATATTTTTTCATCTTGCTCTATATCTTTAATCCATTTCTTGATATTAGGATTCCATAAACGTCCTTCCTTATCGCGAGCTTCGATTCTTGGAGGTTTTATTTCTAGCTCACCGCCGGCAATAGAGTACTGAATATGTTCGTCCTGCATTTCAAAGCTTAGTATTTCGTCTCCAAAGCCACTACTTATCCGCAGAAAGGCATTTTGATACTCTTTCTCATCAAAATAATATGGCTTATCAAACCGTATTTTTAATTCATTGATCAGTTTGAACGTAGACTTTGCTACAAGCAAATTCTTTGCAATATCTACCAGCTGAAATTCACATATGTCATCTTCATCAAATTCCATCGGAACTTGATATAAATATTTGTCATTACGGTTTTCTATAAGTAAAGAGTCTAATGATATTCTATGCTGATTAAGAATAATTTGATATCTTTGCGAATTTATTGGTTCACTTGCTAAGAGCAGAATATTTTCCGGTTTAGTCAGCACTTTATAATGTTGTCCATTTTGTAAAAATTGAAGTGTACTGTCATATGATGGATAAATGATTCTGATACGACTTGTATCACTCATATCATCATTATCATATGCAAAGATCTTCTCACTTGATTTAATCGTAAAGCCTTTTTGCAGCGTAATATAATATGCCTTACACCACAGATTATCTTCGATCAGATTAAAATCTGTTGATGTAAAGTCCACCGATGTATTTTGTGGAATAATTAAAACATAGGAGTCTCTTTTTAGTTTTTCTATATCAATCTCGGATTTCTTTGAGAAGAATAGGCAATCACGATACAATGATTGGCAGGAATCGTAAATTATTTCTTCATCACATAAAATTTGAATTCTTATTTGAAAGGTTCCATCTCCATTTCTTACACAGATCCCAAGGTCAAGATCAAAGCCAATCAAGGTTTTTCCTAGTTCATTTCCGTAATAGCTTATTACTTTTTCTAGTGCTAATGTTTCTCCCGTATATACCTTTATACTTGCTTTTTCAAAATCAGATGATTTCACTCTGATGTCAGGGAAACTTATAACCGGTACATTGTTTACAAGATTATATTTCGGATATATTCTTGAATAATCTATTGCAACATTCCTTACAGCCGTATGCCCCTCTCGAACCCTGGCATCTCGGGCATTTTGAAGTCTTCCCTCCATCCATTCATCGCACAGTACATCGACATAATACTTTGCAGGTTTATTGGATGAATTGATGATTCCATCTATCCTTCGAATCATTCTAGAGAGAAGATGAACGGCATAACTGTTCCGGTATATGATGAGCTTTCTTATGCCCTCTTGGAAAAGATACACTTTATTACTAATTTCTAGATTGTCTTCTTCTGCTGCATCTCCAGGAATCAACTTATTTCTAAGTGCTGATACCATTCTCGGTATAATTGGATCATTTTTTATATAGGTCCATTCCATGTTTGTCTTGTAGAAATCAAACAGGAAATCATAGAGATACATCCATGAGCGTTTTGGTGCTAAGGCATGAATTACAATGGTAGATTTATATTGCGATCCGGATTTTGTTTCAAAGAACCATCTTCTATTTTCCTTAATGGCTTTAGAAATACAAGTACATAGGATGCTTCTTACCTGCTCCTTATCATCTCTATAGCCAAACTGAGCTGTGATATAACGCCAAAAGCCAGACTCGTCTCCGTGATCCCATTCCTTTGCATACGTTATTACGGCAAGCGTAATTTGCATTGTCATCTCTTTATCAAATGGAATCGAGCTATCGCGAAGGAGTTTATCAATGTACCCCTTTGTGATCTTGAAAAGCTTGATTTTCTGATCATCAGGCAATATTTCATTACCGATCAAAGCATTTTTTGAGTATATTTTCCATATATATCCTCTGGAATATGCATCATGCTTTTGCATATCAAGTTCAACCGATTTATCGCTCTCACTCATGCTCTTCATTCCCCGCTCAACTACAAATAGCTCATTAATCAATGTGATATACCGTTAAAAGTGCTCACAAACTCAGAAGCGAATAAATTGAACTTCCTATGGCAGTTTGAACTTATCCTCGCATTTATCTTCTTGAATCTTGTATTTTTCTCTTGCAAGATCAATTTCTTTTTGAATTGTAGTAAAAATCGCCTCTACCTGTTCCGACGTATATGTATAATTGGATTTGTTGGAACAATTTCCAAGAAGCCGAACCATATCTATTATCTTTTGTGTTCTTGCAGTTGCTACCTTTTCAAACCTTTCTTTTTTATCAACCATCGCTGTACCTCATAGAAATAATCAACAGTTAATAAAACAATAATCCTTCTGTTATCTTCTGTCAATATTTTGGCTTTTTATTCTACATTTTAAAAATATTGCAAAGTTATAACATTTTATTTTTTTACTACAACACCCTATAAAAGCTGAATGACATGTATTTTAAGCATCTATATTCACTCTATAAATCGCAGCTCTTTCATTCCTCTCACAGTCTCTTTTAATCTATAGTTTTCGAACGTTAGGAGTCGTTACCTCATAATCAGCTTCTCCATTTTTGAGTTTCTTAAAGTCCACTTTTAAAAAATCTTTCCCAAAGATTTTCACTCCATCGCTTCCACAAACACATCCCGTATGAAATGTACCGGTCCAAACCATATAGGAAACATAATTTAGTCTTCCATCTCTATGGATTGCCATAATATCGCCTATATGACTACTATCGAAAGGAACGTTATTTTCCATGCTTCTGCCCTCATCAGGAAAGGCATCCTTTAATTCATCAGCAAAAGCTTCTCTCAGCTCTTGATTTTGCCCTATGTATACCCAAAGGCATTCATAATTCTCTAATAAACCCTTTATTGTTGTCATACCTTCAATCTCCTTAACAAATTTTGTCAGATCACCTTCGTAATGTACATTACTTTACTCAAAAATCGCTGTCATCTCCTCCAAAAAGATCATCGCTGCTATCGGAATCGTCGCTATCTTCATATTCATTGTCGGAGAAATCATCGTCATCTGTGTCATCGTAATCAAGATCATCGCTATCATAGGAACAGTCTTCGCGCTCGTCCTCATCCAGATCATCGTCCGACTCGTCTTCATCATAGAAATCGTCGTCCTGGTCTTCTTCCTCATCCTCCTCTTCGGTATCTTTACCATTATAGTCATTACTGTTTTGATTTCCGTTCAGGATGTTATCCCGTACGTAGAAGCCATATGCCCGCTCGCCTGCATCGATCTTGCCGTCATGGTTCAGGTCGTTGAAGCCGAAATCAAATAAGTCTCTCATAATGTTTCCTTCCTGTGCATCTAGCACTTCATCGTTTATCTTCAGTTGTGCTTAATGGTTCCAATCCGTGATCGTACAGCGCCTGATCAATGTCTAAAACATCGTAATATCCATTCTCAATAAAGAACTTGATTACAAGATCTCTCCGGCTGCTCCTTGACAGCGCATATCCTGCTCTTGATAAAAAGTCTTTTGTTTCATCGAGATTAAGATGCAGTGCAAGTGCCAATACTATGGCTGTTTCTTTCTTCGGCTGATAGTCTTTATTGCTGATGATCTTGCTGAAGAGCTGCCTTCTGATGTTGGCCCGTTTATAGATCTCTACATTTGTGAGGTTCCTTTCAGCTGCAAGCCGGAGCAGGCGCTCGGAAAATGTCTCATCGACTTCCTTCATCACATCCGTAAGGCTTCG
>Ga0256406_1006302_pt1 | contig 11998 bp, 11 predicted proteins | sample RumenRJG_03DNA_FD_185986 | JGI IMG/M metagenome (GOLD analysis project Ga0256406, IMG submission 185986) | Bovine rumen microbial communities from Lethbridge, Alberta, Canada - RJG_03 | ecosystem: Host-associated > Mammals > Digestive system > Stomach > Rumen | place: Canada: Alberta | collected...
TTCCCAGGCGGGGCGGTTCTTTTTCATGTAGATGGGGCTGTAGTGCACGTCGAGGGCTCCGGCTGCGAAGAGTTTTTCCATGGTATAGCCCAGGACTTCTCCGGAGGCGTCGTCGATATCGCTTTCGAGTTTCACGATTTCGTCTTTTTCATAGTGTCCGCTTTCGGTTTCGATGAGGAGGGCGCGAAGGATATTGGTCTTTTCTTTATAGTCCCGTTTCCCTGCGCCGAGGCCGGTTTTCAGGACTTTGAAGGAGGAGGGCAGGGTATGGCTGGTGCAGAGGGCGCAGGCTATGGCTGCTCCCGTAGGAGTGACGTATTCTCCTTTGGCGTTCATGATTTCCAGGGGCATATCGTAGGCATTGACGATATTTAAAGTGGCCGGGACAGGGACGGGAAGGACTCCATGCTGACAGCGGACTGTGCCCGTGCCTTCAGAGAGTTTCGGTACGATGACTTCAGAAATACTAAGGTTGTCAAAGCAGACGGCAGCGGAAATGATATCCACGATGGAGTCGATGGCCCCTACTTCATGGAAATGGACTTCTTCCAATGGCAGGTTATGGGCTTTTGATTCTGCTTCGGCTACGATGAGAAAAATTTTGTTGGCCAGGGCTTTGGCGGATTCTGTCATATCCGTGGCATCGATAATGGCTTTGACGTCGGAAAGATGCCTGTGTTCATGATGATGGTGATGATCGTGGTCATGATGATGTTCATGGTCATGATCGTGTGCATGGCAATGGCATTCTTCTTCATGATGATGGCCGTGTTCATGTTCCTCATCATGATGACAATGGCAATGTCCTTCTTCGTCATGATGGTGACAATGGCCGTGTTCCCCTTCTTCATGATGATGTTCTTCATGATCCATGGTCACCGGGGCCGGTCCATAGAGGTAGGCCATATCATGGTCATGATTTTCGTGTTCTGCATCGAGAATGACGTTGAAATCACAGCAGTCGATGCCTGATTTCTGGACTCTGGAAATTTTTATTTCAAAACCTTTGGCAGGAATGGAGGAAAGTGCTTTTTCCAGCACTTTCTGACTGGCTCCGAGGTCCAGGAGGGATGCCACAAACATGTCTCCGCTGATGCCGGAGGATGCTTCGAGATACAGCTGTTTACTCATTGATTTTGCCCCTTTCTGCAAGGCGGTTGATCTGGGTGGCCACATAGCCTGCCCCGAAACCGTTATCTATATTGACTGTCACAATGCCGTTGGCACAGGAATTAATCATCGTAAGAAGGGCGGAAAGGCCGTGGAAGCTGGCCCCGTAGCCTACAGACGTGGGCACGGCAATGACCGGATTTCTTACAAGTCCTCCGATCACTGATGCCAGGGCTCCTTCCATACCGGCTATGGCAATGACGCAATTGGCTTTCCGGATGGTGCCTTCTTTCGAGAGGAGCCGGTGAATGCCGGAAACTCCCACGTCATAGACCCTTTCCACATGGGATCCAAAGTATTCTGCGGTCTGGGCAGCTTCTTCGGCTACGGAAATATCGGCAGTGCCTCCCGTACAGACGGCAATGCAGCCGATATGGTCCTTTTCTTTTTCTTTCTTTAATATATGGGAAACAGGGTCATAGGAAATATCGGGGATGAAGGCCTTCACCAGCTCATACTGATGGGCAGAAGCCCTCGTGCCGAAGACTTCTCCTTCTGTTTCATAGAGCTTTCTGAAAATGCGGCCGATGTATTCGTCCGGTTTTCCCTGACAATAGACGACTTCGGCGAAGCCGGACCGTTTCTTCCTGTCCGTATCCAGCTTGGCAAAGCCCATTTCCTCATAGTCCCGGTCCGCCGGATTCTCCCGGAGCAGCGATTCCGCCGCTTCGATATCCATGGAGCCATCCCGGACAGCGGTTAATATGTTCTTTAAATCCATGTGTTTGTCCTGTCTTAATACTATATGGCTATTTATTATATATAACTTTGATTAGAAAGTTATCAGTTAGCAGTTCTCAGTTATCAGTGAAGGGGCGGCGCGTCAGTGGAGGGCGCCGCAGTTTTATATTGGTTTTCCCGTTAAAGATATCTGTCGTCATTGATGTTTACAGTTTCGACAGGTTCGTCCCCTCACCCGCTCCGCGGGAGCTCCCTGGGGATGAGCTTACCGTTTGGCTCATTTTCGACTTGTACGATAGTACAGCCCCCACCGCTTCGCGGAGCCCCCCGAACTTCGGGGGCCTGACCGCGTTCCGTTTTCCTTATTTTTCGTGAAGAGCATATTTCCCTATGTCAAACATAGTTGCCGAGAAAATTCATCGTCGAAAGTGCAGTTCGTCCCCTCACCGCTTCGCGGAGCTCCCCTATCGAGGGGAGCCTTTCCCATTCGCAGTTACGAACTTTAGAGACATTGCGCATGTTTGGCTCATTTCCGGTTTGCACCGATAGTCAGCCCCCTTCACCCGACGCGGGAGCTTCCCGGGGATGAGCTTACCGTTTAGCTCATTTCCGACTTGTACGAGAGTACAGCCCCCCACCGCTTCGCGGAGCCCCCCGAACTTCGGGGGGGCTGACTACCTTTCGTTTTCGTCGCAATTGCGGGCCAAAGACCAAGGCCCGAAGGGCCGTTTCATAAGATTGGTTCCCGCAGGGAACCATATCCTTCCCGCACCCCGCACCCCGTTCATCCCGGATGGGGATACCCGTTCATGCCGTGGTGAGGCTAAGACCCGAATGCCGAAGTAGTCTCAGGCCGAAGTTCTCACTTTGTATTTCCAAGAACTTCATCCATACTCCCCATCCTGTATCCCACAAAGTCCATGGTGACGTAGGTGAAGCCCAGATTTTTGAAGATGCGGGTTACTTCATTGTGGATGCCGAAGAGTTTCAGGAAATCTTCGGGGAGCACTTCGATGCGGGCCATATTTCCATCATGGAGACGAACGCGGAATTGCCGGAAGCCTTTGGAGAAGAGGTAGTCTTCTGCTTTTTCCACCATGGAGAGTTTTTCTTCCGTAATGGTCTGGCCGTAGGGGAAACGGGTGGCCATGCAGGCGAAGGAGGGTTTGCTCCAGGTGGGGAGACCGGCTTCGCGGGAAAGTTCGCGAATGTCTGCCTTGTAGAGTTCCGCATAGCGGAGCGGGCTTTTGATGTCCAGTTCAGCCAGGGCTTTGAGTCCCGGACGGTACTGGGTGGCATCATTCATATTCGTGCCGTCGATGACATAGTCAAATCCTTCTTCCACTGCCAGTTTTTTCAGGGTGGAGAAGAGGAAATGTTTGCACAGGTAGCAGCGGTTTTCCGGATTTTCCGCAAATCCTTCGATTTTGAACTGGTCCATGGAAACCACTTTGTGCCGGATTCCTTCCTTTTCACAGAAATCGATGGCATCGGACACTTCTCTTTCCGGTACGGAGGCCAGATTCATGGTGACGGCCATGGCTTTGTCCCCCAGCACTTTTCTTGCTTCGTGAAGAAGGTAGGTGGAATCCACTCCTCCTGAAAAGGCGAGCATCACGCTCCCCAGACCCTGAAGGTAGGCTTCCAGGATATCCTGTTTATGATGCAATTCTTCGCTGACCATATGATTCTCCCATTCTTTATTTCAAATCTCCTGACTTCAGGCGCAGGCCGGAAGGATGGCGGGGCGATGGCGCCGTTTCAATGCGGCGTTTCACCTATTATAACATTGATTGTCCTGCTGTCATAGGAAACTCGCGGAAGAGGAGCGGAAAGCTTTGGGGAAAGGAAATTTCCCACGTAAAAAGTCGTGCCTTTACGTAAAGCACGACTTTTTCCCATATGGTTGCGAAACTATCCGCGATGCCTGTGGGCAGCTGCTATCTCAAATTCCAATCATACAGTGATCACGAATCCGTTCGCTCAGGGACTGTCAGTCCTGATCGTGGGAACCAGTGAGTCCGGCATTTACGATGGCTCCATCGAAGCAAGCTTTATCGCTCAGACGGGAGATGCTGTAAATGCTGTAGCCAATCCATGCTGCCGAAACAGCGAGAATCGACACTGTCCAAAGTGTATTCATAGTAACTTCCTTTCTTTAATTGCCGGCGAAGCCATTATAACATGGCCTTTGTGGAAATAAAAGAACGCGTATCAGAAACATATATTAGAAACAGGAACTTTATGAATCATCCGATAACTTCGGAAATTCAATAATTTTCGGTTTTCCTAAGATTAGATTCGCTTATTATAGATAAATGTTATTAGCTGAAAAGTTTCATAGTTGGCAATGGAATTTCAGAATGAGATTATACTCGAAAGAGATGATTCAGGTGTACATGAAAGGGTTCCTTTTTTCTATGAGAGGAGAAACAATTTTGTAAATCTGTATAGATGGAGTGAATGTTCATGCAGCTTATCTGTATGATTAATTCATAGGCTGGAGGTTATGGATTTTGGGAATATTTTTGTTATGCGAGGTAAGCGGTTAGTCGCCAGCCGTTAGCCGTTAGCCGTTAGCCGCCAGCTATTAGCCACCAGCTATCAGCCGTGAGCGGCCCTGGCGGGCCGGGTTTCTTTTGGTCCCGGATCGGGAAATTGTCTCTGGAAGGAAAGCCAATAAAAAAGATGCCTTTCGGCATCTGAGTCATAGGGTCTTACGCATTTCCGTTCATCATTCTGCGGATCCGTTCGCGGCGTCTCCGGGCAGCTTTTTCATCCACAATGATGTGATGACCGTTATGCATGACAAATTCCGCCTTCTTCGGGAGCTGTGGCTTTTTATTGTTGTACTTCGCGTAATCAAAGTCCGCTCCCAGGGCGCAGGAGGCACAGTCTTTTCCCGTGCTTCCCCGCCACATGCGGTAAAGGCAATAGCCGAACCAGGCGGCAATGATGGCTATAATGAGTCCTGTCCAAAGGGTATTCATGGTTCTGTCCTTTCTGAGTATCATTCTCAAGAGCATTATAGCATAGGTATAGTGAAAAGTAAAAGTAGAAATACCTAATTCTAAGGGATTGGGGATTAGGATTTAGGGATTGGGGATTAGGGAGGCTCCCATCCCGACTGGCTGGTTTGGAGTCACACTGCGATGAGGGATCAGGAATTGGAGATTGGGGAGTCTCACAGGGCGATGGAGATAGTACTGATTCACAGGGGAAGCAGTTAGCAGTTAGCCGTCAGCCGTTAGCTGTTAGTTTTTTCTCTACGGGTTGCGGGCAGGTATTGCTGCTGGTTGGAATATCACTATCCCGGAAGCGGGGCAGCCCATTCCTGCCCGGGGAATTCCTGTTTCTTCGAAAAATCCATAGGTTTGAACCTATGGATAACCGTGAAAGAGAGAATAAAATCCTCCTCCCGGTCCCGTGCTGATAATCATATCCCCTCTTTCATGCCTGTTCGCTGCTTACCGGTGACTTATCTAATTAAGTCATGGATTTTCACGATTCCCCGTTTCGAAACGAATGGATATCTCCAAAAACCATCTTTACATAGAGTCATATTTCCAAGCCCCTATGACTTAAAAGAATGGAAATTTTTGTCATCAGATTTTAATGTTCATTTTCTCCGGAGACGGCCCGCTCCGTTTTCCAAAATTGACTCCATATTTCCTTTATACGGCATTATCAAATTCATCAATAACAAAATCGGTGAATTTTCCTGCAAAACACATAAAAATGGCCCGCCATCCAAAAGATGCGGGCTTCTTTCACTGATAACTGCGAACTGATAACTGATAACTTAATCTCCCGGTATTTCTACTTGTTTTGTAATGATTGTACAGTCTGCCGGAACTCAAATCAATATCCCCTGCAGATGGTCCATCTCATGCTGCACGATTTCTGCGGTGAACCCTTTGAAGCGGGATTTCTTCCTGTGGAAATTTTCATCCTCATATCGCACTTCGATCCAGTCATACCGTTTGCAGGGCCGTTTCCCGAAGAGGGAGAGGCACCCTTCCTCGGTGTCATAGGAGGTGTCCGAAGTCTTTGTGATTTCCGGATTGTACATGAGAATGGTTTTATTTCCATCCTTAATGGCAATGATGGCTTTTCCGATACCGATCATATTGGCCGCCATGCCCACGCAGTCTTCCCGATGGGATTCCAGGGTTTCCACCAGGTCCCGTCCCGCAGAACTGTCCTTCTTCGAAGCCTTCTCCGCCTTCCGCTGGAGAAAAAGGATATCCTTCACAATAGGTCTGATCATAATTTCCTCTCAAATCATATAAAAATGGCACGCTTCATTTTCTGATGCGTGCCACCTCCACGGGTCACGGACCACGGATCACGGACCACGTTCACTCAAATCTCAAACCCGTTCGTCTCGTCCCCGGTCTTGTTGAGTCTCCGTGCCAGGTCATCATAGGTTTCATGGAGATGATAAACAATGAGGTCCAGGAGAGTCCGGATGATTTCGGGATCGAAATTTTCCACACGGCTGGTAACGGTGGTATCGAGGAATACGTTTTCATCGTCCCCCACGGAGTATTTCACGATGGCATGCTCCGTATTCAGATTATTGATGTAATCCATGAAGGTCTTCCGGGCCGGTCCCCTGGGCACGGTGCCCAGATGGGTACGGATCAGGGTGTACATGGAATTATCCGTAATGACCGCCACCACCAGTTTATGTTTCGAGCCGGCAGGAATGGCCGTCATGAAAACCACGGTATCAAAAGAATCGTGGGCATCCCGGCGGCGGAAGAAATTGAGATTATGGTCTTTCATGTATTTTTCGAAAATGTCAGCTTTCTGATTTTTTCTCGGTGTATTCTGGGGAAACTGGGTAATGGTAGCCATTTGGAGCCTTTCTGCAAATCTGCGGTACAAAATAGGTATGTATTTATTATACAGAATTTAATGGAATAGGGAAATAGGGAGTTTTTATTGTCAGGCTTGTGCTGTATGGATAGAGTCACATACGATTTTCGGGTCTTAGCCTCACCGCGGCACGCCCCGCTCGATACACTTTCGAGATTTCGGGGTGCGGGGTGCGGGGTGCGGGAAGGTGGCGCCCTTTCGGGCGCAGTTTTTATATGGCCTTCGGCTTCCAACTGGTATGAATATGGTTTGTCTCATTATGATTGAAATACCGAGAGCCTTGTAAAGAATCCATTTTTATCCCAATTCCGACGAGAACCTTTGGAACAACCTATCCGCCCTGACGGGCGCCTTCCCGAGAGGAGATGACCATTTAGCTCATTTTCGACTTGTACGATCGTACGACCCCTTCCCCTCCGCTTCGCTCCGGGACCTCCCCTGACCAGGGGAGGTTGATTGGGAAGGTGGTGCCCTGCAGCATGACTGCCTGCATGCCCGGACCTGTGTATACCGGTAGTGCAGGGTTCCCATTCCCTCGCCCAGGAGTTTCCCCTCAAGGGGACGCTCGTGGGATATTGCGGCCCGGGGTATCTCATTAACCCCAATGTACAGTTTTTCATCCTGATTGACCCCTCAGCAATTCATCCTGCTGTCCATTAACCTTTATATACAGTTTTATCGCCCTGAATGACCGCTCAGCAATCCATCCTGTTATCTTATTAACCCCAATGTACAGTTTTTCGTCCTGATTGACTTCCCAGCAATTCATCCTGCTGCCCATTACCCCCTATGTACAGTTTCCCGTCCCTAAGTACACCAAAAGTTATTTCCCTTATTAACCATTAACCCCAATGAACAGCTCTCCGCCCTGCATGACACCAAAAGCCATTACCTATTACCTATTACCCATTACCCATTCCCCCATTTTGTAGAGTTTCCCCATCATTTACGCTATAATAATAGTAATAATCTATAAAATACAGAAATCGGAGGTTCCCATGAATATTACGATCATCGGGGCCGGCAGCACTGGAATTGCCGCGGCCTCTTATTTCAAACTGAAAAATATGGCGGCCAAAGTGTATGTGCGAAATGTTGCCAAAGCGAAGGTATGGAATCAGGAGCCCGTCAAGGTGTACGGCGTACTGAATACTTCTTTTTACGTCCCTCTCCTGACGGATCTGAAGGAGGCCATGGACTATGGGGATATCCTCATGGTTTTCACCCGTTCCAATGATCATGAAGAGGTGACCGAGGAAATCGCGCCTTATCTTCATGAGGGGCAGATCATTCTTTTCGTGAATGGCTGCTGGGGAGCCGTCAAGGCGACCCGGCAGCTTTCCCGTCGGCCGAAGCTGCCGGATGTCACGATCGCGGAAACGGCCAATATGCCATTCATCGCCCAGCTTTCGCCGGATTTCAAATCTCTCCGCTTCAAGGCGGCGAAGGAGGAAATCGTCTATTCCTGCATGGGAAAGGAAGGAGCCCTGCCGGCCCTGCTGAAGCAGATGGCTTCCAGAGTGGTGAAAGTTTCTTCTCCCGCTGCCACTTCCCTTTCCGCCACGAATCCCATCATCCATGTGAGCCAGTGCCTTTTCAATATGACCCGCATCGAAAACGGGGAAGAATTCCATTTCTTCGGCGCGCCGCTGACGAAGAATGTGGCTGATTTCATGGAAGGCTGTGACAAAGAGCGGCTGGCCATCGGCAAAGCCCTGGGTCTTGACCTTTCGAGCCTTCTGGACGTCCTGAACGGCGCCTGGGGAGACAAAAAAGCCACTCTTTATGAAGCCCTCACGGAAAATGAGTCCTACAAGACCGTCCCGGGTCCCAAAGACGTCTCGGGCCGCTATCTTTCTGAAGATCTCCCCTGCGGCATGACAAGCCTTCTGGACCTTTCGGAAATGATGCATATCCCCGCGCCCCACATCGAAGCTCTGGTGACGACTCTCTATATGTACCTCCAGAGGAAATATGAACCCTTCCTCACCCCGGCAGACCTCCGGGTTCTGAAAGCTTTGAAATAGTCGTCAGCCATTAGCCGTTAGTAGTTAGCCGTTAGCCGTTAGCCGTTAGTATTGGCCAAAAGCCCGCCGCGAGCCGAAGGCCGTGCGCGAAGCGCACTACATAAAATTGGTTGGCGAAGCCAACCATATCCTTCACGAACCACGAAGCACGAATCACGAGCCCGTCGATTGTCTGAAAAGCTCCATGCCACGGTGAGGCTAACCCACGAATACCGCAGCTGACTCAAACCATAAGTACCTCTATATTAAACAACCAAAGGATTATCATGAAAAAATTACTTGCTCTTGCTCTTTCCGCCTGTCTCCTCTCGGCGGGTCCCGTATTTGCCGAGAACTGGATTCCTTTCCAGGGTTCCGAAGGGACCGCCATTGATACGGATTCCTATGTGGACAGCGGCATCCGTTCATCCATTGCCGTCAAAGCGCCCATGGATGACGGCAGCGCTATTTCCACCATCGAATTTGACAAAGACAAAAGGTCCTACCGCATTGCGGACATGAAGACCCTGGACAAAGAAGGAAAAATGGTGAAGGATTTCACTTACAGCGATGATCCCCAGAACTGGAGCCGTCTGGTGCCCCATTCTTTCGGCATGAATCTGTATGACCACTACATCCTGAATCCCCTTCCCCGTTTTTCCAGCCCGGTGTGGCTCGTGATTTACAAGGAAGAAGGAGTCCGTTTCCGCGGCAGCACTTATGACGTGGAAAAGAATACGATCACCTATAAAGACGGTTATGCCACTTTCTGGGTTCGTATTTCCTATCCCTGGAAGGATCAGGATTTCTCCCGGGTCATTTACCAGGTGAAAATGGACATGCCCCATAAGAAAATCCAGACCCTTTCCATGACCAGCTATGATTATGAAGGAAAAGTCAAAGTGCACGGTGCCGGCACCCGAGACCGGGAAGACGTCGTAGCCGGCTCCCCCATGGAAAAAGTCTACGAATACATCAATAAAGAACTGAACGCAGGCCACATCCGCATGATGTCGAAGCTGTGAGGAATAAATAAAAACGGATTTCGGATTGCGGACTGGGGATTTCGGGGTGGTGGCGCTGCACATTTCATAAAGCAGCGCCCTTTCTGAATGAGATTTTCTTTGTCATCCCATTCATACTGTTTCCTCATAAAAAACTTGCGGCGCCCATGAATTTGCGCCGCACCTTCCCGCAGTCCGAAATCCGAAATCCCCATTCCGATTCACCCAGTTTCTAACCAGTCGTTGAAATCTTTTATTTTAGAAAAATCATGCCCCACATCATCTACACGTCTCTCAATCAATCCCTTTCCGACAAATGCTATGAAGCTTTTCTTACAGGAAATATCCCCGAAGAGGGCTGGATTCTCACGGAAGGGGCCCATCTGTACCTCCTCGGTGAAGGGCCGGATGTGCCTTCCGGGAAAATTTTCACCGCCCCGGGAGGGCCGGCGGACTATTTCGAATCTTCCATTCCGGAAGAAAAAGCAAAAGCCGCCTGGAAGAGCTATATTTCCGGACGCCGCCTGCCCGCCGGAGCCGCTTTGGCCGCCGGCGATGGGAAAGTGCTCTTCTTCGAACCTTCCGGTTATGAGCCGGACCTTTCCCATATGGATGCCTACCGCCTTCCTTTCGACCCTTTGGAAGAAGTACTGACGCCCCAGGAAGCGGCCAAACTGTACGGCACCGATGCAAAGCGGATTTCCGCGGACTGCGAAAGGGTCCCTTCCCTCTTTGCGAAACATGAAATCCGGAAATCCGGAAATACCTGGCTCATCCTGAAAAGCGCGGCAGGACGGATTTACCATGAAGATCCGGAGAAGACCTATACCATCAATCCTTTGCTCCTCGTATTTTCCACTCTGGAAGCCGCCAGAATATGGAATCGTGACAGCGGAGTCGTCCGGAGCGCAGCCGCCGGAGCCGGCCATTCTTCGGCCCGTATGGGAGAAGGAGAAAGAAGGAAATCCGGCCGCACCTGGCTTGTTACCAGGGATGCCATGGAGCGCCTTTTCGGCCAGGCCCTGCCGGTGCTCATGAAAGAAGCCATGAGGGGGATTGTGAGATAGGTAATAGATAATGGGTAATCATAGGGCTGGCTGTAAGGCCATTCAGGACGAAAAACTGTACATTTGGTTAATGGTTAATAGTTAACAGGTAATGGGATAAAAGGCAGGGCGTGCTATCCTCCTGCCCCCTTAAGGGGGCATATGCTTTCCTTTCAGCTCACTTTCGATGCTTACCAGAGTACGACCACTTCCCCTCCGCTTCGCTCCGGGACCTCCCCTGACCAGGGGAGGTTGGTGCGCCAAAGGCGGGGAAAGGGGTGTACTACAGGTATACGGCAGAATGTTGCAAATAAATATTGCCCAGTGAGGTCAATGGTATTTATGCCAATTGGGAGCCGAAGGCCATATGCAAACTGGGGCTGTACAATAATTACACAATATGTGGAAATACCGGAAGTGATAAAGTTATCAGTTATCAGTTCATAGTAATCAGTGCAGGAGGCCCTCATCAAACTGGATGGCGGGCCATTTTTATACACAATGCTCCTGGAGAATGTTTAAATCCTTGTATAAAAGGGCCGCCTCCCCTATAAAAAGGCGGCCACCACAACTGCGAACTGATAACTAATAACTGATAACTATTTCCCCTAAAGTTTTTAAATAATGATTTTTATTTTTGTACACCCCCCCACCACCCCTAATCCCTAACCCCCAATCCCCAATTCCTTTCTGCGCTAATCATTTTCATGCCAATTGAGAGCCAAAGGCCACATCAAAACTTGCGCCCGCAGGGCGCCACCTTCCCGATAGCCCCGATACTCCCAGCATTCCCGATACCCCCGATTCAAAAGTTCTTTTCCCTATCGGCTCCCCCTCCATGAATGACAGTCAGGATGCCTTTCACCCTCTAAAAACCATTCCATCCTTGCAAACACCGTCTCCATATGTTATATTGAATTTAATTAATCTTACGGTAATGACGAGAGAAAGTAGCTGCAGGAAACCTTACAGAGAGTCCGGATGGTGGAAAGGGACAGGGGAAATGCAGGGAAGTGCCTCTCCGAGCCGGCAGGGTGAAATCAGTAATCCTGCCCGGGATGCCCGTTACAGCTTAGAGTCTCGAACTCACTGAGGCTGCTCCGATGACGGAGCAGTGAAATTGGGTGGAACACGGTCCTCCGTCCCTTTGGGGATGGGGGCTTTTTGTTTGAATTGCTTCTTTCCCGGCGTCCATATTTCCCCACGG
>Ga0256406_1006303_pt1 | contig 11997 bp, 8 predicted proteins | sample RumenRJG_03DNA_FD_185986 | JGI IMG/M metagenome (GOLD analysis project Ga0256406, IMG submission 185986) | Bovine rumen microbial communities from Lethbridge, Alberta, Canada - RJG_03 | ecosystem: Host-associated > Mammals > Digestive system > Stomach > Rumen | place: Canada: Alberta | collected...
GGTCATACTCGTAATTGATGTAGACGACCCCTTTGATCGTCCGTTCATAAATCTTACCCTTGACCTTGGGTATTTTGACCTTGAAATCGTAGTACATTTAGATCGTTTAACCCTCAAAAATAAAGTACGTATACCCACTCAATAATTATACTAAAGATAGCCCGGAAAGTCAATAGAAACGTTGATTTTCCAGGCTTTTCAAAGTCTTTTATTAGATTGAGTGCGAACCTTCATCGGAAGTTAAGAATTATAGATATGCCCAAGTCCTAATTCTATATATCCATCGGCTCTAAAGACTATTCTCTTCTTTTTTAAAATACCTTCAGCAAGGATCCAGTCACTACTGTTGTCAATATCTATGCCTTCATCATCACTAACTTCATATACAGATATTTTTCTACCGATTCTGCTATTTTCCTTTAAAACACAACGCTTTGAAATTACAAATGCGCCCGTTTCAAAATATTGTGGAGGTAACTCCTGTCTATTTTTCCGTTCCTTATACAACGGAATGATATCATGTCCACTTGTTGTCCAAGACAGACGAGGATGATTAACCACACTTATTACTGTTTCCCAATTATCATGAATTGCATATGCTATCGCTTTATCAAGAGTTTGGGTACTCAACAAAGGCGAGGTGGGTTGAATTGTAATGACATAATCATATTTAATTCCCTTATTCTGCTCCGCCTTGACCGTTGCATCATAAACAACAGGATCCAGCGTCACCAAATCAGAAGACAACAGTTCATCACGCGTTATTACCATCGCACCATATTGTTCAGATATTTCTGTTATTTCTTCATCATCTGTTGACACATAGACGTCCGGATGATAATTACTCTCAAGCGCACATTGAATAGCGTATGATATGAGCGGTTTCCCATTCATCAGTCTTATATTTTTTCTTGGTATTCCTTTTGAGCCACCGCGTGCTGGGATGATAACAAGTATTTTTTTTGTTCCATTCTATATTCTACCATTGAACTCTTCTGATTTTTCATATCCTCAAGTATCATAAAGTATGTTTTTATCTGTTAGATGAGCAGAACCTATGATTGGGATCGAACCATACCACATAGAATTCATTCGGATATTGAAGTCCTATTACTCGAATCTTTTTTTCAAAGGCAATCAGATAAATAAATTCACTTTCCTTCCTTACATCTAGCAAAACACATTTTAATATTATCTTCGGTGAAAGATAGAATCCGCATATAGCATCACTTTCACATACCCTTCCGTCTTACCCCGCATCATCTTAAGTCCTTTCTCCAGTTCCGCCATCGGAAATCGTTGCGTGATCAGTTCCTCCGGTTTCACCTTGCCTTCCGCCAATAGACTGCGCACGTAGTGCCAGTCGTCGTTTTCTCCGCCGGTGAAGGAGGAATTCCAGGTGCCGGTGACGGTCAGCTGATTCCGCAGGATCTTCCAGTACACGTCTCGTGGAATTTGGATATTCCCAGCCGGATTTCCGACGAGCACGACTTGCCCCAGCGGAGCCGCCGCATCAATTGCCTGCACTGCCGTCTCATTTTTACCGACGCACTCAAAGACGATATCCGCGCCACGACCATCTGTTCTGTCGAAAATCCAATCCTGCAGAGTAGTATCCTCGTCACTCACACAGCAGCCGCTGTCCCCGCCGCTTTTATACGCTGAGAGATCTCTGTTAGCAGCAGTCCTTTGCATATTATTCCGCGCGGACGGAAAGGATGTCTGGCCTTGCTGATTATCCGATGCAGACGCATAAATATTCTTCTCCGGGATGCCCAGTTTTCGGGCAAACTCCCGTTGAAAATCTTTTTTCCCGGAAACCAGTGTCCGGCGATACCCCGCACTACAGAGCAGAGACGTGAGCAGAAGGCCTATCGTACCCAGTCCGATGACAGCAATACATGGTGACGAATCCGGCGTAAATCTATCCGTACCGAACCCGGGAATCACCCGCCGGATCGCATGCATGGCTACGCTCATCGGCTCCATCATCGCAGCCGCCTCCATGGATACCGAATCCGGAATTTCTATCAGATTGGCTGCCGGCACGCATACTTTTTCCGCAAAACCACCGTCACAGCGTGAACCGAGATAATTATAATGCCGGCAGAGTTCGTATCTCTTCTGCCGGCACGGCCTGCACTTACCGCACGGAATCAGCGGGTAGACCCCCACACGTCTGCCCGTCCATTTCGTATTGACACCGGCGCCCGTCTTCTCCACGACGCCCGAAAATTCATGTCCCGGAATCAGCGGCATCACATGCGCGCCCGTCTGATAAATGCGGGGAATATCCGAACCGCAGATGCCGGCACAGGACACGCGAAGCAGAACCTCACCGGGTTGCGACTCCGGATCCGGAATCTCTGTATAACGAATATCTCCGATACCGTACAGGATGTTTGCCTTCATATCTGCTCCCTGACTTGTATGTCGTCATAACCCGTCTAATTCAAACAGTTTCCCGTCTCATCATCCATGATAATCTGTCGCACCCGATCCATATCCTCTGCCACAGTCACTTTGAAGTTACTGGGTTCTCCGGGAAGAATCGCCATATCCAGACCGGCCATTAACGCCGGTTCCGTCGATCCGTTGATGCTGCGGATCCGATCCGGGAGCAGGGCTTTATTAGCCTCCAGATATGGGCCGAAGCGAAAAGCCTCCGGTGCCTGTCCGGCATAAATCTGCCGTCGCGGAATGCAGCCATCCAGCGTCTTTCCGTCGATGCTGCGGTACATGGTATCCGTCGCGGGAAGTACCGGGATAGCGCCATCGTGGCCCTCGGCAGCACGCAAGGTGGCATTCAGAAGATCGTCGGAAACAAAGGGTCTTGCCGCATCATGAATCAGCACGTAGTCTTCCGGCGTGAGGACATCCTGCAAATCCAGCAATGCATGATACACGGAAAGCTGCCGCGTCTCTCCCGGATCACTGAAGGCAAATGTCCTTACCATCCCTCTTGCTGCAAATCGTTCCATCTCAGCGCTGATCTTATCGCGCCAGTGTTCCGCGGCCACAATCTGGATACGGGATATTCTTCCGCAGGAAAGTATAGTCTGCAAGGGATAGGAAATAATCATCCGTCCGTTGATCTCGATATACTGTTTGGGGATTTTCAGGCCGGCCCGCGTACCTACACCGCCGGACAGCAGTATGGCTATATTCATGAATTTTCCGCCTCATTCCATCCCCGGATTTCCGCCATTATGTCCTTATAGGGACGGTTCTTACCAAACAGCAGCGTTGTTCCCAGAACAAATCCATCCAGTCCCTGCGGCCCGTAGCGGCGAATCTTGTCTTCCCCACAGGCGCCGTCCCAGAAGAGTTCGAGATTCATATCCTTCTTCAGGCTGACCAGCCGGCGAATCTTCGGATCTACATAGGGGAGGAACATCTGCCCAGCGTTGCCCGGATTTACCGTCATGATGAGTACCCTGTTCACGATACGCAGGATCTCCATCACCGTCTCTACGCTGGTACCCGGATTGATGGCGATGCCCGGGATCATTCCGGCCGCGATGATTTTCTGGATCGTTGTCGACGGATGATATTCCGCTTCGGGATGAATATAGACGGTGTCTCCCGGTCGGAGGCAATTGAGAAACCATTCGATAGAGCTGTTCGGATGCTCCACCATCAGATGTACATCCAGCGGTTTATCCGTCAGTCCGGCAATACACCGCAGATCATTTAAGGACATGGCAAAATTAGGAACAAAGCGCCCGTCCATGATATCGATGTGAAAGGAATCGATACCCGCTTCCTCCAACTCATGGACTTCCTTCTCCAGATTGCGGAAATCTGCACACATCATAGATGCTGTCAGCAAATACTGCAATGTCCTTTCCTCCCGTTCAGCGGCCTCATGCCCGGCATTTTCATAGAAAACTCCACTTCATTATACCACGGGAAACAGCTTTCGCAGGTCTTCTTCTGAATCAACCTTCTGCACAGTTTTCTCCCAGTGCTTCCACGTGTCCTCACCGGCAAACGACGTCAACCGGCTGACATACATATGCCGCATATTATATGACGGCACAAGCACCTTGTCTGCATGAAGCACGCCGGGCATATTGATATAATCCTGGCAGATTGCCATTGCAGCCGGGTGATGCAGATTCACCTCGTCCGTAGAAAACCACGGCATATAGATGACCCGACCTGCATACTTACCTAGTTCATCAGAATAAAATCGTCTGTCAACGGTCAGTCCTGTAGAATACTGATCATATGTATTCTGAGATATAACAATATCCGGTGTATGCAAAGCAAGGATCATCTGATCTGCAGGCGTAATCTCCACATCCTGTGCAATAGTTTGACTTTCATCCACCGGTTCCGGTATTGTCTGCAATCTTCCGTTTTTATGGAAATACGAGACAGGTGTTACATACACTTTAACGCCGGGAAGGCTTTTGAAATAATCATATATATACTTCATCCGTTTCCAGCCATCTGCCTTGAACGGAAGAAAAACAACCTCTTTCGGCTGTAGGAACTGTGTGTCCATCTGCTGCTGGATCTCCATCACGGTATGATTCAGACATTCCAACAACTCTGTCACCTGATTCGTTGATACCGTCTCCGCTGGCATCGTCAGTTCCTGGTACAAACGGAAAAGCATCCCATGGTATTGATCCAATTGTTTTCTCACACCGGCAGACTCTTCCGGATATGAGGAAAGAAGGATATTGCTGAATTGTGTTAAAAGTTCCTGCAGTGAACCAAGTGCCTTTGACAGTGTCGTCGCATCCGCAGAAAGAATCGTCTGCTGCATCAGACCGTTCAGTTGAATCAACAGGTCTGTCATGCGTCTGAATACAGCCTTCCGCCCCTCCTTGTGCGGCATCTCCAGTTCGTTTTTATGAAAACGATAGAGATAGGGCAACGGCATGCCATTATTCTCCATTCTCTGTTCATAAGTCCGATAGCAGGGATATTTGTGAGTAGCATCCTGCCGTGGCACGAGGTAATCCGGATGCCACCGGGAAAGAACCTCGCGATAACCAACGGGCACCGGCAGCGTGATCATTTCGAAAGGAAGCTCAACAATATCCTCAAAACAGGAAAGAGGAAAACAGTAGTTCCTGTATCCGACCCAGTCATGCATGGCGGTAATTTCCTGCCCGCCAGCGTCTTCAAATTCAGCATTCAACGCCTCATAAATGATGAAAAATTGCTGAAACAGATTGCCATTCCGATCAATCGGCTTATCCAGCCACGCACTGATCTTCTCAATTCCGTCCTCAACGTTTCTTCTGGATTCTTCATCTTCGTTATTGGCATGTGTAATCAGATACCACAGCATCCGGCATTCCTGCCAGCGCTCATCTTCTTCTTCCTCCGTCGGAGCCAGCCGATCCAGGACAAAAATATCCACACCGGCTAATTCAGGATAACCGTGGTAACGATCAAGGAACAAATTCCATGCCTTCAGATCATGCTCCGTCTGATATCGAAGCCCCATATTCGTAATTCGACCAAAGGGTTGATCAAAACCGCTCGAAACCCCGAAACGTCCCTCTGTAAACTGAATATCCTCAGGCATCATATTTACAACGCGAAGAAACTTTTCATAATCCTTCCGCAGCATCCAGACATCCACGTCGTCATCCCACGGGATGAAACCCTTATGCCGAACAGCGCCTAATAGCGTGCCATAGGCCGCAAACCAACGGATGTTGTTCTCGTGACAGAACTGAGAGAATATCTCCAGAACCTCTAACTGAGCCGCCCAGTTTCTCTTCATCATGGCCGGCACGTAAAAGCCCTCCCTCACCTCGTCTTCAAAATATGAACTGTCAAACGTCATAATTTCCTCTGACTCCTAAGCAGTTTGCTGTGTACAGGTTACAAATCCGCCAGAATAACATTGTCTCTCTGCATCAGAGTTTTTCTGCAAAACACAGATGTAGCGTGTTCTACACAAAAGCAGGGTCATTCCCGGCCCAAGGTAGGAATGACCCTGCTTTTATTTGCTCAGATCAAACAATCACTGACCCTCGCCGAAGTATTCATCTTCCGTCAGATATTATGCATCAGATTACTGAAGCAGTGACAGAACACTGGATCCGGACTGGTTAGCCTGTGCCAGCATCGAGGTAGCAGCCTGAACCAGAACGTTGTTCTTCGTGTATGCCGCCATCTCGGAAGCCATATCCGTATCACGGATCCTGGACTCTGCAGAAGTAACGTTCTCAGACGTAACCTTAAGGTTGTTGATGGTATGCTCCAGACGGTTCTGCTTGGCACCGAGCGTAGCACGGTATGAAGAAACTGTATTAATGGCTTTTGAAATCGCCCCAATAGCAGTATTGGCCTGACCAACAGTGCTCATCTTCAATGCATTAACACCGAGATTTTTTGCTGTCATACCAGATGCTTTTATTGAAAGAATCTCAGTTGCCGTCGGTCCAATCTGCAGCTGAACCTTGGTCATGCTTGTACCATCAATCATATTGAAACCGTTGTAAGAGGTACTGGTCGCAATACGGCTGATCTCCGCTGCAAGCTCATTAACCTCTGCCTGAATGTTGTTACGAGAAACAGAGTTGTATGTGCCGTTCGCAGCCTGTGTAGCCAGTGTGGTAAGACGCTGCAGCATGCTGTGGGTCTCGGAAAGAGCACCCTCAGTTGTCTGGATCAGACCGATACCATCGTTAGCGTTGTTCACGGACTGATCAAGGCCGGCGATCTTGGATCTCATAGACTCGGAAATCGCAAGTCCTGCTGCATCATCTGCTGCACGGTTGATTCTGTAACCGGAGGACAGTTTCTCGAGGTTCTTGTTCAGTGCTGTCGTGTTGTTGTTCAGGTTTCTGTAAGCGTTAACTGCGGAAATATTATGCTGTATAACCATAGTAAATCTCCTTTTTTGTTTTCACCGGAACTTCCCTGTCCCAGCTATGCTTCCTTTAGCGAACGTGGGCCTCCGTCCTGGGAAACAATGCCTTGATTTTGTTTACACTCTATTTATCGGTATCTTTGTGATTATCATAAGTCATGAAGACAACTTTTTTAATTTTTCTTTGTATTGCTACTGATAAAACCTATACGCCTACGCCTGGGCATCACGGCTTTTAATCTCAAATGTCTTTTATCCCAAACGTCTTTTATCCCAAACGCCTTTTATCTCAAACGTCTTTTATCTCAAAATCTTTTCGGTCTTTCATGATTTCTGCGCTCGATGTTCTGCCCTTGCCATCTTTGGAATCAGATATCGTCATACTCCAGTAGATTCATGAACAATACATGCCGTGTACATCAGTCTGCACCGGATTAGGACACTACGTCAGGATTATATACCTGAATACTTTTCTCCCACCGCTCTCTGGTGTTCTCACCTGCAAATTTCGTCAGCTTGTCGATATAAACTTCGCGCATCCGTTCAGAAGGAAGAAGGACATGATCAGCACGAATAACACCGGGCATATCTATATATTCACAGGCGATATTCCTGGCAGGCACGTGTTCCGGACCGATCTCATCTGTCTTGAACCATGGTACATAGACTACATCTTCCGCCTGTTTCTGCAGAACAGTTGAGTAAAATGCCGGATCCACAGTAAATCCGATGCCATATTCATCGTATGGGTTCTGGGTCACGACGACGTCAGGGGTATGGACTGCAAGATTAAGCGCCTGATACGACAAAATGTCCGATTCTGTATCCTGCACACCCTGTACATCCAAATGTTCATCAGGCACCTGTCCGTCCTTTACATCCCTGCCAGTTATGGCTCTCTCTCTGATACCCCGATTGTTGTCCCGGCCATTAACTGTATTCTCCCCGTAAGTTGTTTCAAGAATTAACTTCCTGATCTTCTCTGCCTCATATACCGGTGTTTTCTCCGGATCAAACCAGGCATCCTTACGATAATAAGGAATTGACGTCACATATACACGTGTATCCGGCATATTCCGGTAATATGCATATAATGCCTTCAGGTTATTCCAGCCTTCGGCCTTAAATGGCAGAAAGACTACTTCTTTCGGACGGATAATATTTTCTTCCGTCAGGTTCTGTATTTGCAGTGCAAGCTCCTGCAGATGGCCGACCAGTGCCGAACTGTCTTCTGTGGCTTCGGTGATGATCCGATACAAATGAAAGATTTTTTCACAGTAGGTGTCCAGAATCTCCGCCAGCTCTGTTTCCGACGGATAATTGCCGGTCAGAAGATGCTCCAGATATATGACGGCATCCTGTGCATTTCCCAGAACGCTGCTCAGTGTTTCTTTATCCCACGCGCACCCATTTATATTTGTCTGTGTTTCCGCGCTTTTCGAAGCATCCGCCTGTGCCGTCTCAGCACATGCCGCCGTACTTTCCGGAGCTCCATTCTGTGCCATCACGCTCTCCGGAGTCCCGACATGTGCCGCCGTGCCTGCCTGAGGTCCGACCACTGCCTCCATCTCCTGATGCCGTCGCACGAAATCGCTCAATGCCTTCCGAATCACACCTTTTCTCTCTGCTTTCAGCGGGATGGCCAGACATTCCGGATGGAAATAATATTTATATGGCAGTTCACTTCCCGCTGCCTCCATGCCCTCTTCGCTGATTCTGTAGCATGGGTAGCCATGTACCGGTGCCTGCACCGGTTTCCGGTAATCGCCATAAATGCTGGTCAGAATCTCGTCATAGCCGGCCGGAACCCGGATCGTGATATTTTCAAAGGGCAGTTCCTCTATACTGTCAAAACACGAATCATGAAATTTATAGGCCTGTACCGTTGCCCAGTCATGCATGGAAGTCAGGTAGGTTCCGCCTCTGTCCTCAAACTGCATGTTCAGCTGCTCAAAAACCAGCATCAGCTGATGATCCAGTGCGCTGTTTCTGTCAAACCGTATGCCGGTTATTTTTTCAATATCCATGAGCCGTCCGTTCAGCACAGATTTTTCTTCATCCAGATGATGCATCACATACCAGACGTACTCCGATACCTTAATGCGAACATCCTCCTCTTCCTGCGTCGGCGCCAGTCTGTCCAGAACAAAAATATCCAGCCCGGAGGGATAGGGAAATCCGCCGTACTTCTGCAGAAAGGCCGCATCGGCGCAGAAATCCGGTGTGTTCAGAATTCTTCCGAACGGATTCATGTATTTCAGCTTTCCCTTCTGATCCAGCCTGCCTTCCAGAAACACATAGTTCTTCGGCAGCTCATGCACATGGCGGACGAATTTCTCGTAGTCGCGCCGTTTGATCCAGACATCGATATCGTCGTCCCAGGGGATGAAGCCTTTATGGCGCACAGCGCCGATCAGTGTTCCGTAGGCTGCGTACCATTTGATGCCAAGCCGGTCGCACAAGCTGCTGAACTCCTGCAGAATAACCATCTGCGCCGCCCACTCACGCTTCATCATGCCGCAGACGTAGAAGCCGTCTCTTACCTCATCTTCAAAGTAATTGTCCGGAAACTTCATTCCGTTATCTCCCGTTTTTATTGTCTTCTGTCATTTGTATCTGTTTGCCATCATAAGGTATCAATTTGCCACCTGACCGCCCTTTCCAATCAGACAGCATTCCATCTGCCTCTTAGACTGCATTATTCTGTCTCACCGCCTGTACATTCCCATCCGCCGCACGGCCGGCTCATAGCCCATCTGCGCCGCGCTCTCGTAGCACGCCCGCGCGTGCTGCGGCTGATTCGTCAGCTCGTACCAGACGCCCAGCCGGTAAAAAGCCCGGAAGGAACCATTGCCGATTATCACCGAATCCTCCGTGTTCTCGCCGATCTGCAGGCATCGCACAAAACTCTGCTCGACGCGCGGCAGATAGGTGATGTAGCGCTGTGTACGGGTCTGCACGAGTTCCATGAAAAATTCACCGCAGAAGAAATAGAAATCTGCACTGTTGTGCATATGCGGCTCCTGCCGCAGAAGGATGTGCAGTGCCCGTTGCCGGTATTTCTCTCCGCGCATGTCATCGAGCGCATACAGATAGGCAAGAATGCCCTGCCTTGCATATGGCTCCCTGTATGCAGACTGATCGGTGACATCCGGATATCGCGCCTTGATCATCCGATAGAATTCATCGAAATAGGGAAGGCTTTCCTCCGTTCGCTGCAGACCTGACAGCACCACTGCTATCTGCAGTTTCCAGTACGGATCTTCGGGCTCCATAGATATGGCGCGGATGAGGTACGGAAGTTTTCTTTCGGTCCTTTCTTCCCGGTCAGAGGTGTCGTGGTCCACGAGCAGAGGTGTCATTATTGTCGAACTCCCTGTCTCTGCATTCTGTACATTATCCTTCTCTGCGTCTGAGTCCTGCGTTTCGGCTTCGTTTGTATCCGGACTCTGGCTGTCTGTTATCCTCGTGTTTGCATTCTGAATTGCCGGTGTCTCACAGATAATGCCGTGATACCGCACCCCCCTGGGCAGCAGCCGCGGGACGATCGTCAGGCAGGTGATCGGGTCGCCCTTCCGGCTCTTGCGCTCTTCGATCAGGCGAACAGTACCGCACCAGGCACCTTGCCCACGGGCTGTTTTTTTCACTTTCGCATCAGAAACAGCTTCTGATGCATCCGTGTCAGTTTCAGATTTTTGTTTTTCCGAATCGGCGGCCGCAGTATTCCCGTCTGCACCATCAACGGAAGCAATATCAGCTGAATCTTTCTGTTCTGCACCAGAATCACTGCTTTTTGATGTTGTGTCATTGTCAGTTTGTTCTGCTTCCACTCTGTGTATGAACGCCTCAAGTTCCTCCCGGTTGGACAGCTTCGTCGTCCGGAGCCTCTCATCCGCATCGATCACCAGGCTGTAATCGGCGCCGCCGTCTGTCTCAGATTTGAACAGGGAGAAATTCCTCGCCGCGGAGAAATCGTTTTTCCATGCAAAATCGTACAGAAGGACACACTTGCCCGATGTTTTTCCGAAACTGCGGGCAATCTTCTTCGTCTGATCCGTTGATCCGGTGTCCACAATGATGATGTCATCGACAAAAGAAGCGGCTGCCTCAAGACTTCTCCTGAGACACCGCTCTTCATTCCTCACAATCATGGCCAGATTGATTTTCATAAAGCCCTCTCATTATCGCTGAGCAAAGTTCTTTACCCTTACGGGATTCTGCACAGTTGTTTCGTTCTGAACTGCTGCGTGATTCTGTCCCGTCCTGTCTATCACGTATAGGTCACAGGATGCCGCAGCGACCTGCCCGGAGTTTCCGCGTGTTCCGCCGCTCTGCCGCAGGGCATGCATGCAGAAAGGTTCAGAGTTTCTCGATGCCGCCTACGCTTACCCCTGTGGAAGCATTCTGCCTTTCACGCACGGCGCCGGCCTTCTGCTGCTTTTCTGCCGCGGCGAGCTGTGCCGCCATCCGTTCCTTTCTCTCTTCCTCGTTGCGTTTTCTCAGCTCTGCGAGCTTCCGGTCTTCCTCCGCATGGGCGTCATCGCGCATCTTGCGAAACACATAGCCGCGGATCGCCGCCTCTGCCCGCTCCGTGAGATTGATGAACGTACATCCGTAATAGCTGCCTTCCGGCGTCTTTTTTCTGCAGTGCATCACCCGGATCATGAACGGTCTTTCCAGCCTGCGAAAAGCATAGGAAAAGCCCAGAATGCTGTTTTCCGGGATCTCCCTGTCTGTCAGCAGAAGAAGACCGCCGGCGCTGAGATTTTTGATGGTGCCTTCAAATTTTCCGAGTGTGCTGGACTCAAACGTCGTGTGAATATCCACATCGACGCGCACATCCAGATGCCGCTGCGTGATCTTCACAACATTATTGATCACACAGCTGCCGATCCACTTCTCCGGCACTTCGGGATGATCGTGATTTTCGTGGATTCTGACCTCGCATTCCGTCTGTATAATACCCATCGCGTCATCATAGAAGTCCACACGCGTACCATACTCTGTGCCGTGACCACTGTACTCATTCAGGAAAAGCGTGAGAGAATCATCTGCGTTCTCTACTCTCACCGGCCATTCCCTGCCGTCGGGTGTATAAAGCACGCCTTTGGTGCAATCTTTCATAATCCTGCTCATATTTTCCCCATTCC
>Ga0256406_1006304_pt1 | contig 11995 bp, 4 predicted proteins | sample RumenRJG_03DNA_FD_185986 | JGI IMG/M metagenome (GOLD analysis project Ga0256406, IMG submission 185986) | Bovine rumen microbial communities from Lethbridge, Alberta, Canada - RJG_03 | ecosystem: Host-associated > Mammals > Digestive system > Stomach > Rumen | place: Canada: Alberta | collected...
CGAATGTCGATAGTTTCTTTGCCATGCTGCAAAGGTAACATAGTTTCCCGACATCAGCAACGCTGTTTCACTATATTTTAGTTAGGCGAGTGCAGGGACATCCACGGAAAAATCCCCCTGCGCCCATGTTAATTTAATTTCGTACAAATACAAAGGTAAGAAAAAATACATAGTTGACAAAATTATAAGTCAAAAAAATAACTGTTTTAACGATCGCGGAGCTTTGCTGACTGCTGTCAGCAGATGACTTTGCGCACTATCAAACATCATTTACCCCAAAAGCCTCCTTCCCTTGCAGGAAAGAGGCCAAACCTACTTTGTCGTATCTAAAAACCAGAAACCAGGCTCGGAGAATTACTTCACAATGACTTTGCTGCTGCGGATGGCGTTGCCGCTCTGCATCTTCACCACATAAGCACCAGGCGCAAGCTCAGCCGTGGACGAAGCATTAGCAATATAGCTGACGAACTTACCGTCTACGGTGTAGACCCATGCCTTGTCAACGTTCGTGAACACGAGGTTCTTACCGTCTACTGTCACGGTTGAAACGCCTCCAACGTTCTCTACCGCGTTGATGTTCGTAGCACCGTGGATATTCTCTGGCTCCTCGGCCGTGCCCTGGTCGTGGGTATCAACCGGAGCAGGACGCTGCTCGTTCGTGCCGGAGATCTCCAGGCCGAAGTCGATACTGAATCCCTTGGACGTGAATCCTGTCGGGCCGGGATGCGCAAACCAGGCATCTGAGAAGACGATACGGAGGTCGCTCTGGCCGACACGGGCATCCTGAGGAATCGTGAACCTGAAAGAGTAAGGGGAAGTATCGAGCTCAGGGGTACCAGCACGTACTGTTCCTGCCTCCATCACCGTCTCGTCAGCGCCTGTGAAGAGCTTGTCGCCGTCATAGTCGGCATAGCCCTTGGCGATGCAGTAACGCAGACCGTCGCTTGTGCCACCGGCTGTCCATGTGAACGTGATGGTCTGGCCCTGCTTGGCCTTGATCACATAGTCGGTAGCGTCCACATAGTTGGTTCTTTCAGCATCCGTATAAGAGCCTACCACGCGGGCAGGAATGGCATAGTTGATATTCTGATCCGCGCCTGTGGTCGTAGCAGCTAAGAAGTAACGGGTCGCCAAGGCTTTGGCATAGCCGTCGGCCTGCTGGTTGATCATGCTCACGCCGTATTCAGCACCACGCTTGCGCTCCGGCACATTTGAGCTGCGGGAGACCTTCACCCAAACAGGATCGGAATAGGTCTTGAGGTCGGTAGAGACGGCACGCACGCCTACGTAAGGCTCGTCTGCCTCGCTCTCAAAGGCAATGTCGCCCACGAAAGCTGACCAGCCCATCACCTTGCTCACAGCTGAGATGCGGCCGTTCTCACCGTTCTTGTAGAGCACCTCGAAGTGATCCACATTACCCTCGTCGTTGAACACCAGGCCTCTGTCCGCCCATACGCTCGAGCCCGTAGCGTCGAGGGTCCATGTAAGCTTGGCAGAGAGCGATGTCTTGGTCTCTTCCTTGACCTCGACCGTAAGATTGCTCACGGAGGCCGGAGTAACCTTCTGATCATCGTTGAGCATCAGCTCGCCCACGTAGAGCTTATAGTCGCTCTTGGCGTTGCCTTTGACACGGAGACCTACGAAGTCGATCTGCTGACCCTTCACATCTGCCAGGTTAATCGTTTTCTCCTCCCAGTTGGCGGAAGTCGTGTTGCCTACGGAGTACTCCTTCCAGTCGTTGCCGACCTTGACGATGAGATAGAGGTTTGTCGGGTTGGTGCCTGTCAGACCGCTCTTCACAGCGAGCTTAGCCGTCGGTGCACCGTTGGTGTAGGTAAGAGCGGTGCGGTAGAGGACGATATCTGTGCCCGTGCTCTTCACCGAACCGGTGAGACGGAGACTTGAACCACCCATGTAAGCGTCATCGATCGTGAACTCAGGCTGGATGGAGGTATCAACTGTAGTGGTACCGGCATTATAGACGAGCCAACGGTAGGTAGGCACGAGGTCCTGATTGCTCAGGTTGTACCATGCTCCGGCAGTCTTCTTACCCTTATAGTTCCAGCGGTCTCCCGTACCGGTATTGAAATAGGTATAGAAAGGCTGGTTGCCCTGGATGGTAGAGTGCTCGGGGTAGTAAGTCGCGAGACCACCGAAGGTGCTCAGCGGGTTGTCGCCCTCCCATTCGTTGCCGGTATTTCTCATCGTGGGCAGGTTGGCGGGGTTACGGTTTCCACCACTGAAGCCGCGCTCAAGGAGGCGCTGGTAGTTGCTTTGGAACTCGGAGGCATTCGCGCCCTTGTTGTAGCTCCAGAACCGGCTGTTGGCATGCTCGCCCCAAAGCGTCGCACCGATGGTGTTATTGGCAAGGCTGGTCCAGCGACGGTTCATGCTTACGATCCATACACCGGCATAAAGACCGTCACTGTTGCCCGTAGCACTAACAGCCTTATCCATTGATGATTGCTGAGCATAGGTAAAGTCACTGCTTGCGTAGTTTAGCATGAGGTCGGTGAATGTACGACCATCACTGTTGCCCCAAAGCCCCTCAACGTTATAGTCCGAGAGCGCATTGTAATTAGTGTATATGCCCGAGTGGAAATTGTTGAAGCCGATCTCATTGGCTCGCTTGATAAGCGCTCGGTGGAATCCCTTAACATCTGCATACGACCAGGCATTGTTGCCTTCCCAGTTGTAGTTCAGTCCGTCGGAGCCGAAGTACATCATGCAGTTGAGGAACGGATCCACATAGATGTAATTGCCATTGCTATCTTTCGCCTGTATCTTGCTGACCAATCCGTCAGCGGCACCGTCCATGAAGATGATCCCCGAGAAGATGTCGGTACCGTTCTTGTGAGCGGCATCGATCCAGCATCCCGGTGCCTGGAAAAGCGCGTGGTTCCACGAGCCGAAAAGATGGGTGTAGTTCCACATGGTATAGGTATCATCACCCGTCGCCTTGCTGGGATATCCACCCGTCGTCTTGGCCATACCCATGGGTATGTTCATCCAAAGGCGGCGCGTGTTGCTGATGTTCTTGTTGAGCTGAAGGTTCTGGTCATTGATGCGCGCGCGGCGCTTGACATGAGAACGCATGAACTCGATGTCGGACGGCGACAATCCGATGGTGGCAAACTCCTCCAGGGTAGGATACTTGCGACCGTCCTGATGAACCTGATAGAAGAGGTCCAGGAGCTTGGTGGAAGAGAACTGACCGAAGCCGATCAGTTCCGTCGAAGACGACGGTGAATAAGTCTGTGCACTTGCTGTCAGAGGCATCGCGGCCATGAGGCCACAGAATGCAGAGAGATAAAGTAAGCGTTTTTTCATATATAAAGTATTAAAGTTGTCCACGTAAAAGTGGGTTTTCTTGGTTCTAATTGATATCATAGTCTCGTACAAACTATTTAATCTAATCATTCTCACTAAAAGGACACAAAAAGATACATTTAACCCACCCATGATAATGAAGTTTTTTAGTTAATCTCGAAAATATTTTTTGATATATTTGTTTTTATGGGACAAGAAATAATTTTTTCCTTTTTTTGTCATCGAGACACCTAAATTGCAAATACTGCTCTCCGCTAAAGATGATGGCCAATATCAAAATTAAGGCAGGATTCCCCGTTTGGAATCCAGTCTTTTTCATTATCTTGTCAGATGTGACACGGATGAGGCAGAATCGTGACTCATACGTGGCAAGATCATGACTCAAACGTGACAAGATCATGACTCAATGGCTCAAAAGAGCAAGGAGGTTGTGCCCTACCATCCCACGAGAGAGATTAAAGCTTGTTGACGAGTTTCACAACTTTGACGGTCTTCGAGTCCGACATAACCTTCACGACGTTGCTCGGGAGCGTGCGGTCGATAGGAATGGAACTGCAAGAAGCAGCATTCTTTTCATAAGCTGGAAAAGGTTTTGATTAGACAATATGTTCTCCCGTACCCTTGAGGCACGAGAGAACGATCAAAAAGAGAATCTTAGAAATTTCCTTTACCTGCCACGTCCCACCAGATGCGGGTAGCCTGCTGATCGGGACCGCCCAGGGCTTTCAGACCCGAGTTGGCAATATCGATCAGCGACTGGTCGTCGGTCTCGGGGAAAGGAATGCGGCGGATAAGATCGCCCTCGGAGAGCGAACCGTCGCCGTCATCGGCGTTGAGCACATAGAACATCTTCGGATAACCCGTACGGCGCATCTCTGTCCACGCCTCATAGCTGTAGGGGAAGAGGGCTATATATTTCTGCGTGATAATCTTCTCCAGCTTGGTCTCCTGGCTGTCACCCTCGTTCCACTTCACGCCAATCTTCGTGACGCTTGGCTCGTCGAGCGAGATGCCCAACGGATCGGTCCATGTAAAGTCGTGGGGCTTCTCCAGCTCCTTGTAAGTCGCCATCGCCTTCTTGTACGTCTCGCTCTGCATCTGCGGATCCTCAAGGAAGGCATGGTCGATACCGCGATTGTAGAAGAACTCGGCCGATCCGCCCATGTTCCAGCCACGCAAGGCACCCTCAGCACGGAGGAAGTCAACCTCCGACCACTTCATGAGATACAGAGGGGCTGTGGAAAAAGCTTGAGGGTTGAGGGAGGCGTATTTGAGATAAGGGTTGATGGAAGAGTTCTGTCCCTGTCCAGGCCATTCGCCTTCACGTATGCCGCAACAGCGTGTGCCGGCCTTCGTGACGACGTGTGTCTTCTCATTTTCGATATCCTCCGAGTTCGGCGTAATGACATACTGGAGATAAGGATGGTCGAGCGCTGTAAGCAGACTCTCAAAGGAGGCCGCCACTCGCGTGTCGTTCCACGAGTTGGCAATCTCAGAGAGCGGGTGATTGATGCCTAAGAACATGATGTAGAGGGCCGCCTGATCCTTGTCGCTTTCCACGACACCGTCGGCCACGGCATCCTCCGCCCACTTTCTTGCCAGCTCAGGATCCACCTTCACCATGTGCATGGCCATACGAAGCTTGAGCGAGTTGGCAAAACGGATCCATGTCTCAAAACCACCGCTGCGCTCGTTCATAATATCCATCGTCATCTGATCGCTGCTGTTCTTCAAGTCGAGCACCTCTTTCTTATAATACTCCGGCTTCGTCTCAAAGTGCTTGAAGCAAGCGATGATGGAGTCTATATGCGCTCCGATGCGCTCATAGATTTCACGTCCGCCCATGTAGGTGAAGGGCGGTGTGGTGCTGTTGTGCAGATAGTCGTCGTAGGCGAAAGCTCCGAAAAGGTCAGCCTGTTCCTGCGCCGCATAGTCGTAAAGCAGCAGGAACATTGCCTTTATCTCCGGAACAGAGTCGACAAGCTGCGTGTTGAGCAAGGGTGTCACCTGGTTCTTAAACTCCGAGAACCCTCCGCGCGCACCGCCACGGAAGTTTAGACTGATGGCATAAGTCGACGAGAGCTCGCCGGCCATAAAGTCGTGATGAGGAACGACCATATACTGGGCGTAGTTGTCCGTACCCAAGGAGAAGGCATACTGGTACGCATGGGGACCCGGCGTCTCATTTTTCTTACCACCGCGCAGGCAGAAGAATCCGGCACGGGCCTGAGAGAGTTTCTGGTCGAGGATGCGCAGTCCGCCAAGATCGCTCTTGTTATTGGGATCCGGCGTGTCGCGGCGGCTGAAAAACGTCTTCGAAGCCACAATGCGGTAAGGGATGCTGTCGGGAGTGCCGGAACCTTCCTGGACAGTAGGCTTCACCACATCCTGATTGATACTGAGGGTATCTTCCGGATTGTCGAAGTCAAGACAAGAGGTCAGCGAGAACGAAGCTACCGTCAACGCCAGAAACACAAATATATGTTTAGTTTTCATTTCCTTATTTATTTTCTTTATTGTTATATGTAGGGTCAGAAGTTGAGTTTCAGAGAGAAGCCATACTGTCTTGACGAAGGCATGTTGAACATCTCGAAGCCGCTGAGACCGTTCTGAGTAGAGAGCGACACATCGGGATCGGTCGGGCAATCCTTGTAAAGGAAGAACAGGTTTCGTGCGATGAACGACAGCTGCAGGTTGCGGTTCGCGCCAAAGAGGTCACGGAACGTGTAGCCGAAGGAGAGCTCGCGGAGGCGGAAGTTAGTACCACTGTAGATATACTCGGCAGGGTTGGGCGTGCCGCCGATCTTCTCATAGTAGGCTTGGATAGGCATGAGGCGTCCGGTGCCGTCGGGTGTGTACATAGCCGGGAACGACTTTCCATAACGATCGGTGTAGACCAGATTGTTCTCCTCCGCAAACAGTCTCGCCTCAGCAGTGCGCTCCGAGAAGCCCATGTTGTCGAGGGCGGCCTCCGTGAGGGAGATCACCTTACCGCCAATACGTCCGTTGATGAGGAAATAGAGCGCGAAGTTCTTGTAGCTGAAGGTGTTGCTCCAACCCATCTGCCATTTAGAGTTCATGTTTCCCGCATAGGTAGTGTAGACCTTCGCAGGATCAGTCTCCAGACTTGGAAGGCCGCGACTGTTGAGCTTGAGTGATCCGTCCTCGTTGCGGCGATAGTCAGTGACATACATGTCGCCGACACTTCCGCCTTTTTTATACCTCACACGTACCCCCTGCACATCCTGGAAGATCTGCTTCTCCGTACCGTTCTCTTCATAGACCGTGTCGAGAATCTTGTTGTCGTTGTAAGACAGGTTATAGGCTGTACGCCAGCGGAAATCGCGTCCGAAGAGCCAGTCGTAACCGATGGTCATCTCGATACCCTGGTTGCGAACGCTGGCGGAGTTGAACGGTATAGTGACACCAGAAGCATTGGAACCCTCCATATAAAGGTTCTTCGTGGTGGTATTATAATAAGTGAGGTCGAAGCTCAGACGACTATTGAGAAACTGCGACTCAATACCAGTCTCGAAAGAGTTGGTACGCTCGTCACGTGGGTTAGTGAAAGTACCATACGAACTTGCAGAAGACACATTCATGCGACGGTTCACGGTCGAAAGAGCATAGACACGGTTGGGAATAGAGTTACCCACCTGAGAATAGCTGACACGGTATTTCAAATAGTTGAACCATTCAGGCAGCTTCACAAGTGAACTGACGATGGCGTTGGCACCCACAATGAAGTAGCCGAAATTGTCGGGAACATCCATGCCCAGGCTACGGAACTGCTTATAGGCACGGTACCAGTCACGACGGTAAGAGCCGTCGACGTAGACCTTTTCTTTCCAGCCTATCTGAGCCGTGAAGACTGCGCCCTTGTCCCAGTCGGTGTTCTTGCTCATCGTTGTAGCGCCCACGCCGCCTGAAGACACGTCGAAGATATTAGGTGTGGTAGAGATGCGCTGCTGCGATCCGTCCACCCACGTCGCCACCACATCTGTAGGCTTGGAGGTCGTCTTATGCACATGACCGACCCAACCGGCTGTTGCCGATACCGACCAGTCACCGAAGGTCTTGTTGTAAGAAAGCAGATAGTCGGTGTAGATATCGTTGACATTGTCGTTGCTGTTCCAGTAATGTCCGTAGTCGTCCATGGTAGCTGGAAGGAAGGTCGTAGCATAGCGCTTGCTCTCACTGACGTAACGGCTGCGGTCGATACCCAAACGCGCCTGGAGCGTAAGACCGTCAACGATAGTAAGATTACCGGAAACATAACCGTAGATACGGTCGTCCGACTGCTTGCCACTGTTCATATTCATGAGCCAGTAGGGGTTGTTGTTTCTTGCCACGAGGAAAGGCCAGTTCTGCATGGGGCCACTGATGCCGACGCGTGTTGTCTGCCAGTCCCAGGCTCCATTGCCGTTGGAGACATACTGACGCAGAAGGTTAGAGTTCCACTTGCCGTTCTCTGTTACATAGTTGTTTTTGTAATAGCCCATGTCCACGTTGCGTGGTGTCATATACATATGGTAAATGGGGTTGCCTACCGTACCACCGCCGGGACGGTTGCGTGTGACTGCGTTGACGTAGTTGACGGAAGCTTCGATATTGAGTCGGTCAAAAAAATTGTAGCTTACACGGACCGAGATGGTATTACGGTTGTAGCTGTTGTTCTTCAGCATACCGTTGGAATGGGCGTTGGCATAAGAGAAATAGCTGCGCAACTTACCCGTACCCCCCGAGACAGAAATGGAGTTGTTGGTCGTAACACCCGTGCGGAAGAAATCCTTCACGTCATCATTGGCATAATTGCGAAGATAGACATCGTGAGTGGCACCGGCACCAAACTGTGTGTTGTCCAACGGAGCCTTGAGAACCAGATTCTCCGCCGAGCGGTTCGCAATCTTGTCACCCCATCCGTTCAGATCAAGAGATGTGACGTTGCCCTGCGAATCGGTAACGGCATTGGCACCGTACACATTCTGAATTTTCGGGGTCATCAGCGGATTGTCTACCGTAAGGTTGGAAGCAAAACGGATGTCAAGCTTACCCTCACGACCCTTCTTGGTTGTAATCATAATCACGCCATTGGCAGCCACAGAGCCATAAAGGGCTGCCGCGTTGGCACCTTTGAGCACGTTGATGCTCTCGATGTCGTCTGGGTTGATCTCTGACAGTGGGTCTGAACCCTCACTGACACCCTGGTAGCCAATGGTAGACCCACTGCCCATGGAGAGCTGGCCGCGCGTGCTGTTGTTCATAGGAATACCATCGACCACGATCAGCGGTGATGTGGAGCCTAAGATAGAGCGGTTACCACGAAGCGTGATCTTCGACGCGCCACCGGCTCCACCGGCACTCTGTGTCACCGTAATACCCGACACCTTTCCTTCCAGGCTGTTGGTAAGGTTGGGGTCCTGCACCTTGGTCAGGTCATCGGCACGAACCTGCTGCGTAGCATAAGTGAGAGAGCTCTCCTTACGCTGGATACCCATGGCGGTGACCACGACCTCATTGAGCTGCTTGGAATCTTCTAAAAGGGTAACATCTACCTGACTGCGATTGCCGGCAACAACCGTCTGAGGTGTAAAACCGATAAAGGAGAACTCCAACTGAGGATTCTGAGCACTTGTCTTCAACGAGTAACGCCCGTCCAAGTCGGTGACGACACCTATATTGGTACCTTTCACCCGGACGGTGACACCGATGAGCGGCTCATTATGGTTGTCCACAACGGTTCCTGTGATAGTACGCACACTGTTCTGTCCTACTTCGTTGGCGCGAGGGGCCGTTGAGGGAGCGCCCTTAAGAGCTTTGCTGTTGGCATAGGCTCCGGAGGTTAGACAAAGAGAACACGAGAGAAGCAACAAAGGGAGACTGCCGTGTCTTTTGTTATTGGTAATTTTCATATATATTTGTGTGTGTTATGGTTTTACGGTTCGTACAAATAGCGTATGCTTGTTAGAGCACATTCAACACCATTCCTACCATAAAGACACAAATATTATTACTTTACCCACCCATCTTAATGACTTTTTTTATTATAATATTAAAAAAAAGTTCATATTCACTCTAACTGTCCTACCAAATACAAGAGTGGATATAAACTATCGAGAAAAAGAAAAAGATTTTTGCGAATATATTGTCCCTCTAAACTATATTCTCTCTACCTGCTTCACACCTTTCACCGCCTTGAGCTTCTTGACCAATTGGTTAAGACGGGCGATATCCTCGACCTGGATGGTGAGGTTGCCGGAGAAGAGGCCGTCGTGAGAGTCGATATTGATGGACCGCATGACGATCTTCTCATCCTTGGAGATGATATTCGTGATATTGGACACGATGCCGATATCGTCGTGACCGACGACGCGCAGCGTGATGGCATACTTCGACGAGCCTTTGCCTGCCCACCGCGCCTTGACGATACGGTAACCGAACCGACGGCGCATCTCCGGAGCGTTGGGACAGTCCTGACGGTGGATCTTGATGCCACCGCCCGTCGTCACGAAGCCGAAGATGGGATCCCCATAGATAGGATGGCAGCAGGGAGCCAACTGATAGTCGATGCCTTTGAGGTTCTGGTCGATGGTGAGCACGTCGTCGCTCTCATGCGTCCGTTCCTCCTCCGGACTCTCATAGTTGAACTGGTCGGCCGACACAGTCTCACGATCCTTGCTGTCTATATGATCGCGTACCTCTATATATTTGGCGATGATGTCGTTGGGATCGAGCTTGCCGTCGGCTATCTGCTTGTAGAAGTCGGACACCTCCTTGAAGCCCATCTTCTTGACGAGGTGCGCCATGACGCTCTCCTCCGCCTCGATATGTTTGTTCTTGAACCGTCGTTCCAGCAGTTCCTTGGCATAGAGCCCGTCTTTCTGCTGCGTCTCTTTGAGGGCGAGGCGGATCTTCGACTTGGCTTTCGGCGTGACGGCGATGCTGAGCCAGTCGTGCTTCGGCTTCTGGTTGCTCTGCGTGAGCACCTCCACGGTATCACCGGAGTGGAGCTCCTGACGCATCGGCACGACCTTGCCATTGACCTTGCCTCCCACACACGTGTTGCCGATATTAGAATGGATGCGGTAGGCGAAGTCGAGCACCGTAGAGCGGGCGGGGAACTTGAAGAGGTCACCCCGCGGCGTGAAGACATAGATGTCGTCGGGTTGTAGCGACATCTTAAACTGATCCATGACCTGCAGGTTGTCACCTGCCTCCAAGGCGGCACGGATATTGGCGAGCCACTCGTCCATCTGTCCCCCACTCTTAATCCCTTTGTAGCGCCAGTGGGCAGCCAGACCGTGCTCGGCAATGTCATCCATACGCTCCGTGCGGATCTGTACCTCCACCCATTTGTTCTCCGGACCGAGGACGGTGATATGCAGACTCTCGTAACCGTTCGACTTAGGCACTGACAGCCAGTCGCGCAGCCGCTTGGGGTTGGGCTGGTACATGTCGGTGATGATCGAATAGACCTGCCAGCACTGCTGTTTCTCCTTGTCGAGCGGCGCGTCGAGGATGATACGGATGGCGAAGAGGTCGTAGATGCCCTCGAAGCCGCACTGTTGTTTCTTCATCTTCTGCCAGATGGAGTGGATCGACTTTGTGCGGCCTTTCATGTGAAACTTCAGGCCTACCGACTCCAGCCGTTCCCTGATAGGACCAATGAACCGCTCGATGTAAGCGTCACGGCTCTGCTTCGTGGCGTTGAGCTTCTCCTTGATCATGTAGTAAGCATCGTGCTCCAAGTATTTGAGCGACAGATCCTCCAGCTCCGACTTGAGCGTATACAGACCCAGCTTATGGGCGAGCGGCGCATAGAGGTAAGACGCCTCCTCCGACACCTCGTGCTGCGCCTCCTTGTTAGGCGTGTCGCGGATGAGACGCATGACGCACACGCGGTCTGCGATCATGATTAGGATGACGCGCATATCCTCGGCAAAGGACAGCAGGAGGTTACGGAAATTGTCACTCTCTATGACAGGGTTCTTGTCATAGAGATGTTGTATCTTGAAGAGGCCGTGGACGATATGCTCCACCGTCTCGCCATACTTGGCGATGATCTCCTCGTAGTTGTCGACATGGCAGGCCCAGAGGAGCGTGGCAATGACCGCCTCGCGGCGCAGTCCGATCTCGTCGACACAGATACGTGCCGTCTCCAGCGCTGTCACGATGGGGTTGAGCCCAAAGACATCACGGCGCACACGCCCCTCACTGATGGCTTTGCGCAGGCTGCCTTTGAGCAGTAACATGTCAGACTTCGACATGGCATCACCCACTTTCTCCATCAGGTATCGGCGAAGCTCCCACGCTTCGTTCATCTCGTCACGGGAAAAAACAAAAGGCTCTTCTTCCATCTCTATACAATCAATTACTATTCGACACAATCGGGACCGTTATCCCGCCATATCTAACCGATATGACAGGGCAAAGATAACAATAAAATACGAGAAGCCATCTTCTGAAGCAACATTTTTTTCTTGTAAACGATTTTAAGTAAGAAACCGTGTAAAAAAACGAATAATCCAGATTGTGATAAACCTAAAATCCGCAAATATTTTTTCGAGTGTCTGATTTAGCCCTTGCTTGTGACGATTCTGTCTGACTCTGGGCTTAGAAACGCTTGTCATTACTTGTATGCAGACACCTTCCCCTTACCCCGTAA
>Ga0256406_1006305_pt1 | contig 11994 bp, 3 predicted proteins | sample RumenRJG_03DNA_FD_185986 | JGI IMG/M metagenome (GOLD analysis project Ga0256406, IMG submission 185986) | Bovine rumen microbial communities from Lethbridge, Alberta, Canada - RJG_03 | ecosystem: Host-associated > Mammals > Digestive system > Stomach > Rumen | place: Canada: Alberta | collected...
ACCGCTCCATCCGCATAGTCGGAATCTATCTTAAATTGATATTCGGTATCTGACGGGAAACCGTTTCCAAAAGATACGGTTCGTCCGTCCCACATCTCTCCAAACTGAAGCGAATCGGTTCTTATATCACTGTTTCCGGTATATTTTGTAAAGATCAGATTGCCGTAACAGAAACTAATTCCGTATCCCTTGATAGCAAGATTCCACTGTGAATATTGATAAGGATAGTATGTGCCATCACCTTTTTCCACTGCATTTCTCGGTCTTATTACGTCCGAAAGATTAAAAAGCACCTGTGCCGAATTTGCCTTACCTTCATTGCCGTTTGGATGCTCCGCCATAAGCTTAAATTCAAGCGTTGAATTTGATGTGGAATATGCTTTATAGTTCTGATTTAAAACTCCTACATAATAATTTTTAATGTTATTGTTTACCAAAGGCAATGTTTTATTGCTGAATTTATCTGCTGTTTTATCCGCAGGCTCTAACCATGTACTCGGTACATTGTTAGGCTCTGTGCCACCCGCAAACGAGGTGTCAATCAAAAAGCTGAAATTACAACCGTTATCAAAGCTTTCACTTACCGAAATATTACAATTCAGCTTATATGTATAGCTTCTGTCAAGAGTCGGAATATGTAATTTGTTTATTCCCGAAAGTCCTGTTGTATCTATTATAAGGGTCTTCCCCTGCACACTCATCACAGTGTTGTCGGTAACATCCTTTTTATTAAAATCTTCTACCGTAATATTCTTAATATATTTTTCATTTATATCATCTGAAAATACAACCGTTACGGTATTTTTGCTCTTACTAATATCAGCAACACTCTGCGGATATTGATAGAGCTTTTCCGGTGATGCCGTGCTGTTATGAGATTGCGCCTTAAGGCTTGTCAGCTTAATTCCCTTATTTTCACTGAAGGTACTTGTGTGGAGCATTGTATATCCGCCCTTGGTATATGGGTTATCTCTGTCAACATAGGTTAATATGCTTTGCTCAGGCTCACCCTCCGAAAGGAAATATACATCGATTTTCACTGCCCCGTCAGAAAGATTTTCGGTTTTTACTCTCAGAGTGTAATCAGCGGTTCCGTTCATATTATGACCTATACGTTTCAAAAGCATTGGGTTATCATAGGAATGTGCAGCTTTTAAAGTATTGTCGGCCTTTTTGCTGTCTAATTTTACAAGCAGAACATTTCCCCAACACAGGCTGATGCCGTATGCATCGGCATAAAACTGATTTACTTGCTTATCATTTTCCGTAACAGCTTTTGATTTTATGTTATTCGCTCTGAAAAGGAGCATTGTGCTTTTTAACATATTCTCAGCATCATCAACATGGAGCTTTGCTTCTATATCTTGTTCGGAATATTTGTAATTGCCGCAATCCTCAGTAAAATACAATCTGTTATCGGTTAATGTAAAACCGTTATCTTGTGAACTGATTTCCTCTTTGGTAAGATTCTCAAATGAGGTTTCATCACTTACTGCCGTACAGGATAAAAGCTTTTTATCCGTACCCAACAGCGAATATTCATATCCCGATATGTCAAGCATTGCCGCATTGTCTACGTTATACAGATAACCGGCATTACCATTATCAATTATAATTTGCGTACCCTCCGGTTGCGGCAGGGCTACATATGCTTTTCCGTTGTTAATTTCAACAGCTTCGGCTGTTCCATCACTTTTTTCAAGACCGATTTTTACATTGGCAACGGTATCTGAAATACTGATTTCCAACCTATCGCTGAGCTTTGTTATTAAAATATCTCCATTGTTAACTGTAAAGCTCTCAGCCTTAATACACATCTGCTCTCCGCCTGCCGCGCGTGTATTATTAACAGCTCTAACACGCCAGAAATACTTAGTATTTAGAGCATCGGGCGTAAATGTATAATGGTTTTCATAAACAGTCTTACTCTCAACAACATCTGTAAAGTCTTTATCCTTGCCAATTTCTATTCTGTAGCAATCCGCTCCCTTGCTGTTTTCCCATTTCATTTCAATTGCGTCAGCCGCTACTACAGCACCGCCAACAGGATAAATCAATGAAAATTCTCTGTCCGAAACAGCTCTTGCTATTACACTTGTATCTTGTATTCCAATTTGATTAATATTAAAATTACTCTCGGTAAGAAGTTTTGAATTTTTGCTTACCAGCCCTGATGTACTTTTAATTCTGTAATCTCCGTTTTGTGCATCGACAAAATCGTTAAATTCGGTTACTCTTGTGTTGTTTTCTATCTTTCCGCCTTTAGCCGGATAATTTTCATCTATTGTATCATTCTTACCTACCGTAAGGTTATCATACACATTGACAAACAATCCCTCAACTTCACCGTTTTTCTGCCAATAATCATATTCTGCTTTAATTGCGGGATACTTTTCATTCCACAGGTTATATGTATCTGTGGGCATATCGGCATAATGAGCATTTTCCTGACCGTTTACCCAATTTTCATACTTTCTTTCCTGAGAAGCAGTCCAATTGCCTTCATACGGCTTAAGATTAAGACCTTGCAATGTATTTACCGAAACATTTGCATAAATTTCTCCCGACGAACCGGAATAGGTAATTGATTTATCACCGTTTACAATAATGTTATGATGAATACTCTGTCCGCACATCTCATCGTCAGCGTAAATTCCTCTGTTATGAGGAGTGACATTCTTTGAATTGGGATTGTAATTTCTTATAAGGTTATAAGCAATTTCCGTTCCACGTCTTATAATATTTCTTCCGGCATATATAACGCCTGCGTCCTGAACCTCGCTCAAACAGTTATTAAATTCGTTATACATAATTTTATGATTAAAGCCGTTATGAACGATTGCCTGTCCGGAGGTATTGTTAAATACATTGTGGATTACATTTACTCCCTTTGCTCTTATATTCATTACCGCTTCACTTGGCAGCTCGGTGCAGTTATTTGCAAAATAGTTATTTTCTATCACATCACCTGCATCCTCAAGGGTATACGGATTTCCGCCTGACAGTATTCTTATGGGCATACCCTGATTTTCGGTAAATATATTACCGCTTATTACCCAATTTTTTCCGCCTCCGATGCGATCGTGTCCAAGGGCTTCAGTTTTGTCACCAACTATTGGAGAGTAATCCCTCTGAACAAAATCATCAACATTTGTTCCGCTCTTTTCGATTATATATCCGGCATTTCCCGAAAACTCACAGTTTATAATTCTGCAGTTATCCGATGCCTTTGGAGGATTTGTTCTGAAATCATCGGTTTTGGCTTCATGAGTAGCTGAAATAACGCCGTTATTCGTGCCTGTAAATTTCAACCCTTCAAATGATATATTTTGTGCTCCCACCATTTTAAACATAACACTGTTTAACACTGAAAATTCAACGCTGATATTTTCAGCTTCATTTGCAGGATAATAATACAGAATACCTGTAGCTTTGTCAGCATACCATTCTCCCGGGGAATCTATAAGCTCCAACGCGTTAAAAATCTTAAATCTCCTTGACTGTGTAGAGCTTGCCTTGCTGTAAGCAAGCGTTATGCTTTTTTTATTTGTATCCATTGCGGAAACACGGTTGCGAAGATACGAATAATCATATCCGAAATATCCGCCCGCAAAAAGCTGATTATGAAATTGGATTTTTGAAATTTCATCGTCTGTATAAGTAAATTCATAGGTATAGCTTCCGTCCTCCGATTTTACTCCGTCTTCATAAACAGCATAATTATTTGCTCCGTTCGGATATTCTGCCAAGGGCTGTGCGGTGCCGCCGTCAAACAGTTGATTAAAGTAAGTCCAATTCATTGTTTCATTAACATCAACAATATTACTTGTTGATATTCCGTAGTCTGAAAGCTTCACCTGATAAACCTTGTCGGGATATTTCAGTCTGCTTCTTATTCCCTCGTCTGTGATAGATGTAAAGCCGCTGACACTTTTTGTTCCCGATAAAACAACCTCATCTCCTGCATTTGCTTTAAAAGCAAGTGATCCGACTCCTGCAAGCGTTGTTTTGTCAAGAGTTAATGTACTGTAAACAGTATAATTCCCACTTAAAAATATAATTTCATAATTGTCATTTTCAGGAGCTTTATTTTCAAGATATGCCAGTCGCTGCAAGGCTCCGCCTACCGTTTTCAGCTTTACATCAGTCGTTAGCGGTGCTTTAACATTGCTATCGCTTCCCGTAGCTGCACAAACATAAATTTTCACCGCAGTGTCTGAATTTTCTGCCATAACTACATTTGATGTAAGGATTGCCGCTGAAATTAACAGCGTAATAGCTTTTTTCATATTTACCTCCTTTTTTTCAACTGAAAAATTACATAAAATATTAACTTACTTCTGAAATTTTTCCCATAGTGTACTTTTCTACATTCAGCACACAAAGCAAAACAGGCACATTTTCCTTTCTGTGTTGAATTGCTTTATTCCACCCGAGGAGCTTGTCCTCGGATGGAATAAAAAATCATTCAATTTCTCAATAAACTATTTCTCGAAAATCTTTTTATTTCTCAAAAACCTTTGCCGATTTCATCGGAATCATTTCTTTGCCTGCATTCCATACAAAAGCCTTTAATGAATATTGATTTTCGTCATTTGGAATTTCGATTTCAGCATTGATTCTGCCCTTTTCATCAACTGTGCAGTCACTGCTTACTACGTTTACAAGCTTACCGCCGTTATAAAGTGCAAGACGTATTGTATAGCTTCCGCTTACGGCAGCCAGGTTCAATACATCAGCGGTATATCTAACCGTCTGTCCCTTATATGTTGCCAAATCATATTTTCCGCTTGCATCTGCACCGATAACATTTCCGTATGTATCCGAAAGTGCCTCATAGTATGCTGCGATTTTATCTGAGCCTTCAGTTAACGGCTTTAAGGAAACGCCGAGTATAAGCATCTTACAACTGTTACCGTCGAATTTAATTTCCGAAAGCTTCTTAGTAGAATCTGCAGTAACAGTTATTTCATATAAGTTCGCGGTCCCACCGTTTGTTCCGTCGCCATTAACACGTTTAAGAGTTGTGATAGCCTCGTCCGGAGTGAAGGTAACCTCACCACTTGTTCCGTCCGAATATACGAGCTTTGCCGCAATAGCATTTACTCCTTCACCTGTACCTTTACCGGTTGGGAAACATGGCACTGTAAGTAAGCTTACAGACTGCGTATTTATTTCTGGAACATAGAGCGATTTATTTAAGTTTGCCCTAATTGCCTTATAATAAGAATTTCTCTTTAAGACGCTCATATCATAAACAGAAGCTGAACCTGTCGGTATCCAGAGATTATCCTTATCAAGCTGTCCGATAATATCCTGCGCAGAAAGAAAAGCATATCCAATCGACTCTTGAGTAGTTTCAACGTGTGTATGTGCCTTATTCCAAGGAGTATTTCCATACCAACTGTAACTATCTCCGTCCCAACCGTCTGTATTTCTGTATACAAATGCATTTGCATAATCTGTAATATCAAGCGTTACAACACTGCTGTTGTCCGACGCTATTGCTGTTCCTACGTTCGGAATTGAATCCTCATCCGTAAATATTCTTTGGAGCTCTATCGACTGACCGGGTTCAAGAGTTATTTTATATGTGTGATTTAGTCCGTTAAGCTTGTCGAACATTGCCTTCATTTTTCTGTCAGCGTATTGCTCTCCGTCAAGAGTGATTGATTTAGCTTTTCCGCCGGTAGGAATATTTGTAAGAGCGCCGAACTGTCTGCCCTTAAAGGTATAGGTTATAGAGCCTTCAGTCTTGCTGTTGTTTGTAATTGTAACACCGTCGGAAAGAAAAGTAGGATTTGTTGAATCTTCTATTGTAAGGTCACCTGTCACACTGAATTTTGCGTTATTTGCAATTATGTAAGCAGAAATCTCAACATCCTTCATGCCACTTACAGCCGCATAGTCTTCACCAATCAATGTTTTTTCATTATATGTCTGCTGTTTAAATCTGTAAGCAGGATTTGTTTCAAACAAATGAATCATATAATCACCGTACAGACGTTTTCCTAAGTCATTGGAATGTACTTTATCTCCAAGAATTGCCTGAATATCGGTGTCATTTTCACCAAGTCCATTATCGTATTTATCCACAATTGCCGCATCATTGTTATTTGATGCGTATGATTTGTAATCATTTTGCAGAGCATAATAATTCACATTCATTGTATAATCGCCGTTTGCGTTTTTCTCTCTATCTTCTGTTACAGTCTCATTCAATGAGCAATATTGCTTTAAGAAGTTGTGTAAATTAATGCTTGGAATGTTATAGTATTCTGCAATATAATCATAAACGTCCTCCGGGAGTGCTTTTACATAAAATGCACGGTTGTTGAAATCGGTGCTGCCCGCTGCGCCTACATATGCCTTTCTGAACCAATATAAGTCGTTTGCATCTGTAACCTTATCACCTTTATTTTTGGTGATTCCTCCGTAATTGCCGTAGTTAAAATCATATTCAAGCGTACCATCTGCAAACGCTTTTTCAGCCGCTTCATAATTTGCGTCCATTCTGAGGTCATTTTTCAGAATTTCCTCTGTTGTGAAATCTACCATATATATAAGCGGTGGATTTTCCATTGCCATAAGCTTTCTTATGATATATTCAACATTGGTTGCCGTCTTCATATATTGTGAATGCATCAAAAGCTTTTGAGAACCATCATTAACTGCGTGGTCAAGGAATACTATATCCGGTTGCTTTTCGATAACATCCTTTTCAAGTCTTGCAGCCGCAAGGTCCGAACCTGTGCCGCCGATTCCCGAATTTATCAGGGTAAAGGTTGTGCCTGTCTGTTCGCTGAAATATTCTGCAAGCATTCCACTCCAACCTGCACCTTGAGTTATTGAGCCACCGAGAGTTACCATATTTATGCTGTTTCTGCCTGTCGCTGTCTTTCTTGCCTCAACCCACTCGGTCATTTCTTCCTTTGCATTCTTAACATATGTTACGTTATCATCACCGTAATAAATCTTCAAGTCAGAAATATTTGATCCGCCGGCACGTGCCATGCCTGAGGCAAGACCTATTAAGTATTTGTCGGAAACAGGGTTGTTATCAATAAACGTATATGTTCCCGTTTTTCCGTTTTGATCCGTTAATTGATATTTAATAACAACAGTATTACCCACATTTTCTATTGAAGACTTTACACCCCAGATTTTATTCGGCTGTGTTTCGTCATTGTTGCTTGGTTTTGTAAAGCCTTCCTCTGTTATCTTGCTGCTTGCAGTAAGTTTTTTGTCATCATGATCAGCTACAGTAGGCTCCTCATTATTAAATTTTACACAGACAGGCTCATTGCCGCCATAGTAATAGATAAGATAACCTGATATTTGTGCTTGAAAACCACCGCCTGTGTATGGTTCTGTCGCATCAGCTCTCTGTCTTGCGTCAGATATGTACGCAACTGCGGACGAAACTCCCCATTGACCTATATGCGTATTAAATTCAATATTGCCGCTTGTTGCAGGCGTGAGATTTCTCATATCATCGCTGAAATGCAACGCGCCAAGGTTTATCAATGCTTCATTATATGTTTTGTCACCTGAAGTAAATTCAGATACTGTATAGCTTGTTCCTCCGGCATCTATGGCTCCATTGGTATCAAAGTTATTACCCCACTGATCTTCTCTGTATCTGTGAAGTCCGCAAGTACCAGTACCGTCTGCAGTATTCGTTATAACAGGGTTCCAAGTCCAGACAGCCGGCATATTGAAGGTATACGTCTTATCACCGTTAACAGTTGAAATTACCAACGAATATGTTGTTCCGTTTTTATTAAGTGTTGACAGGTCAATTGTAGCTTTTTTATCACCGAAGGTCTTGGTCACGCTCTGCTGTGCGCCTGAAGCAGATAATACCTTTATCTTATCGGTTGAAAAAGCAGTTACTTCTCCGTCAAAGCTTACATCAATGCTATCGCCCGACTTTATAACGTTGGTCACATTCGCATTGATATTTGCAATACCGTCTTCCTTTACTACTTCATTTGGAGTATTGTTTGCGAACTTAAAGCTGTAAATTTGCCAACCAGAATGATTAAATGACCATCTGCTTACACCAAACGAACCGCATGTGGAAACAGGATTTGTATCTGTGTAGCTACCTTTCCACATTAAAGTGTCAATTGGTTGATTGTTAGTGTCTACCGGTGCAATTGACATGTCGATAATTACCTTTCCGTCTTCATATCTTGTATCAATCTTTCTCCAATACTTAGTGTAGCCTGCCTGTATAGGTGATGTAACTGCGGAATCAGCTGCTTTGGAAACATATATAGCAACTCCGGCTTGATAATCGGCCGATGATACACCCCCGGTAATAGTTCTCGTTGGTTCTTGATATTGTCCGTCATATCGCCTAACAACCACATTATTATATGTCACAAATACGCCGTAACCCTTTGTCGAAAGCTTCCAATTGGCATATTGATAATCAGTGCTTGCAGGTCTGTAAATCTCCTGCATATTAACAAAAATCTGTGCGGCTGCACTTCTGCTAGGATATTCCTCACCTGTACCTCCCGAAACCACCTCTTCAATTACCTCAATAGTAGAGTTTTTCGAATCATATTGGCGGTAATCCTGTGTAGGAATGAATAAACCTTCACCGCCTTCTGAAACATTTTTCATAACCTTACCGTTATTTACAGGATCGAAATCGATACTACTGGTAATAGTTGATGAGCCCTCTGTCATGTTATGCGGTCTTACAAATACCCAACCTTTATCTGTTGAAAAGTCATCAACAAGCGAGAGGTTTGTACTCATAAATGAATAAAAATCTTCGCCGGCTTTAATGTAATACTTTTCACTTCCCTTGGGAAGATCAGAAACATCAAACGTACCGTCGTTGATAGTAAATTGATTAGTTATGTCATTAGCATTGCTGTCATAAACGGTTATGTCTTGTGTTCCTGTAACAGTAAGAACATTTCCGTCCTTGGTTACGGAAATCGGATCAGCTGCAAGGGCATATGGTATGCCCGTCTGCATTGCAAGTGCAGTCGCAATTACACTTGCAATTAAATTTTTCTTTGTCATTAAAAATTCCACCTTTCATTTTTTTTATTTATAAAACACTGCAATACCCTGCGCGCACCTAACATCGGATACTACAGATATTTCATACAAATTTTAATACAATGCAAGTTGCTTTATATTCAAATTATCTATACATATATTTTATCATATAAATTCAAAATATACCATTGCTTTTTTACTTATTTATATGTCAAAAATACATATTTATCGTTATTAACAACAAAAAATTATATTTTTTTAAACCATGGTAGGGTATCTAACGGGGCGTCAACCGTAATTGTTTTTCCTCCCTCATAAACCTTACCGTTTTCGTCAGCCCATTGTCCTTTCGGGAATGTTACCTCCTTGGTTACCGCACCCTTTTTAACTACCGGCGCAACAAGTATATCACTGCCAAACATAAACTGGTCCTTTATTGTTTCATAACCGCAGTTTGGATATTCATATTCCATACATCTTATAATCGGTTCGCCGCTTATTTCCGATTCTGCAACAAGCTTACAAATTGTATCTGCCATTTTGCAGTGAAGCAGTGCGGCATTTTTTACTCTTTCAAGATTTTCTTTTGATAAAACTCTCCACGGAGCCCATGAGAATTGCATCATAGGGCAGAACACAGACGCCTGTGCCATTCTTACAAACAATTCCTCATCAACAACAAAGCTTTCATCAACAGTATGTGACCATGTTCCTCCGCCGATCATATCGGGGCATATAAAGGGATGTCCGATTAAGCCGATAAGAGTTGTATGTGGTATAAACGTATTAATTCCGTTATCGTCCCAGCTGTGACTTTTATCCTGCAAACGATGTATGGCGTTTTTTCCGCCGCCGTTCCATGTATTTTTACATTCATGATACTTAAATTTTCGTGCAAATTCATTCCACGCAATATTCAAATCCGTAGGAGTTTTCTCAGGCGGCAATTTCCCGTTTACAATCGAATTATTACTGTATGAATTTAATGCACCGCCGTCAAATTTGAAGCCGTCCACTCCGTATTCCCTCATCAAAGCATTTAACTGATTTTCAAGAAATTCCGCATCGCTCTCCTTGGTAAAATCAAGTATGGCTGAATATCCGTTCCACCACTGCACCAAAGCCGTCGAATTCCATTCATCGTCAATAGCCAGAAATTTTTTGTTTCCGTGACAGAAACAGTCAAAGGAATTGCATACAAAGCTTCTGCCAGATGAAACAACATACGGAGCCACCCAAAGCATAACAACAAAACCCATTTGGTGAAGCTCGTCTATCATTTTTTTTGCATCGGGGAACTTGGTTTTATCAAATGTCCAATCTCCGTAATTCCTCTGCCATCCCTCATCAATGATAAGTATACCGGGAGCAAAGCCGTTGTCAACTATAGCCTGCGCATATTCCAACACACCCTCCTGAGTAGGATCATATGTAAACTCCATCCATGTATTATATTGTGCAGTTTTAAAAAATTCCTCAGGCAAGTGCTTTCCATCAAAAGGAAAATATTTTTCCTTTGCCGCCATATACGCATCTCGCAGGGTACTGCCCGCTTGTTCACAAATTATTTCGCCTTCACAGTTTATTGTGATTTTACCATTTTCGATTTTTACTCTGTATAGATTGTCACAATGAATGTATCTGCCTTTATTTGATATGTATAAAGGCATAGTTTGATTGCCGCCTGTTATGCTCAAATCCTCTTCATAAACGCTTGTTGAGGAAAAAGGATTTTCTGTTCCTTTATCAATCGAACCTCCCCACCAATATTCGTTTTCAAGCATTTCCACAGTTAATTCATTTTTTTCAATTTGCATTATTTTGCTCCCTTTTTAATGTTTTTTTATACTTAAATTGTATAATCAATGTCATTATTCTGATAATTACATAAAATACTTGTGTAAATAATTACTGCTTATTTCCAAACAATCAAACGGATTGCCTTCGCAATAATCCTGCTCAACAACATAGTATTTTACTCCGCTCTTTTCAGCCTCTTCAATTATTCCTTCCCAATACATATTTCCCTGACCTATTTCGGTAAAATACGCATTATTATCATTATCAATCGCATAATCCTTAAGATGCAGGATATCAATTCTGTTCTTTAGCTTGTTTATCCAATGACGAACATCACCGCCGCCTCTTTGTACCCAAAATGTATCCAGTACAAATGACGCACAATCTTTATCCAGTCCATCGGCAAGCAGCTCCATGATTGTTTTATCTGCATCTATCCTTACAAATTCGGAGCAGTGATTATGATATGTAAATTTCATTCCGTGCTCATATGCCTTTTGCGCAACGGCATTGGCGGTTTTTATAAAATCGGCTACATCCTGTGAATTATCATAATGCCATCCTCCAATACCCATAAGCTGAGTATTTAATGCGTTATGTCTTTCAAGAGCCTTGTCAAAATCATTGCACATCACATCAAAGTCATCGTGAGTTCCAACAATTTCAATTCCCGCCTCTTTCGCAAGCTCACCGAAAACCTCATAGGATATTCCGCTTCTTGAAATGTCTGCGGTCTGTGCCTGATCATAACCTAAATTCTTTAATCTTTTAAAGGTTTCTCTTACATCTTCTTCTGTTTTCATAAAATCTCTTACAGTATAAAGCTGTACTCCAATCGTTTTTATCATAGTCGACCTCCTTATAATCGCTTTATAATATTAAAGTTGTATAAATAAACTGTCAGACTACACTATACAGTCCATCATATTATACGTTAATTTTATCATTTACGGCATTTTATCTCAATGGCAAAATTACGTATTTATATGTTAAAAAAACTGTTTTTTTATAAAACGCTTGATTTTATCCGCACATTTATTATGGTAACCTCTAAAAATTCATAAAAAATTGTTGAAAAAATCGTCAGATTATGGTATAATAAAGATACTATAATAAAGGCGGTTGAAATGAAATGCAGATCAATCTTTTTGCGGAAGAAACACAATT
>Ga0256406_1006306_pt1 | contig 11992 bp, 6 predicted proteins | sample RumenRJG_03DNA_FD_185986 | JGI IMG/M metagenome (GOLD analysis project Ga0256406, IMG submission 185986) | Bovine rumen microbial communities from Lethbridge, Alberta, Canada - RJG_03 | ecosystem: Host-associated > Mammals > Digestive system > Stomach > Rumen | place: Canada: Alberta | collected...
CTCCACGACTGCCCGCTACAGCCCTACTCTATCAAAGAAGCGTCTACGACGGCAACATCATTGCCGTATTCAGAAGATAACGCACTTCCCTTGAACTATTCTATGGCATATGCCACGGACATCGCTGGCATATGCCACGGACATCGCTGGCATATGCCACGGACATCGCTGACAAATGCCACGGAATTCGCTGGCATATGCCACACATCGAGACGACGAAAGAGAGATAACGACTTAGACGAGGGATAACAACTTATAACCATTCATTTTATTCACTGCGTATGCGTATGAAAAACATGAAGAAGAGCGGCTGGCAGCTGACGGGCTGTCTGACCCTGATGTTGACAACATGCTGTTTAGGATTGACGACAGCAAAGGCAGCCGACAAGACTGTGTCGCACTTCCGCTATACTGGTCCCATCCTATTACAAAAGCCAGTGATGATAGATACCATCGGTATAGACAGAAAGGCTTACACCGACGCCAGCCTGCTCGATACACCTGTTGACTTGCACCGTGCATCCCAAGGCAGAGCATACAGCGGATTGACAGCTCCTGCCTCTGATGCGGGCCCGGCGCTGCACCTGCTTCAATTTTCTTTGACCAACAGCCGCTACACCACAGCCACTGTCAAGGTGGGCAAGATGAAGCACTATCAGCTCTATGTGGATGGCAAGACGAGCAACGGCACCCTGACGCTTGCGCCTGCCACGCATGAGGTGGTGGTGAAATACCTCACAGCCCCCGGAGAGCACGACTCCCTCAGTGTGACGGTATCCTCGCCCACCGACTCGCTGCTTTCCCTCTCAACAGGTGCACAACGTGAGCTCTCGCTCTACGATGTGCTCAATGGCAAGCACTACAGCGGTTCCCAACTCAGCAGCGACGGCCGCTATGCCATCACAACCTCTTATGAAACCATTGCGGGCACAACGAACTGGCTCCGTACTGTCTACGATTTGAAGACAAAGACGATTGTGCGCACGACGGCCAATGACATCCGTTGGATGCCAGGCGCTGACAGCTATCTTTTCGTACGCAAGGGGATATATGGTCGTCAGTTAGTAGAACAGAATGTGGTAACGGGAGCCGAGAAGGTGCTCACCGAAGATCTGCCGGAAGGCGAATGGACGATAGCTCCGACAGGGAAATATCTCATTTTGCAGCAAGCCGTAGAGGGCCCGAAAGATGACAGTCAGGTCCACCAGATTATACAACCCGACGACCGTCAGCCAGACTGGCGCTCCCGCAACAGACTGGTGAAATACGACCTTGCCACCGGCACTGTCCAGCCGCTGACCTACGGCTATCATGATGTTTCGTTGGCAGACATCTCCCGCGACGGAAGGTATATATTATATATGGTGTCGCGCGCACGTCTCAGCAAGCGGCCTACCACCCTCTTCTCTGTCTACCGTCTCGACCTTACCACGATGCAGCCCGAGTGCCTCATCGACAGCGACGGCTTCGTGGCCTGTGCTATTTTCTCGCCTGACGCACACGCTATAGCTGTCAAAGGTTCACCGGAATGCTTAGGAGGCGTAGGCATGAACTTGCCAGCGGGACGCACACCGAGCATGTACGATTACCAGCTTTACACCCTCGACTGCGCCACCCGCAGGGTAACACCGCTGACACGCACCTTCAACCCCAGCATTGAGACCGTAGAATGGAGTGCTTACGACGGACAAATCTATTTCAATGCCCTCGACAAGGACTACCGGCGCCTGTATCGTGCTGACCCCAAGAGCGGAAAAATCACACTGCTGCCCACGCCGGAGGAATATGTGGGTGGTGTAGGCCTGGCCGACAACTCACCGATATTGTGCTACAATGGATGCAGCGCTACCAATATAGACCGTCTCTACATGATGTCTACAGCCAACCACCGGTCTACATTGCTCGAAGACCAACAGAAGCGGTTGGAAGGTGTGGATATCGCAACGTGCAAGACCTGGGACTTTATCAGCAGCAGGGGCGACACCATCTCCGGTCGCTATTACCTGCCCACACATTTCGATGCCGCTAAGAAATACCCGATGATAGTCTATTATTATGGCGGCTGCTCCCCCACCAGCCGCTATATCGGCAGCGGCTATCCTTTCCCGCTCTATGCCGCCATGGGGTATGTGGTCTATGTCATCCAGCCGAGTGGAGCCGCTGGCTTTGGGCAGGAGTTTGCCTCCCGCCACGTAGACACGGCTGGTGAGGGCGTCGCCGACGATATCATAGAGGGCACGAAGAAGTTCTGTGCCGAGCACAACTTTGTCAATCCTCGAAAGGTGGGATGCTTGGGCGCGTCCTATGGCGGCTTTATGACAGAATATCTACAGACGAAGACAGACATCTTCGCCGCCGCTGTGGCCCATGCCGGCATCAGTGACCATGGAGCCTACTGGGGCAGTGGCTACTGGGGCTATTCCTACAGCGAGGTGAGCATGGCCAACCGCTATCCCTGGTCGGACCGCAGCCTGTATGTAGACCATAGCCCACTCTACAATGCTGATAAGATACACACGCCCCTGCTGCTCGTGCATGGAACGGCCGATACCAATGTGCCGACAGGCAACAGCATCGCGCTCTATACAGCGCTGAAACTCCTCGGCCGTCCGGTAGCCCTTGTTGAGGTAGAGGGTGAGAACCACTGGATACAGGATTATACGAAGCACATCAAGTGGCATAACACCATCATGGCCTGGTTTGCCAAATGGCTGCAAGACGATGACAGCTGGTGGAAGAGCCTCTACGACAAGGTGCCGGAATAGACTTTCAGAGGGGTCACACTATGAATAAACCCAGGTCGCTCATGGTGTAACCCCTCTTTTTTTGCTCTCCGACATCGTAAGAAACCTAAGAAAATATTATCCGTGAAGAAGATTTCTTGACTTTTCCTTGTTTATGCCACGGAAACTCACTAAATTTACACCAAATCTAAAAATATTTGGGGGATATGGCAAGGAAAGCAACAAAACCGAAGAAGGAGAAGTCAATAGAAGACGCCCTATGGGACTCATGTAATAAACTACGCGGATCCATAGAGCCCTCGGAATATAAACATGTGGTGCTGAGCCTCATCTTTCTGAAATACGCCGGCGACCACTTTGAGCAAAAGCATCAACAGATTATCGACCAATATGGTAAGGACTATGCCGACATGGTGGAGTTCTATACCCAAGACAACGTGTTCTACCTTCCGCCTGAGTGCCGCTGGAGCTATATCATGGAGAATGCCAAGCAAGACACAATCTTCAAGATTATTGACGACGCACTGGCAAACATTGAGAAAGCCAACAAGCAGTTAGCAGGAGCCTTGCCCTCCAACTACTATTCCAACCTTGGCCTTGACCGATCGAAGTTCGCCTCGTTGCTCGACGAGATCAACAAACTCAACACGTTGAAGGATGAGGAGAACGACCTTATAGGCCGTGTGTATGAGTATTTCCTTGGTAAGTTTGCCATCGCCGAGGGCAAGGGTAAAGGCGAGTTCTACACCCCTAAGAGCATCGTCAACCTCATTACCGCTCTCATCGAGCCCTACGACGGTAAGATCTATGACCCGTGCTGTGGTTCGGGTGGCATGTTCGTTCAGTCGTTGAAGTTCGTCAAGGCGCATGGCGGCAACCAGAAGAATGTGAGCGTCTATGGGCAGGAATACACCAAGACCACCTACAAGCTGGCACGCATGAACCTTGCCATCCGTGGCATCTCGTGCGACATCCGTCTCGGCGATACGTTCCATAATGACCAGCATCCCAACCTCAAGGCCGACTATATCATGGCCAACCCGCCCTTCAACCAGAAGGACTGGCGTACGGAGAACGAACTCGTCCACGACCCACGCTGGATGGGCTACGAAGTGCCACCCACAAGCAACGCCAACTATGCCTGGATCCTCAACATTCTGTCGAAACTGAGCACAAATGGTAAGGCTGGTTTTATTCTCTCTAATGGTGCCCTCTCCGCTGACGGTACAGAGCTGGCAATCCGAAAGAAACTACTCGAACAGGGGAAAGTGGAGGCAATATTGATATTGCCAAGAAAACTGTTCTATTCCACAGACATCAGCGTGACGCTATGGGTGATGAACAATAACAAGAAAGCGCATACGGCAAATAAGAACGGAGTGGAAATCCATTATCGTGACCGAGAGAAGGAAGTTCTCTTCTTAGATCTCAGGCAAATGGGGGAACCTTATGAAAAGAAGTTCGTACAATTCTCTACTGAGAATATAGATAAGATTTCTAAGACCTATCATGATTGGCAACAAGTGGGTTATGAAGACCATTATGCCGACGTGCCCGAATATTGCTATTCTGCAAAATTGGATGAAATAGCTGACAAAGGTTTCTCCTTGGTACCCAGCAAATACATAGCGTTTGTCAATCGGGATGAGAATATCGACTATGATGCTCAAATGAAGTCGCTCGCAGCTAATCTTCACGAGCTCGCGGAAGAACGCAAGACGCTCGACAAGCAGTTGCAAGAGATATTCAAGAACTTAGGTTATTCATTGTAATTATGAACAAGGCTAACTATAAACGGCTTGGCGAATATATTGATTATGTCAATATAAGAAACAAGGATGGTGCCATCAGCAACCTTGTTGGTGTAAGCATAGAGAAGCGATTTATCCCTTCCATAGCCAACACCATCGGTACAGACTTGTCATCTTATAAGGTAATAGGACCCAGACAGTTTGCCTACGGACCAGTCACATCTCGCAACGGTGAGAAGATTACAGTAGCTCTCTATACAGGAACCAAGAAGGCTATCATGTCTCAAGCTTACGAATCCTTCAAAATAAAGGATGAAAAAAAGTTGTTGCCAGAGTATCTGATGATGTGGATGTCGCGTCCAGAGTTTGACCGTTATGCTCGCTTCAAGTCCCATGGCACGGTCCGTGAGTTATTTTCATGGGAGGAGATGTGCAACGTTCTCCTTCCCGTTCCACCCATTGCCGAGCAGCATAAGATTGTTGAAGACTATCAGACCGTGGAGCGTCGTATCCGCAACAACGAGCGAATGATTGCCACCCTTGAGCAAACCGCCCAAGCCATCTACCGCCATACCCTCGTGGAGGGGATTGACGAGAACAATCTGCCGGAAGGGTGGAAGACGATAACCATTCGTGAATTTTGTGACCAAATTACATCTGGCGGAACACCTTCCAAAAATATCGATGAATATTGGATCAAAGGAACAATTCCTTGGCTTAAGACGGGAGATGTTCAAAATAATGTTATACTATCAACAGATTCATATATAACTGAGAATGGTTTAAAGAATAGTAGTGCTAAAATGGTTCCAGCTAACACCGTCATTATGGCTATGTATGGTGGAGGAACTCTCTCTAATGTGGGTTACTTAACTTTTCCCTCTACAACGAATCAAGCCTGTTGCAATATGATTTGCAAAAACAAACAAAAAGCTGCTTATCTCTACTTCGTTATGAAGCATAAGCAACAAGATATTAAGAGATTAGCGAATGGAGGTGCCCAGGAAAATCTGAATGCAGAAATTATTTCTTCGCAAATGATTATAGACCCTCAATATACTAAAATCTATGCGAAGTTCGCCACCTTGCTAAATAGCATTGTAAATCTTTCCCGTGAGAATCACCTTCTCCGCCGTCTTCTCCGTTTAATGACCTCAAAACTTTCATAGACTATGGCTATATTAACAGTTTATACAAAGCTTTTAGACAAGACACTCCATGGTTCACGCATCATTGACATGGGAAGTACAAAGACTTGCCAATGCTTTGTTATGCCTTATGAAAAAGCATCAGAAATAAGCAAAACCTATTTACAAGGAAAATATGCTTTTTATATTCTTCTCGGCCAAACAAAACTCAATGGGAGAGAAGCCTATATAGGCCAGACTAATGACTTTGCGACTAGAGTAGTTGACCATAAACTGAAAAAACAATGGTGGGATACAGCTCTTGTGTTTGTATCAAAAGCCGAAGAGATATACAAAACAGAGATAGAGTATCTTGAATATCTCGGATGGAAGACGGCTGTTAAAGCAAAACAATACACAATAGCTAATACAAAGCCTATCAAAGAGCCTGGGATTTCGGATGATAAAAAGAATGACATGGAACAGTTTTTTGAAGATATAATGTTCCTGACCGAGTTCTATGGATGCGAGGTGTTTGTAAAGAAAACAAATCCGCTTCAAGACATGGGGGTATTCGAAATTTTCCAATTGGAGGTAAAGAAACGGGATATTAAAGCCCGGATTCAATATTTCCCGCAAAGTAATAAATATATATTAATGGAGGGAAGTACAATCTCTGCCATTGAATCGAGTTGTTCTAAGAGAGCAAAAGAGATTCGTAAGTTACTCATAGAAAATCCTGAATATACTAAGCGAGAAGGCAATGTTATCAAGATTTTACAAAATACTAATATTCCCGTGGAAAGTGGAAAACCGTCAACGCCAGCATCGGTGATAACTGGTACATCCATGCAGGGCACGACTGCCTTCAAGAATAAGGATGGCAAAACTTTTGCTGACCTATACCAAAAGAATGCATAACTATGATAGAAGTCAGAGACAACATAGATTTCAACGAATACATCGAGTCGCTCATGGTCAACTACGAGAGCGACGATTTGGAATTTAAGAGCGCTGCGGGTGGCTTTCCCGGTTCTTTCTGGGACACCTATTCTGCCTTTGCCAATAGCGACGGCGGTGTAATCGTGTTAGGCGTGGCGGAAAAGCACAACCAATTCTATCTTGATGGACTTACAGAGGAACAGCTGTTGAAATACAGAAAGGACTTCTGGAACAATGCCAACAACAAGGCTACCATTAGCTGTAATCTGCTGACGGAAAAAGATATAGAAGTCGGTGACTATAAAGGTCACAAGATCATGTTGTTTTATATACCCCGGGCCAGTCGGGAACAACGGCCCGTCTATCGTACCACCCAGCCTTTCAACGGAACTTTCAAGCGCAACTTCGAGGGCGATTATCGTTGCAGCGAATCAGAAGTGAGGCGAATGTTTGCCGATGCCGACGAGAACCATCCTGCAGACAGCCGCATCTTGAAAGGATATACAATGGATGATATAGACCTTGAGGCCCTCAATGGCTATAGACAACGCTTTAAGGCATCTTCGCCCGATCATCCCTGGCTGTCGTTAACCGACCTCGATTTACTCAAGATGTTGGGAGGCTATCGTAAAGACCGCCAGACAGGAGAGGAAGGATTTACTGTCGCCGGACTGTTGATGTTTGGCAAGACGCAATCTATTACCGATGTGGAATGTTGTCCTCACTATTTCCCAGATTATCAAGAACATCTCACGGAAGACGAAGATATACGTTGGACTAACAGAATCTGCCCTGACGGAACATGGGAAGCCAACCTGTTCAATTTCTATCAGCGCGTGCTGCCTCGCCTACAGTCAGTTTTACCCAAACCCTTCAAGCTGGAAGGAAATATACGAAAAGAAGAAACACCGGCCCATATTGCCATCAGGGAAGCACTTATCAATCTCTGCATTCATGCCGACTATAGTGTGAATGCCACGCTCGTGGTCAGACATAATCTGAAAGGCTTTGTCTTCTCCAATCCTGGCACCCTCCTTGTATCTAAAGACCAATATTATACCGGTGGCGAAAGCGTCTGCCGCAACAAATCATTGCAGAAGATGTTCTCAATGTTAGGTGTGGCAGAAAAAGCCGGCGGAGGAACAAGTAAAATCTTGAAAGGATGGCAAGAACAGAACTGGCGTTCGCCAAAGATAGAGGAAAAGCAACAACCTGACAAGGTGGTGCTCGAAATGCCCATGGAATCGTTGCTCTCTGAAAATGCGAAAAACGAACTGATGGCTAAGTTTGGCATCACAGCTAATACTTTTGACCATAACGTGATGTCGGTTCTCGCCTTGGCTATCGATGAGGGTTCCGTCACCAATGAACGGCTGCGATATTCCTTGAATATGCATAAAGGCGAAATAGCCGATTTGCTTAGACGGATGGTACGAAACCACTTGTTGGTGGCAAAAGGTTATGGTCGTGGAACAAGCTATCACCTTCCCAAAGAAAGCTTCGATATTCTCGGTGCTAAGGTTGCAACCTCCAAAGCTAAGGTTGCAACCTCCGACGCTAAGGTTGCAACCTCCATAGCTAAGGTTGCAACCTCCAAAGCTAATATAGCAACCTCGGGCTCTAATATAGCAACCTCGGATGCTAATATAGCAACCTCGGCCTCCAATATGGTAACCTCAGACGCTAATATGGTAACCTCGAGCTCTAATATGGTAACCTCGGATCCTTATATAGCAAGTTTATTAAAGAAGAAGCGCTTGACTAAATCCCAACTCTATGAGCTTATTAAATATATGTGCTCTGATTGGTTGTCTCTTGAAGACTTAGCCATAGCAACAAAAAGGAAACAAGTATACCTTAGAAATAAGGTCTTGCCAGAATTGTTGCAATCAAAAGTTCTCGAGATGCTCTACCCTGGTACGCCAAACCATCCGAAACAGAAATACAAGGTAAAAGATTAATATCAACCCGCCCATGTCACTCTTCAACGAAGCACAACTGGAGGAGAGCATCATACAGCTCTTTCTCGAACAAGGATACATCTACTACCCTGGACAGACCGTTGAGCGTAAGCCCGATGACGTGCTGCTCAGGGAAGACCTTTATACCTATCTGAAAGACCGCTATCATGGAGAAGGCATTACTGACGACGAGACAGACCGCATCGTGAGAACGATCGAGCAGACGACCGGTGACTCGCTCTATGAAGAGAACAAGCACGTGACGGAGCTCATCATGAACGGCTTCTCGATCAAACGGACAGACCCAACAAAAGCCAATCTCTATGTCTATCCTATCTCCTTCGATGACAAACACAAGACGGCCAACCGCTTCACCATCGTCAACCAATTAGAAATACAGGGCACAGAGAAGCGCATTCCAGATGCCATTGTCTATGTCAACGGTCTGCCCGTGGTGGTGCTGGAGTTTAAGAATGCCATCAAGGAGAACACCACCATCGAAGATGCCTACCGCCAGCTCACCGTACGCTACCGCAGAGACATTCCCCAGTTCTTCCGCTACAACGCCTTCGTGGTCATCTCCGATGGTGTAAACAACAAATACGGTTCGTTCTTTGCCGACTACGACTTCTTCACTTCTTGGCGAAAAGTAGAGCCACAGGAAAAGCCCATCGATGGCATTCCCTCGCTACGGACAATGGTTGCCGGACTCTTCAATAAAGACCGCTTCATCGATGTGATCCACAACTTCGTCTTCATGCCCGACAGTAGTCACAGCGAGGTGAAAGTGGTGTGTCGTTATCCTCAATACTATGCAGCGCGGGCACTCTATAAGAACATTCTCATCCACTCCCGCCTCAACGCCAATGGCGACGGCAAGGGCGGTACCTACTTTGGAGCCACGGGGTGTGTAAAGTCTTTCACCATGCTCTTTCTCTGCCGTCTGCTCATGCGCAGCAAGGCACTCTGCTCGCCCACTATCCTCCTCATCACCGACCGCAACGATCTCGACGACCAGCTATCGCGACAAGTCTTAAATGCCAAGCATTTCATTGGCGACGACATGGTGGTACAGGTAGAGAGCCGTGAGCATCTGAAGCAACTGCTACAAGGCAGGTCGAGCGGTGGTGTCTTTCTCACCACCATTCAGAAGTTTTCCAAGGATATAGATTTGTTGTCGAAGCGTGCCAACATCATCTGCATCAGCGACGAGGCCCATCGCACACAGACCCAGATGGACGAGAAGGTACAGATAACCGAAGAGGGTGTGAAGCGCAGCTATGGCTTTGCAAAATATCTCCATGACTCATTGCCCAATGCCACTTATGTTGGCTTCACAGGCACACCCATCGATGCCACGCTCGAAGTGTTTGGCCCCATCGTAGACGAATATACAATGATCGATGCCGTCAACGATGGCATCACCAAGAAGATTGTCTATGAAGGCCGTGCCTCAAAAGTCATCATCGACTCAGAGAAGGTGAAGGAGATAGAAAACTACTATGACCGTTGTGCCGAGGAGGGCTCCAACGAATATCAGATAGAGGCTTCGAAGAAAGCCATGACACAGATGGAACACCTGCTGGCCAATCCTGACCTGATCCGTAGGTTGGCCAACGATTTTGTGCTCCACTATGAGCGTCGTGTTGAAGAGGGTAGTACAGTAGAGGGTAAGGCGATGATTGTCTGTGCCACGCGTGAGATCGGTTATGCCATTTATCGCCAAATCATCGCTCTCAGACCAGAATGGAAGGAAGTGAGACAGGCTGCAGAGGGTGAGGAGCTTACTGCAGAAGAGCGAGAGCGCATCAAGCCCATCGAGAAGGTGAAGATGGTGTTTATCCGACAGAAGGATGACCCCAAAGAGCTCTACGACCTATTGGGGTCGGATGAAGACCGCAAACGTCTCGACCTGCAATTCAAAGAGCCCAAGTCGAACTTCAAGATTGCCATTGTAGTGGACATGTGGATTACGGGCTTTGATGTACCCTGTCTCGACACAATGTATTGCTATAAGCCCTTGCAGATGCATAACCTCGTGCAGACGGTGAGTCGTGTCAACCGCAACTATCCCGGCAAGGAGAAAGGGCTCATCGTCGATTACCTCGGCATCAAAAAGAATATGAATGCCGCAATGCGACGCTATGCCAATGGTAGTCCAAGAGAAATGCCGACAGAAATGGTGGAACAGTCGCTAAAGCTTTTCCGCGATGAGCTCGACGTACTCAGGCGCATGATGTATCCCTTCGATTACTCTAAATTCTGGACAGGCAAACCTCTCGAACAACTGGAAACACTAAACCAAGGTGCGGAAATCATCCAAGAGACAGAGGAGAAGGAGCATCGCTTCATGAAACATGTCACTATCATGGTTTCGGCTTATAAGATGTGCCACACCGACGAGGGTATCACCCCGGTGGAAGTAAACGAGGAACATTATTTCACCGGCGTGAGGAGCATCATCGTGAAGCTCACTAAGGGTGAGGCTCCTGACGCCACAAAGATGAATCGGCGTGTGCTGAAGATGGTCAACGACTCGCTGATATCCGAAGAGGTGGAGATGCTTCATAACATGGCAATGGATAACGCCGACGAGATAGATCTGCTGGCTAAGAGTTATATGGCTCGTATCGAACGGCTTCCCTTGAAGAATACCAAGGTGAAGCTGTTGCAGCAACTCCTTAAGCGCGTCATCGACTCCGTGATGAAGGTAAACAAGGTGAAAGGCGTGGACTTCACCAAACGACTCAACGAAATAGTGAAACGCTATAATGACCGCACCGACGACCTCGTCTTTGCCGATGAGATCATCAGCGACGTAGCCAACCAACTTACAGAACTGCTCAACAAAATCAAAGACGAGTCGAAACTACCCGAAGGTATTCCCGACATCGAGGTGAAAGCATTCTATGATATTCTCAAGTCTGTGGCCGAGAAATATCAGTTCGCCGACAACTTCACAGAGGAACAATTCCGCCGCATGGCCATCGAAATAAAGGGTATCGTCGATGATAAGAGTCGGTTTATCGACTGGGACAAGCGCGATGACATCAAGGCAGAGATGAAGGTCAGCATCATCCTTACCTTGGCAAAGGAGAAATACCCTCCCTATACCAAGGATGAGGTGTTTAAGGAAATATTCGAGCAAGCGGAGAACTTTAAGAAAAATAGGATGGAGATAAGCACCAACTTACAAAGCTATCAGTCTCTTGATGATAACTATTACGCTGCAAGCGTTGCTGAACCGACTTCAGATGAATGAGAGCAATCTCGGCCTCCGCTCGCTTGCAGAGGCCGAGACTGATATTACTCTTTCTCTTCTTCCAAGAGGTCAGTACCCAGGTGTGTGTTGGCCTCGCGCTTGATGCGCTCGCGGATAATCTTCGGCTTAGTGGCATAGACGATGTTGCGGATGGAGCCGGCATAGCTGAAATACTGCCAAGCCCAGGAAATCATCACCGAGAGCT
>Ga0256406_1006307_pt1 | contig 11991 bp, 9 predicted proteins | sample RumenRJG_03DNA_FD_185986 | JGI IMG/M metagenome (GOLD analysis project Ga0256406, IMG submission 185986) | Bovine rumen microbial communities from Lethbridge, Alberta, Canada - RJG_03 | ecosystem: Host-associated > Mammals > Digestive system > Stomach > Rumen | place: Canada: Alberta | collected...
CCTATGGTATGATCCGCCAGGTCCCGGATGCGCTGACCCTCAAAGACCAACCAGTTTCCCTGAGCCAGACCGTTTCCAAAGCCTGCATCGTCACCTGGATGAACCCCCAGGCCATCTTAGACGGCACAATGCTCCTCGGCGCCTTCCGCATCACCCTGCCTGCTACAGAAGCCATGACGTTCCTGACGGGCGTCCTCATGGCCTCAGGCCTCTGGTTCCTTTCCCTCACGGGCTGCGTCGCCGCCTTCCGCCACGCCATTACACCCGGCATCCTGCGCGCCATCAACATTCTCTGCGGCACGGTCCTCATGCTGTACGGCCTCCACTTAGGCTATACCTTCGTGCAGTTCTTTTAACGTTCTTTCAACGCTTTTTCGATATCCGGTCCTACTTTGGCTTCCCATGCAGTAAAATCCTTTGTCCCCGTCATGACATGCCATGATTTGGCGCGATATAGATGGCGGTACAATTTCTGATAGTTCGGGTCCGATGAAGCCAATTCCTGCATGACATCCTGACGGGCCGCTAAGAGATACTGCGGTACGTCCTCTTTCGAAGCCGGTTTCAGAGCGGCCAGCATGAAAGGCTTAGAAGTCAATAAAGCAACTAATTTTTTAGCCGGCCCTACTTTATTCGCGGGAATCCGGGAAGAGATGCTGACATAATCGACATAGGCCGTAGCCACATCGGGATGTTCACAACTGGAAATGGCCTTGACGTCGGTATCGTTCCCCTGCCCTAAGCGGACGATGGCACTCATCGCTTCCGGATAGGCATACAAGGCCCGGCCATGGCCCTGGGCAAACCATTCAGCCCGCGTAAACTCATTGCCATCGTCATAACGGCCCGTCGCAGTACCCGTCATGGCGTACAATTCTTTCAAATACGGCATGGCATCCTCTTGGACGTTTCCCATGGCCTGTACCGGAACGACCTTCCCCGTATGGTCCTGAAGGATATTATAGTACTTCATTTCGTTATTCAAGCTGAAATCGGCGATGACCCCTTCATCCCGGCCAGGGAGCAACGCCTGAGTCTTCCGCGGCCCGATGGCGTCATAAAGCTGCTGCATCGTCTGAACACGGGCCACGGCCTGATCGTCTTTGCGGTAAAACAGCGTATCCATACAGACCATCTGGGGAATGCCATAATATATCCCCTGAGAAGAAGCTTGTTCTAACGTCCAGGCTGGATAGGCAGACCGTGCTGGTATGCTTTCCCCTAACGGATAGAGCAGGCCTTTTTCTATATATTGCGATGCATACAGGCCATCAAAGACAAAAACATCACTTTTCGGTTCTTCGAAATAGCAGTCCCAATCGACGAAACGCAGCGCCACATCCGGCTCGATAGCCTTCCACTCTGCGGTCAAAGCCGTTTCAAAAGCCTGGATATCGGGGACGTATTTGAACAATCCTACAGTCAATACCTTTTTATCTGTCTCTGTCCCCTGTCCTGGTTCACTGGCGATGCCTGTAGCAACGGTCATCAAAGAAAAAGCCATTCCTAAAAGAATGCGAAAGAATCGATGTCTCATATGCTTACCCCCTAAAAAATAAAGTAGCTGGCAGGCAAGACCCTGCCAGCTACTTTACATTGTAGCATAGGTCATCATGTGTAGTCACTTTTCCTTTGTAATTTGTAGCACAAAGCGTGTAGTTTGCAGAGAGGCGACAGTGCCTTTTGGTTACTGCACGACGCGTTTCCGGCTCATCCACAGTCCGATAGCGATGACGGCGGCAGCTAAGAGGATTTGAAGGCTTATGGGAGCCCAGGCACCGGCCATTTGCTGCATCAGGGTCCCCAAGATTTTATCGTGGCCGATCATGGAACCGGCTGTCCAGCCCAGCAAGCCGGCGCCGGCATAGAGGATAACCGGGAAGCGGTCCATGAGCTTGCCGATGACCGTACTGCCGCCGACGATGATAGGGATGCTAATGAGGAAGCCGCAGGCAACGAGGAGGAAGCTACCGTGCGAAGCGCCGGCGATGGCCAGGACGTTATCGACGCCCATAGCGGCATCGGCGATGATGATGGTCTTGATGGCCCCCATGAGGCTGTCCGAAGCCGTTACGTTTTCCTCCTGTTCTGCCGGGACGAGCAATTTCACGGCAATGGGCAGCAGGATGAGGCCGCCTAAGGCCTGTAAAAAGGGAATCGTCAGCAGCCAGACAGCGATGAGTGTCATGACCAGGCGGATAACGACGGCCCCGCCGGTCCCGATGAGGATGGCTTTCCGGCGCAGATTAGCCGGCAGCTTATTGGCCGCCATGGCGATGACGACGGCATTATCGCCGCCGAGGAGGATGTCCAATAAAATGATAGAGCCTAAGGCCATGAAGAATTGCATCGATACGATTTCCATAATATACCTCTTTCTGTAAAAATGACGGTAAAAACAAAAGAGACTTCCGCATGGTATCAGCAAAACTGGTATCATGCGAAAGTCTCACCTATTGCAAATTGCAACGCTGCCACCAGCCGGTCGATGACGGCACGATGTTGATGGCAACTCACGAGAAGGTTACTCCCCTTCGCGATTCAATTGTAGGTTAAGTATAACAGGCCGGAACCCATCTTGTCAATATCGTTTCTTACCGTTCCATGTTATAATAAAAGCAAAAAAACAGGAGGTATCATCATGAGTACACAACGTATCGGATTCATCGGGACCGGCGTCATGGGCAGCGGCATGATCCGCAATTTACAGAAAGCGGGGTATCCCGTCAACATCACGACGCGGACGAAAGCCAAGGCAGAAGAACTCATCCAAGAAGGCTGTCACTGGTTCGATTCGCAGGCAGAACTGGCTGCCCAATCGGACGTCGTCATTTCCATGGTCGGCTATCCCCAAGACGTGGAATCCGTCTATTTCGGGGAACACGGCGTCTTTCGCGGTAAACAAGGCGGTTTTGTCATCGACATGACCACGTCCAGTCCCTCCCTGGCCAAGAAAATCTATGCTCAGGCCCAAAAACAGGGCATCCAGGCCTTGGATGCTCCCGTTTCCGGCGGCGACATCGGCGCCCGTCAAGGGACGCTGGCCATCATGGCCGGCGGCGACGAAGCGGCCTTTGAAGGCATGAAACCTATTTTTTCGGCCATGGGCCAGACCCTGACCTATTTTGGCCCGGCCGGCAGCGGCCAGTATGCCAAGATGAGCAACCAAATCGCCATCGCCTCGAACATGATGGGCGTCTGCGAAGCCATGGCCTATGCGAAAAAAAGCGGCCTCGACCCGGAAAAAGTCATCGCCACCTTATCGGCCGGAGCTGCCGGCTCCTGGTCCCTGGCCAACCTGGCGCCACGTATGCTGAAAGGCGACACCAAGCCGGGCTTTTACATCAAGCATTTCCTCAAGGACATGCGCATCGCCATCGAATCGGCCGAAGAAATGGGACTGGACCTGCCAGGCCTCTGCTTAGCCAAAAAACTCTACGACCAGCTGGCCGCCCAGGGCATGGAAAACTGCGGGACCCAGGCCTTGTTCCAGTGGTATGACAGACAATAAGGAGTCCTGACCATGGACATCCATGCTATCCGCTGCTTTCAGCGGGTCTTTGAAAAAGAGAGCATCCACCAGGCGGCCAAGGACTTGTGCCTGACGCCGCAGGGCGTGAGCCGGGTCATCACTGCCTTGGAAGGGGAAATGCAGACGCCTCTCTTTGTCCGCAGCCGCAAAGGCATGGAAGCGACGCCGGAGGGACAGTATTTTTACGAGCACACCCAGGAACTGACACGACAGCTCCTGGACCTGCAGCTGGGGATGCAGGCGTTGAAGCGGAAAAAAGCAGGCCTGCACATCGGCTTCTCCTGCGGCGTACTGAATATCCTTTCCATCCATGTCTTGAAAGATGTCATGGCCCGCCATCCGGACAAGTCCCTGGAATGGGTCGAAGATTTCAACGAAAAGATTGTCCAGCTCATCGCCGAAGATAGCCTGTCCTGCGGCTTCTGTATCGGCCCGATCCGGTCAGACGCCTTTTTCCAAGAGGAAATCTATCGCACCGGCATTGAAGCCGTCATCTATGAGGGTCACCCTTTTTACGACCGGCCGTCCATCACTATTGAAGACCTGAAAGGGCAGCCCCTCGTCGGCCTGAACGAGCATTTTTCTTTATTCCATAGTCTGGTCAGGCGCTGTGCCGATTTCGGCTTTACGCCGCAGTTCGTCGTCAAGACCATGGAGAGCCGCCTCATCTATCATTTCTGTCAGGAACGCGTCGGCATCGGCATCGACGTGAACATCCATGCCGCCCCGCCGCCGCTCCGTTACGTCCCCATTACCGAAGGGACGCCGTGGCGCATCTTCTTTGTCTGTAAAAAAGAAAAGCGCGGCGACTCCTTATTCCAGGAAATTATCGCGGCCCTGACCTCGCGTCACCACCCATAGCAACAAATTGTTGACACCTGCTGTCGTTCCTTTGATGGACGGCAGTACTTTTTTTATGGTACCGTAGAGGAGAAATACAGAAACGCTATTACGCTGATTACAGGAGGTTCCTCATGACTCGAAAATTCCCGCACGTATCCAGCCCCATCACCATTGGCCGCACGACCTTCCGCAACCGTATCTTTTCGGCCCCCATGGGCGGTACGGATATTACCAACGACGGCTGTATCGGTCCGAAATCGACGGCCTTTTACGAACTGCGCGCCAAAGGCGGTGCCGCAGCCGTCACGGTTTCCGAATTGATGGTCCATCCCCAGACCGATGGTTCCCACGCCTACCACCTGGATGAATCGATTCTCAATTCCCTGGCCGCGGCGACCTACACGGCCGACGCCATCCGCCGGCATGGTGCCATCCCCTCGCTGGAGTTATCCCATTCCGGCCAATTCGCCGGGACCTATATGACTGACAAAAGCCGTCAACACGAGCTCTGCCAATGGGGTCCCAGTGAAGGGATGCGCCCCGATGGCGTCCCGGTCAAAGCCTTGACCCAGGAACTGATCGATGATATCGTAAAAGCCTATGGTCACGCCGCCGGCTTGGCCAAACGCGCTGGTTTTGAAATGGTCATGATCCACGGCGGTCACGGCTGGCTCATCAACCAGTTCCTCTCGCCCTTGTTCAACCACCGCAGCGACCGATACGGCGGCTCCCTGGAAAACCGCGTCCGCTTCGCCATCGAAGTCCTGCAATCGGTCCGCGCCGCGGTCGGCCCCTTTTTCCCCATCGAATTCCGCATGAGCGGTGCTGAATTTACGGAAGGCGGATACGGCTTGGAAGAAGGCATCCAGATTGCCCAGGCCATCGAAGCCTATGCCGATATCATCCATGTATCGGCCGGTACGTATCAGAAAACCTTTGGCATCACCCATCCTTCCATGTTCGAAGCCCACGGCCGCAATGTCTATTTGGCTGCTGAAATCAAGAAACATGTCAGCAAGCCCGTAGCCACTATCGGCGGCTTGACCGACCCGGCCATGATGGAAGACATCATCGCTTCGGGAAAAGCCGACATCGTCTACATGGCCCGGCAGCTGCTGGCCGATCCCGAAACGCCGCAGAAAATCATGGAAGGCCGGGACGCAGACATCGTCCACTGCCTGCGCTGTTTCACCTGCATGGCTGAACGGGCGTCGACTGCCACGCGCCGCTGTACGGTCAACCCGCTCATTGGCCGGGAACTGGACGGGACGGAAATCCAGCCGGCACCGGTCAAAAAGAAAGTCCTTGTCGCCGGCGCCGGCCCGGGCGGCTTGTATGCAGCCTATACGGCAGCCCGCCGCGGCCATCAGGTCATCCTCTGTGAAAAAGAAAGCGAAGTCGGCGGCATCTTGAAGAGCGAACAGGCCATCCCCTTCAAACGGGAAATGTACGAACTGGGAAAGACCTATGAACGGCTGGCCCGTCAAGCCGGTGTCGAAATCCGCCTGAACACGGAAGTAACGCCGGCATACGCTGCCAAAGAAAATCCGCAGGCCTTGATCATCGCCGCTGGATCCCGCCCCCTCGTCCCGCCGATTAAAGGGTTAGACGGTGACAACGTCATTATCGTGAACCAATACTATAAAGAAAAGGCCAAAGTCGGGAATCACGTCATCGTCTTCGGCGGTGGCCTGGCAGGCTGCGAATGTGCCATCCACCTCGGCCAGGAAGGCAAAGAAGTGGAACTCATCGAAATGCGCCCGGCTCTGGCACCGGATGCCAATGTCCGTCACCGCCCCCTGCTCCTGGCTCAAATCGAAAAGTACGTCCACGTCCATACGCAGTATAAAGGCCTCGAAGTCACGCCGGAAGGCGTCCTCTGTGAAGATCCGCAGGGTCAGCGCGTCCTCGTCCCTGGCGATACGGTCATCTGTGCCTTAGGCCAGCGGTCCCGCACCGACGTCGTAGAAGCCTTGCAAGACAGCGCGCCCTTCGTCCGCGTCATCGGCGATGCGGCTAAAGTATCTACCATCACCAACGCCGTCTACTGGGGGTACTGGGCTGCCCTCGATATCTGATTTCGATTAATCCTCATACCAGCCGAACAGCGTTTTTCCCGTTTCTAACTGCTGAATCCGGGCCATGTCGTCCGGTGTCAGGGTGACGTCGAAAATATCGAGGTTTTCGGCCATCCGGTCCCGATGGGATGATTTCGGGATGACTCCGATGCCCTGTTGTACCAGGTACTGCAAGGCAATCTGTGCCGTCGTTTTACTATATTTCTGGCCGACAGCCTGCAGGACGGGTTCCTGGAATATGGTTTTTTTCCCTTCTGTAAAAGGGCTCCATGCCTGCATTTGTGTCCCCTGTGCCACAAGTGTCTGCTGGAGCTCTTTTCGTCTGTAATAGACGTGGCATTCGACTTGGTTGATGGCAGGGATGACATCACAGCTTCCGATAAATTCAAGATACTCCCGGGCATTGAAATTGGAAATACCGATAGCCCGGACTATTCCCTTGTGGTAGGCTTCGGTCAAGGCCCGATACATGTCCAAAGCCTCGTCATAAGGCTCGTGGATGAGCAGCAAATCGATATAGTCAGTCTGCAACCGGGCCAGCGATTCTTCAATGCCCTGCCAGGCCAGTTCATAGCCGGCCCGGGTCTGACAGAGCTTCGTCGTAATGAAGATATCCTCCCGGCAAAGGCCGCTCTCGGCTACCGCCTGGCCGACCATGGCTTCATTATCATACATGTGAGCCGTATCGATGAGGCGGTAACCAACGGCTAAGGCATCGAGAACCGCCCGCTTCCCCGCCTCGCCCTTCAACATCCACGTCCCAAAACCAACTATCGGCATGGGCAGGCCATTATTCAAAATGATATGCTTATGCATGTTACGCCTCCATTCATCTTACAAAATTCAGCCCGTTCAGGATTTCATCCTGATAGCATTCATCATGCTTAGCAGATTCTGATAGGAATCTACTTGTCCATAGACTACATCATCCGTTGAAATTTCATTGAACAATGTCTTGGCGCATTTAATCTTAGCCTGTTCAATGGGACGCAAATCCATACTTTCCATAGAGCCTTTTGTTTCAGCTACAAAGTAAATATGCTTCACAGTTCCCTTCTGAAATGCTATCGCCCAATCCGGTGCATAGTTCCCGACAGGTGTCGGAATCTGGAAACCCCGTGGCAATTTAGCATACACAACCACTTTATCGTCTAAATCCATGTCTTCTGCAAATTTTCGCTCTATAGATTTTTCTGCTGTTCCATCAGTAAATACATAATCCTGCACATTTTTCTTGGCCGGGTACGCCTTAGAAAAATCCTTATTTTTTTCAGCTGTAAAGATTTCAGAATCATAGGTACCATCCGTCCTATTATACGTAATGTCATCGACAATCATGGTGGCCTTTTCTTCATTGATAAGTTTCGTTACCTTGGAAATGAATTCTTCCGGATTATGTCGGTACATTGTAAATTTCGCAGGAGAAATCCCCTTCAGAATCATAGCAACCGTTTTTCTAGTCAAATGTGTCCCAGCACCAATTTCTCCAATTAAGTCATACTTTACTTGACTCATTTCACTTCGTTTCAAATCGTATGTATGGCTTTTTTCTGATACAAAACCATTCCCTGATTTTATAGTCTCAGCTGACCAATCGTCGCCTTGCGTCCCTTTTGTTACAGTATACTGCAATTGAGAAACAAAGAGCTTCTCATCAATATGCTGAATCGCTTTTTGAATCAGCTCCTGACTATCAAAATGCACGGTATAACTCCATTTATGGTTAATATAGTTCCAAAGGGTCTGGAATTCTTTCTTATAGAAGTTATCATTCAACGCATTTTCCTGAATTTTGGTCTGATGACCGTCTTCAATCATTCCATCCAGTGCATGTTCATCAAAAATGCCCTGAACGAGTGCATGCACTCCGGCTGTAATGTCTTTTATTTTATCTGGAAGTGGGGCTAAGGTCTTGTTTTCTGCATCAGCACGATACGCATCTGTTACATAACCATCTTCATCTATATAAGAATTCTTGACAAGGTAGAAATAAATCATATTTGCCTGGTCACTAGTAACAGTCACCACATCGTCGCCAATTTTAATCCGCTTGCCTTGGAAATATTCCACTGTAGCTTTGGTCGGACGTTCATACAGGTCGTCTTTAATGTCGTTTTGAAGCGAAGAAACAAAATCTTTATACCCGTCACTGGCAATGACAGTCAGTTTGTTGATTTCCTGCACTTCTGAACCAAGAACTTGTTCATCCATCCTGTCACCAGACTGATTGACGCAGAGGCGAAGACCACGGCCTACTTCCTGCCTTTTATTCGTCGTACTGTCTCCCCCATGCTTTAAGGTGCAGATTTGGAAGACATTGGGATTATCCCAGCCTTCACGAAGCGCAGAATGTGAGAAAATGAACCGCACTGGGTTATCGAGAGAAAGCAGTCTTTCCTTATTCTTTAGAATCAATTCATAAGCGGATTCGTCATCACTGAAATCTGAACCGCGCTTTGTTTTAGAATCTACCTTATGCCCTTTCTTGTCAATACTGAAGTATCCTTCATGGGTTGCATGGACATCAATCCGCTTCAGATACTGATCATAGGGTGTATTAAAGAGTGTCAAATACTCATTCAAAATAGAAATATATTCCTCTTCAAACATTTGCCCATATTCTGAGTTGACTTCATTGCCTTCTTCATCATACTTCCGATAATTCTCTACCTTATCGATAAAAAACAAAGACAGCGTCTTGATACCGCGGTTATACAATTCCTTTTCCTTCTCGAAATGAGAACGGATAGTTTCCCGAATCTGAACCCGGCGAATGTCCTTTTCGCTGACATCGCCCAGGACTTCACCCGTATGGATTTCCACGCCATTGGTAAAGGTTACGATTCCCCGAATTGGCTCAATATCATTGATATGATAGCCCTGATACTGTTCCATCTCTTTGGAAAGGGCATACAAATCATCATCGACTCCGACAATACGGGTTTCACGCTTGATGGATTTATCGTATTTGATTTCAAATTCCAGCCGGGCCCTAGGCGGCTTCTTCGGTGAAATGACGATGTTTTCAAGAAACAGGTAACCATCTGTCCCGCGCAGATTATGGATATCAACCCCCTTGACTTCAATCTTTTTGACCAGCTTCATCCGGTAGGCGTCCAGCGCATCCAAAACATACACCAGATCATGATGCTCTTTATGGGTGGCAGAATAATTCATCGTAAATAGTGGATGGAATTCCTTCAGGGATTCCTGCGTCTTTTTACCGCCCATTTTCTGCGGTTCATCCAGAATCACAATGGGCCTGTTGGCCTGGATCACATCGATGGGCCTGCGGCTACCAAATTCATCCAGCTCCATGCGGATTCTTCGGGCATCCTTACCCCGGGCATTGAAGGCCTGCACATTGATAATCATGACAGAAAGATCTGCGCTGGAACTGAATTGGTCAATATCAGTCAGATTCTTGGAGTTATAAACAAAGAATCTTGCCTTTTTCCCATACTGTTCCATGAAGTGGTCCTGCATGGTCTGAAAACTCTTCTGTACGCCTTCGCGAATCGCAATGGACGGAACGACGACGATGAATTTACTCCAGCCGTAACGCTTATTCAACTCAAACATCGTCTTGATGTAGACATAGGTTTTCCCTGTCCCTGTTTCCATTTCTACATCCAAAGAACAAGCTCCCATATGTTTAGCTAGAGCCGATGATTCTTTAATGTTGTTATTGTTTTGAATATCTTGAATATTTTTCAACAACTGATTCTGATTAAGCGCTATAGGGGCATTAGAAAATCCCATATAGAATTCATCATCATAAGCAAAAAGATTCCCTGCCATATGATTCCCAACATCACGGCGATAGCTGACTTTATCCTGAAACGGTTGCCCAGCAAAAACCTTTACGACACTGTTCACTGCCTCGGTCTGATAGTTTTGTATGGTAAACTTGAATTTCATCTGTTCCATCAGAGCACCTTCCTTACGGTCTGCGAACTATAAGTCATAAATATCTGTTCGAAGTTAGCCGCTACGCTGTCATCTGCCATGGAACTATCACGGAATACAGCATAATACGGATGCTGCTTGGCAATGGCCGTTACTACTTCTTCGGTAACATTTTCATCAAAGCAGGCAATCAGATAGCCGTTTTCTACAGAAAAGACTTTTTTGCCAGCTATTTTCTTCTCCTCGATTTTTGACGAAAGGAGTACACCCAAATCAAGCATGACCTGAATCAGCAAATCTTCTGGCGTGCGGTCTTCCTTGATATTATCGGCAAAAAGATCCATTTGATTTTGTTTCATATCAGCTGGCTTGTAATAGACATCTTTCATGTTGGAAGAATCCACTTTAAAACAGCGGAAGCCATAATCGATATCAGCACCCGTTTCTTCCTTGATTTTCTTACCAGCGCAGCGAATGCGTTCTTCGCCGATGTCACAAATTGTACGATATCCATCATGATAGGCATCACTATCTGCAGGTATATCTTCCGGTAATTGAACCATAATGTATTTTACATTTTTATTTACTTTTACATTATGATGTAATATCGCCTCTGCAGTAGAAGCGGACCCAGAAAAAAAGTCGAGTACAATAGAGCTATTATCCACAGCAGCTACAGTAAGTATTTTTGCCATTAGCCGTTGAGGTTTAGGCCCATCAAAATATCCCTTATCATCAAATAATTTTTTCAACTCTTGTCGCCCTTCTTGGTTATGGCCCACCTCTTCATATTTCCAAATCGTTGTTGGAGTCATCCCTTGTTGAACATCAGCTAAATATCTTTTTATACGGGGCATGTTTTCCCCATTGGTCCCAAAATATACTCTTCCTTCATCAATTAATTTTTTCATTTTTTCTTTACTAGTAAACCAACACCTTCCATTAGTTGGGTATACAACTTTTCCATTAGGTGTTGTTATAGGGTAATCATATGTTGCAGAATAAGTCTTGACAGTCATATTATCTGCTGCCCATGGACCTCTAGGATCGTTATCTGGATTTTTATATCTTGCATTTGCTTCATCTGTTCTCGGTAATTTACCAATTACAAAATTATTAATTTTTTTCGCATATACCAATATGAAATCATGACTTACAGAAAAATATTTAGCATCATTTTTTGGTGAAAATGCCCTTTCCCATACTACTGTACCTACATAATTCTGCATGCCGAATATCTCATTACACATCGCTTTTAAATTTTCCGACTCATTATCACCAATCGAAATAAAAATAACTCCATCATCAGAAAGAAAATCTTTTGCAATTCTTAACCTGGGATATATCATGTTCAACCAGTCTGTATGAAACCGTCCATTGCTCTCCAGATTTTGTACCATTCGGTTTCCTTCTACATCTCGCTGCCCGCTGTTTTCACCATATTCTTCTATACTTTGATAGAAATCATCCTCATAGATAAAATCATTTCCCGTGTTATACGGCGGATCGGTTGCCTTACAACATTTGATACAATTACACGATTATTCCCTTAAATTCTTGAACGATGCACCCTGGGGTGCAAAGTGAAGTGCACCCCAGAAGCCCCCTGCAATTGCTGTTAAAATTGAC
>Ga0256406_1006310_pt1 | contig 11990 bp, 5 predicted proteins | sample RumenRJG_03DNA_FD_185986 | JGI IMG/M metagenome (GOLD analysis project Ga0256406, IMG submission 185986) | Bovine rumen microbial communities from Lethbridge, Alberta, Canada - RJG_03 | ecosystem: Host-associated > Mammals > Digestive system > Stomach > Rumen | place: Canada: Alberta | collected...
AGACGCAACTATTATAAGGATTTGTAATCCGATAAAGCGGGAATCATATTAAGCGGATTGTAAATCCTGATATCTTATTTGCTGTCGGATTGCAAATCCGACAGAACGGGGTTCCCTGTAGCTCCCTGTCTTCCCTTTCCACAGGTTGAAAATCCCACCGAATGAAAAAAAGAGGAGGACATAATGCCCTCCTCTTTTTTATTATCTGCATTCACCGAATTTCCAAACGAATATCAGTGCCAGAATTCAATGAACTTATTGTTATTCTTCTATATTTGGTCCCATTGTAAAACCTTTGTTGTAGTCGGTTTCAGCCAAAGGTACAGCCCATGTCCACTTGTTGCCAAAGTCAGCAGGAATAGTCTTAGCTACAGCTGTGTGAGCATTTCCACCTTGTGCGAAAGAGTGGCGTACAACAGGACGATTCCAGCGCTTGTAATCGCTCCAAGCAAAACCTTCACCCCAGAGTTCTACTTCGCGATAATCCATGATTTCATTCCACAGAGCATCGCCAGAAAGTCCACTTGCGCTATATTGCGGATTACGAACCTTATTCAAGTCTTCGAGCGCTTTTTTAGCTTTATCGGCTTGTCCAAGTTTGCAATAAGCTTCAGCTTCGATGAGGTACATCTCACTTGTACGGATGAATGGGAGATAACCTACACCCGGAGTATCGAATACCCAGAACTTAAGGTGGTCACCAATGTGATAATTATTAGGTCCTGGTACCTTTGCGCTTTCACCATTATTATATGCGGAAGGAAGTCCTTCTACTTGGTGGGCTTTTACATAAGCATACGCTTTGTTGTAAGCATCTTGATCCATAATTACCCACTTGTTTCCTGATTGCTTGAGACCGATAGTTCCAAAGGTTTGTTCAACCTTTGTTGCATCACTGGCGTCAATACCAAGGCCACTCTCTGTCAAGAAGATTTCTTTACGAACGTCGCCGTCTGGAATACGGTTGATAAGTTCACGACCAATAGAACCACCACCATTAACGGTATTGTTTGCATAATAACCGTTGCAAGAGTATTGTGTTCCATAAGACCAGTACCAGTTATTCTCGTCTGCAGATCCGTAGCTACCGAAAATCCACTCTGATGTCGGGTTGCAGAATCCAGCTTTGTAAGCTTTGCTGTCCATTAGAGGATATCCTGCTTTTGCAAGGTTAGCCTCAGAAGCAGCTTTAGCATAGTCGAGTTTATTAAGTGCAGCACGTGCGTAAACTGCGTGAGCAACATTCTCATTGGCAATCCAACAAGAACCAGACTCACGATCTATGCCAGCTTCTTTGAACAATGCAATAGCATCTTCACAATCCTTATAAATCTGTGCATATGTCTCTGCCAAAGTAGCAGGTGCCAAGTCGCCAGTTGAATCATCAAGACGCAGAACCAAGCCCTGTGCACTTCCATTACTGCTGTCAATCCAACGATAGCAATAATACTGAACCAATTTCTGGAAAGAATAAGCACGGAAAGTCAAAGCAGAAGCCTTAATAAATTTCTTATCTGCCTCACTACCCTCTGCTTCGTCTACTTTGTTAATCAAAACATTAGCATTTGAGATGATCTGATAGTAGTAATACCAAGCATAGTTGTTATAAGTTCTATGGGTGTCCATGTGGAACTCTTGGTTATGGATACTAGCCCATCCTGAAGCATACGCATTGTAGTTGTAGTTCTGGCTTGGATAATTCTCATAAAGGCGAATAATGGCATTTTCTCCAGCAAATCCTTGACTATAGTTTCCGTGTTGGATAGTCATAATCTTTGCTATACCATTCAATGTCATATAAGCGTTCTCTACTGTTGCTACAGCAGTACCATCACCCACAGCGTCTGTTGGGATTGTATCCAGATAGTCGCTCTCGCAAGAAGATACGAGCAATACGCCCATCGCAAAAATACTGATACACAGTTTATTTATATATTTTTTCATAAATTAAATCTCCTTGTGTTTAATAATTAGAAATTAAGTTGCAGACCAAAATTGAATACGCGTGCTGTCACGTAAGTTTCATCAGAACCTCCGCTAAAGTTGTATTGAGGATTGACACCCTTGCGTGAGGTCAGCGTGAAGAGATTTTCAACACCTGCTGTAACAGTAATACCTTCGAGACCCAATCTCTTTATGAAAGGCTTTGGCAAACTGTAACCCAATGTGATGTTCTTCAAAACAAGCCAAGAAGCACTAGTCAAGAAACGATCACTTTGTGCATTATTATAAGTGCTGCGTGCAAAGTCAACAACTGGTATTCCGTTTGGATTTATACGGTTTGGAGAATCTTCCGTCATACCTGCAGGAATGGCTTTCCATGAATCCAAGATATCTTTGTGGTTCGCACTTGCAGAAGAAGCCGAACTTGTTGACATCAATCTTGCGTAAGAAGCATCGTAAAGTTTTCCACCAAGACTATAAGTAAACAACATATTGAAGAACAAATCTTTCCAACGCAGGTTTGAACCGAAAGATCCATATACATCTGGGTGTGCAGATCCTGCCCAATCACGAAGACCATAAGTGGTGTTGGTGGTGTAATCTTTACCGTTGATGGTAACGAGGTGACCTGCGCTAGCAGCACTTTCTTTTTTCTCTGGGTCAAGAGTGTAGAGGGAATTACCCGTCATTTGATCTACACCTTCGAAATGGTACATCCAGAATTCATAAGGATCATGACCTTCTGAATATTTGCGGATACCATTGAGAATATCTTCTCCGTTAGGCAATTTCTTGATCTTGCTGCTGATAAATGTAGCATCGAAAGCCAAGTTCCAAGAGAAGTCCTTCTTGCGAATAACATCACCGTTGAGCGAAATTTCGAAACCACGGTTAGAAATGGTACCGATATTCATGTATTGCGTCATATTGATACCACCATCATTCCAAACATAAGAACCTGCAGACAATGGCAAACGAACCTCAAAGAGAAGGTCTTTGTTGCGACGGTCGAAGTAACCAATGTTGAAGTTCAAACGGTGGAAAAGCTGACCTTCGATAGCGAAGTCAAAAGTCTGTGCTGTCTCCCATTTGATGTCGTTAGCTGCCAAAGACTTTTTAACAAGCGCTGTTGTTCCAGCGTTCTTCTCCATACCATAAAGCGCCTGGTATGCGTAGTAGCTTACAGCAGCATTGTTACCAACTTCACCATAAGATGCACGAACGCGGAGTTGGTCAACCCAGTTCACGTCTTTCAGGAAGTTTTCGCGTTTTGCATTCCAGTTCAAACCGAAAGAGAAGAAGTTACCCCAACGGTGATCTTTGTGGAAGCGTGAACTTCCGTCACGACGCCAAGAGAAGTCAGCGAAGTACTTCTCATCGAAATTATAGCGTGCACGTGCCAAATAAGACTCGGTGCGATCCATATCGTCAAAACCCTCAAGATAAGAGTTTGTTGGGAAGTTACCCATAACGATGAGACCATCGATACCCATACCAGTATTCATACCACTGAGAGACTTTGCTTTATATTCATAATTTTCATGTCCGAGCATGATGTCAATGTGGTGCAAATCAAAGTCGTAGTCCCAGTTAAGTAACTGTTGAGCCGTACGGCTGTTGTACTGATAAGCACGTTCTGTCAGACGTCCGTTGTTGGTTGCACCGTCACCGATAAACTTGTTGTTGAAGGTCTTGCGGTTAGTTGTAGAACGGCTGAAGTCGCCTTTCACTGTGAATGAGAATCCGTAAGGCAATGTCACCGTAGCGTATGCCATACCTTCAAGAGCCGTACGACGGGTACGGTTGAAGTCGTGGCGACGCTCGTAACCAATGTGGCGGTTGGTCAAGTACTCTGAAGTCACGTCATACTGCTTTTCTCCGTTCTCGTCAAGCAGGAAGCTTCCATCTTCATTGTGATAATACAATGGATAAACAGGTGCCATGTAACGTACCTGATAGAACGGGTTAGCATAGTAGTTACCTGTTGCATTGTCGTTGTAGTCGCGTACGGCATACGTACCGTTCAAACTGATACCCGTCTTCAGCCAACTCACTGGAGTGAACTGGGTATTGATACGACCAGTGAAACGCTCATAATCCGTTGCGATAGCATAACCTTTTTCATTCAAGTAACCAGCAGAAGCATAGATATTAAACTTCTCACCAGCAACTGCTCCAGAGAGCGTATAGTCCTGACGATAACCCGTACGCTCTACGTCTTTTGCCCAGTCAAGGTCAGTATAACCAGCCAAACGATTGGCAATCAATTTACCATTAGCATCGAAGAGTGCATCGTTAGCACGATCATAGATATTGCGCTTCACGTAATCTGAAACCAAATGCTCCGAAGCATAAGCAGCAGCTCCAGCTGCATCTTGAGCTAATTGATTGGTCAGCGCGTAGTTCTTCATAGCTTCCCAAGAAGTTTCCATCCATGGGTCTGCTGACAAACGATCATATTCCTTGATACCACGAGTATAAACACCTTGGTTGATTTTCAACGAAACCTGTGGCTTTGCTGTACCACGTCCTTTTTTCGTTGTAATAAGGATTACACCGTTAGCAGCACGGTTTCCGTAGAGGGCAGCAGAAGCAGCGTCTTTCAACACAGACATGCTCTCAATGTCGGCAGAGTTGATTTCAGCAATATTGCCATCAAAAGCTACACCATCCACAATATAAAGTGGGCTGGAAGCACCTTTTACAAGCGAGCCGACACCGCGAATACGGATACTGGGCGCTGCACCTGGCTCACCATAAGTGTTATTCACTTGCACACCTGGGCTACTTCCTTCCAAAGCTGCCGTTACAGATGTGGCAATACGGTCTTTGATTTTCTCTTCACCGACTACTGATACCGAACCAGTAATAGACTGACGTTTTGCCGTACCGTAAGCAACAACAACCACTTCATCAAGGTTGCCTGCTTCACTCGAAAGGACAACACGCATACCGTTACGTGCCGTCACCTGTACTGTTTTCATACCGATGTATGAAATTACCAGTTGATTTTTTCCATGCGGTAACGTTAAAGTAAACTTACCGTCAAGGTCGGTAGCAGCACCGACAGTAGTACCCTCAACAAGTACCGATGCACCGATGATGGGTTCGCCATCTTCTTCGCTAACTACGGTACCGCTGATTTGCGTCTGTGCCGTTGCTATTCCTATACTCAGGAACAGACCGGCGAGAATCATTGTTAGTTTCTTTACCATAAACTCTCCTTTTTAAAGTTAATAAATGAATAATAAATAATTATATCTCTCGTTGTATTAGTAATTCGGTATCCTCCCACTTGGACAGCATCTACCTTCCGGGGAAAAGTAATACTCTCAATGGAAAGAAAACTGTCTTTATTTTTTGCAAATATATGATATTCATTTCAAATAAACAAATAATTTTATAAAAAAATTCAATAACGTCACAAAAGTGTAACATTTTCTTCGTGTTTTGTTTCAATAAAATAAAAAAACATTTTGCAGTCATAACTTTTGGCGGAAGGTGGTGAAAAATCAAAAAAGCAGACAATCTTCAAGCAAAAGGCAATTGTATTTTGTAAAACCTTTTGCTTAAAAAAGAAAAACTCAAATAGAATTATACTATATTTGTCAAAATCAATTTCAAGTATCATGATTAAAATTAAATTCGAATTGAACATCTGCATTTATCGTTCAAAAAGACCTTTAGCAAAGGAGAAAAAGCAAATTGCAAGAGTGGAAAACAAATCAGACTTTACAGAATTGGCTGTAGCTGAGATTGGGCGAGCCAACAACAACAAATGTTTCAGTACGGCTCGCAATTATGGCACTGCATTCCGCTCGTTGCAACAGTTTATGCAATGCAAAGCCATCTCCGTCAGGCAGATTTCTGCCGAACGAATGGAGGATTATCAGAAATGGCTGCGACAAAAAGGGGTGTGCCTGAACACGATTTCCTGTTACATGAGTTCGCTGCGCACACTATACAACCGCGCGGTAGAGAAAGGTCTGACAGCCGACGAAAAACCTTTCCGCAAAGTGTTTCTGAGCACCACTCCGACGGAGAAACGCTCCATTTCAACGCAGGAAATACAAAAACTGCAACAGTTGCAACTGCGCAAAGGGAGCTTCGCTGAAAAAGCGCGCGACATTTTCCTCTTCAGTTTCTATGCCTTAGGGATGCCGTTCGTAGATGCCACCCATCTGCGCAAAGAGCAGATTCGCAACGGCATCATCACATACAGTCGGCATAAGACGGGGCAGGTCGTCAGGGTGAAGTTGGAGCCGTGTATGCAACACATTATTAATAAATACGCGCGCGAAGGAAGTGAATATGTGTTCCCTTTTCTTACTGCCGACACCGTGCAACAACGCCATAAGCAATACATACAGACGCTCATACGCTACAACAAAGAGTTGAAAGAACTTGCCCGACAGGCGGGTATCAAGAGCAACCTCTCGTCGTATGTCGTACGCCACACCTGGGCAAGCATGGCACACAGGAGCAACGTGGAGCTGCCCGTCATCTCCAAAGCACTGGGGCATACCAACACCACAACCACGCTCGTCTATATTCGCGAACTCAACGACAGCTGCCTCGTAAGAGCTAACAAGAAGATTCTGCAGCAAGTCAACAAAACGAAAGACAACCGCTGAAGGCAAGAGTCCTACCCGTTTCCTAATGTAAGGCGGAAATAAAAAAGAGTAATATGTCCGACAGGAAATGGATACGATTGATAGGTTTGTTTACCTTTTTTATCTACAAAAAAGAAGAATTTTGCACATTTTTTTACAAAACATTTGGGTTTTTCAGAAGAAATGACTATATTTGCCAAATGAAAGTAAAAAATAGTAAAAGGTAGAGGGTGCAAATCCCGATATTAGATAATGAGTCTATAAGGAATATATCACCTTCCGCCAAAAGGTAATACACAACGAGTTAAGAAAGAAACAGTGAATATTTTTATTTATTATTAACCTAAAAAAAAGAGTTTATGGTAAAGAAACTAACAATGATTCTCGCCGGTCTGTTCCTCAGTGTAGGAATGGCAATGGCGCAGGCGCAAATCAATGGTACCGTAGTGTCTCAGGAAGATGGCGAGCCCATCATCGGAGCATCGGTGCTTGTGGTTGGTACTAATGTCGGTGTTGCTACTGACATTGACGGTAAGTTTACTTTGGCTTTGCCGGCAGGTCACAACAAGCTGCGCATCTCATACGTAGGTATGTTGACGCAGGAGGTGACTGCTCGCGACGGCATGGTGGTAAACATGCAAAGCGACTCACAAGGTCTGGACGAAGTGATTGTGGTTGCCTATGGCACGCAGAAGAAGGCTTCGTTCACCGGTTCTGCCTCTACGATTAAGGCAGAAAAGATTGAGAAGTTGCAGGTGTCTAACCTTTCGAAGGCTCTGGAAGGAGCGGTTGCCGGTGTGCAGTCGTTCTCCAGTTCTGGTACTCCGGGTTCGGGTGCAACCATCCTTATCCGCGGTATCGGTTCTATCTCCAGCACCCAGACTCCGCTTATCGTAGTCGATGGTGTGCCTTATGAAGGTTCGCTGAACTCTATTTCTTCTCAGGACATCGAGTCGTTCACCATTCTGAAGGACGCTGCTGCCAACTCTATGTACGGTGCGCGCGGTGCCAATGGTGTCATCATGATTACCACGAAGACCGCCAAGGGTGGTAAGGCTCGTGTGAACTTCGATGCCCGTTGGGGTTTCAACGCACGTGGTGTGCCCAACTATGAGACAGTGAGAGATCCGGGAACATACTACGAGTTGTTCTGGGAGTCTATGCGCAACAACTATCAGGCATTAGGCGACGTGCCTAATCCAGGTCTTGAGGCATCTAACAAGCTGATTGAAGAGTTGAAGTACAACATCTTCCGCGGTGTGGCTGACACTGAAATCATCGATCCCGTTACAGGTAAGCTCAATCCGCTGGCAACCACCCGCAAGTGGAACGACGACTGGACGAAAGACCCGTTCGAGAACGGTTTCCGTCAGGAGTACAATGCCAACGTATCTGGTGGTAACGAGAACACACACGCTTACTTCTCACTCGGCTATCTGGGTGACAAGGGTTACATCGCTGGTTCTGACTTCAAGCGCTATTCTACACGTCTGAAGATCGACCAGAACATCGGTAACAACATCCGCGTGGGTGCCAACCTGGCTTACTCGAACACGGACCAGAAGACTTTCGGTAACACCGAGAACAACTTCTCGAACATCTTCATGTTCTCACAGAACATCGCTCCGATCTATCCGATCTATCTCTACGATGACGAGGGCAATCCCGTTTACGACGACGACGGCAACCGCTCATACGACTTCGGTGACTATCGTCCTTATGGTTCTAACCAGAACCCGTATGCCGTGGCTATGTGGAACCAGCGTTCTACCCTCCGCGACAACCTTTCTGCACGCGGATATTTCGAGTGGACGTTCCTGAACGACTTCAAGTTCACCCTCAACGGTGCATACGACCTGTTCAACACCACCGGTTCTGAGTTCTATACTCCTATCGGCGGCGACGCTAAGAACGTGAACGGACGTGCTTACAAAGACTCTCAGCGCTATGCAGCTATCAACCTCAACCAGCTGCTCGACTGGACTCACGACTTCGGCAACCACAACGTACACCTGTTGCTCGGTCACGAGACCAAGAACGATAAGTCTAAGAATCTCAAAGGACACATGACCAACTTCGCTCATCCTAAGATTGGCGAATTCGCTAACGCAACACAGTATCAGGACCTCACGAGCTACACTTCAGAATACTCTCTCGAAGGTTTCTTCGCAAAGGGTGAGTACAACTACCTCGACCGCTACTACTTCACGGCAAGTATCCGTCGCGACGGTAGCTCACGCTTCCACAAGGACAACCGCTGGGGTACGTTCTGGGCAGTAGGTGCTTCTTGGCGCCTGAAGGAAGAGCCGTGGCTCAAGGAAGTGAACTGGCTGAACTCGCTCAAGCTGAAAGCCAGCTACGGTACGCAGGGTAACGACCGCATCGGTATTGCTCACGCTTACACCGACCTGTTCCAGGTTGACCGTATGGACGGCGACGCTGCCTTCACGAAATATCGTCGTGGAAACAAAGACCTCACATGGGAGAAGAGCCACAACTTCAACATCGGTGTGGAGGCTGGCTTCTGGAACCGCCTGAACGTGAACTTCGAGTTCTTCATCAAGGAGACCAAGGACATGCTCTACTACAGCCCGATTCCTCGCAGTGAGGGTAGCCCGAGCGGTATCTATCGCAACGAGATGGACATGAAGAACACTGGTTTCGAGCTCGAAATCAACGGTGACATCATCAAGAACAAGCACGTGAGATGGAACGCAGCGCTGAACCTGACTCACTACAAGAACAAGCTGACCCGTCTGCCGGTGTCTAAGCCCGCAGAACTCTATCCTGACGGATATCCTGCCGGCAACTACTGGCGCAAGATTGGCGGTTCGCTCTACGACTGGTACATGTACGAGTATGTAGGTGTAGATGCTGAGACCGGTCTGCCACAGTACAACAAGTACCTGGTTGATGAAGAAGGCAACGAGACGGGCGAAATCGAACTCGTTGACAACATCACCGACGCTACACAGCGCCAGCTCAACAAGTCGGCTATTCCTGACCTGACCGGTGGTTTCTCAACAACCGTTGAGGCTTACGGATTCGACCTGTCTATCCAGACAGCATTCCAGCTCGGAGGTTGGGCATTCGACTCTTCTTACAGCTCACTGCTGAACGCAGGCAACGCCGGCCATGGCTTCCACAAGGACGTGCTGAAGCGCTGGACACCGGACAACACGAACACCAACATCCCGATGCTCCGCTACCAGTACAACAACGCAGGTATCAGCGGCAACTCTGACTACTATCTGACGAAGGCTTCTTACTTCAGCCTCCGCAACATCACTCTGGGCTACACACTGCCTAAGAAGGTGACCAACTCTTGGGGAATCAACTCACTGCGTATCTACCTCGTAGGTGACAACATCTGGCTCGCTTCAAAGCGTAAGGGCTTCGACCCGCGTCAGAGCATCGACGGTGACTACGGATACTTCGGATATTCTGCACTGAGCAGCTACTCTATCGGTGTGAACCTCTCATTCTAAACGTAAATTTGTTAAAACCATTATAAAGATTTAGCAATATGAAAACATTAAAATATTTTGTGATTGGTCTTACCGCGCTTCTGACTTTCAACTCTTGCGGTGAGAGTTTCTTCGACACTGAATACACCACCTACTTGGGTGAGGAAGAAGCACAGACGGCTGCCGGAAGAAACCCCGACGTGTTCACCAACGGTATGTGGTCGTGGAACGTTGCCTATCAGGGACGTCATGACAGCTTCGGCTTCATGAGCGTATGCAAATACCTCGAAGTGATGGGCGAAGACATCGCTTTCCAGACATCTTCCTGGTTCAACTATGACTACCAGCTCGACTACCGTCTGGAGGCGTGGGTACGCACCAGCACCATCTGGACCCACTTCTACACGCTGATTACCAAGGCAAACGAGGTCATCGCACTCTATCCTAAGGGTGGAGAGACAGCCGGCGAGAAAGGCTTGCTCGGACAGGCATACGCCATTCGCGGTATGTCCTACTACTACCTGATTCAGATCTATCAGGACTATCTCGCAGCCAACGGCACCAGCTTCAACATGGACGCTCCCGGCGTGCCTATCATGTACAACGTTGCTGACGGCAAGACCGAAGAGGAAATGGCTGCAGCGAAAGGACGTAACACGGTTGCTGACGTGCTCGAGTTCACACAGATGAACCTCGAGAAGGCCGTTGAACTGCTGAGCGACGGATTCGTGCGCAAGAACAAGAACTCTATCGACGTAAGCGTGGCTAACGGTCTGCTCGCACGCTTCTACCTGCTCACACAGCAGTGGCAGAAAGCTGCCGACGCAGCCAACGCTGCCCGTCAGGGATACACCATCATGGATCAGACAGCGCTGATGTCAGGTTTCAACGATGTTTCCAATGCTGAGTGGATGTGGGGCTTCAACCACACTACAGAGACTTCAACCAGCTATGCTTCGTTCCTCTCACACATGGATACAAACGGTGCCGGCTACGGACGTAACTATCCGTTCTTGATCGATGCCAAACTGTACAGTCAAATCTCTGACACCGACTTCCGTAAGGCATTGTTCAATGGTCCTGAAGGCGATCCTACTGCCCAAATGGCAGGTGCACAGAAGCCATACGCTAACCGTAAATTTAAACTCTTAGACAATTTCTTGGGTGACTATATTTACATGCGTGCTTCTGAAATGGTGCTTATCGAGGCTGAAGCATACGCACATTTAGGCAACGGTTCGAAAGCCGCTACCGTGCTGAAAGAACTCATGTCAAAGCGTGATCCGCAATGGAATGAAAGCAGCGTTGACGTAGAAGACGTTTACCTGCAGCGCCGTATCGAGCTCTGGGGCGAAGGCTTCACCTACTTCGACCTGAAGCGTCTGAACAAGGGTATCGCACGCAACTACCAAGGCACGAACCACAACTACAGATTCGTCGTTCCTGCACACGACGTGCGCTGGACCTTCCAGATTCCACGCTCTGAGATTCAGGAGAACGACCGCATCGACCAGAGTGAGCAGAACCCATAAACTCACGGATGTCTGCATACAGACAAACGTATAATTGAAAAGTCGGATGCACTCCACAGACGGTGCATCCGATTTTTTTTGTGGGAGCCCCCTCTGACTCCCCCCATTGGGGGAGGAATGGAGAAGCCGTTCCCCGTTCTGTCGGATTTGCAATCCGACAGCAAATAAGATATCAGGATTTGCAATCCGCTTAATATGATTCCCGCTTTATCGGATTATAAATCCTTATAATAATTGCGTCTGGATTGCAAATCCAGACGAACTGAAGCCGTTCCCGTTCCCCGTTCTGTCGGATTTGCAATCCGACAGCAAATAAGATATCAGGATTTACAATCCGCTTAATATGATTCCCGCTTTATCGGATTACAAATCCTTATAATAGTTGCGTCTGGATTGCAAATCCAGACGAACTGGGAGTGCCTGACGGGAGTGTG
>Ga0256406_1006311_pt1 | contig 11988 bp, 9 predicted proteins | sample RumenRJG_03DNA_FD_185986 | JGI IMG/M metagenome (GOLD analysis project Ga0256406, IMG submission 185986) | Bovine rumen microbial communities from Lethbridge, Alberta, Canada - RJG_03 | ecosystem: Host-associated > Mammals > Digestive system > Stomach > Rumen | place: Canada: Alberta | collected...
GTTCGTCCTGAGCCAGGATCAAACTCTCCAAAATAGAATTATTTTGAAGAGCCGCTTGGCTCTTAAAATACTAGCTTTGATTTTTTAACCTGGTTTTCATCCAGGTGACTCGATCTCATCACTAAAAAGTGACTTGACCCGCACATCTGTCAACAATATTTAGTTTTCAAGGTTCACCCTTGCCGCCTCATCGGCGACTTGATTATAATATCACGGGTCCCGGTATTTGTCAACAACAAAATGAAAAAAGGTGGCGAAAAATTTTCGCCACCTTTTCACCTCTTGCCACCAGCCACTAACCACTAATCACCAGCCACTAGTCTTTTATCACTAGCCACTAACCACTAATCACTAGCCACTAATGGTTTTACTTCTTCTCCACCTGGAACTTGAAGTTATCGATGACGGGCCGATGATCCGCGCCGCCTTCCTTCACGTCTTCCGTCAGCAGAGCCTGCACGATGATGGCCATTTCCAGACGTTTCTTCTGGATCTTGCAGCCATAGGCGTAGGGCTTCTCGATGGTGCCGTTCACCAGATCAGCGTTGGCATGGCAGCCGCCGCTGCAGAAGAACCGGGCCCAGCAGGTGCGGCAGTCTTCCTTCTTCATCACATGCATATGACGGAAGTACTGCACCATATCCTTCTTCACGATGCCCGTGTCCAGGGTGCCCATCTTGTATTTTTCCCGGCCCACGAACTGATGGCAGGGATAGATATCCCCTTCCGGGGTGATGGCGAAGTATTCATGGCCTGCACCGCAGCCGGCCAGCCGTTTGGCCACGCAGGGACCGTTGTCCAGAGCCACGTTGAAATGGAAGAAGTCGAAGGGTTCTCCCGCCCGTTTCTTGGCCAGGTAGGCCCGGGCCAGTTTTTCGTATTCCTTGTCCAGGATGGGCCAGTCTTCCTCGGTCAGTACCCAGGGTTCCGTGGTGCCCACCACCGGTTCCATGGAAATCTCGGAGCCCACATCCAGCATGGCCAGCACATCATCGCAGAAGTGCGGGTTGTAATGGGTATAGGTGCCCCGCAGGTAGTAGTTCTTCCCGTGGCGGGATTCGATGACCTTCCGGAAGCCCTTTACGGCCGCATCGTAGGAGCCCACATGGCCGGGATACGGACGCATATGGTCGTGGGTCTTCTTGCTGCCGTCCAGGGACAGCACCAGCATCACCCGGTTGTCGTTCAGGTACTTCACGATTTCGTCGGTGAGCAGGGTGCCGTTGGTGGTCAGGGTCAGCTTGATGTTCTTGCCGGTTTCCTTTTCCCGCTGCCGCACATAGTCCACGATGTATTTCACCACGGGCATGTTCATGAGGGGTTCGCCGCCGAACAGGTCCAGCTCCAGGTTGTGCCGCTGTTTGCTGCCCTTGATGGCGAATTCGATGGCCTTCCGGGCCACTTCCTTGCTCATGAGGGCACGGTGGCCGCCGAAGTCCCCGGTGTCGGCGAAGCAGTAGCCGCAGCGCAGGTTGCAGTCGTGGGCCACATGCAGGCACAGGGATTTCAGCACCGGTTCATCAGAGAACGTATCGGGGACCGGGAAATCCGGGGAGAACAGCAGCCCCTGCTTCTGCAGGTCCTGCAGTTCGTCCAGGGCTTCGTCGATGTCCTCTTTGGGATATTTCCCCGCAAAGTGTACCTTGGTTTCTTCCACGTTCTTGCCGTCGTAAAAGCCCAGCAAATCATAAATCATGGCGTCGATGATGTGTACGGCGCCGCTGTTCACGTCCAGGACCACATAGTTGTCGTCCAGATGCATTCTATGGATCAGCAAAATATATCCGCCCTTCTGTTACAAGTTACAAAGAAATGGCTCCCCGCTCATGCAGGGAGCCTCCATTGCATAACCGAAATTATGCTTTTTCGCAAACCTGGTTGCCTACCGTGCAGGAAGTTTTGCAGGCAGATTGGCAGGATGCCGGGCATTCGCCGCAGCCGCCGGTTCTCAGGGTCTTTTTCAGCATTTCTTTATTCACAGTCTTGATTCTCTTTGCCATAATCGTTTCCTCCCTATCTCAAGTCTATACCTCATTGTATCTGTTTTTCTGCCAGAACGCAAGACCTTAACCGGGAGTTTCCCGGATTTCAGCCGCTCAGTTCAGATGGAGTTTCGCTCTCAATTGATAGTATTTGGCGATGACCCAGTTGGAGTCGATGCCGGTCTGGTCGATGTAGCTCTGCATCTGGGCCCGTTTCAGGTCATACTGGAAGCAGCCCAGGTTCTCGGGATGGTTCTGGAACACGTTCACCCGGCGCAGCCGCATGAGCGGCGTCTTGTCGGTGTTCACGCCCACCCGGCCGTCCACACCGGCGATGTACCCGGCCTTTTCCACCTGGGCGGCGATGGCGTCGCTGGCAGAGCCATTGGGATAGGAGAACGTCAGTCCTTCCGGCGGATTGTAGATGCCCTTCATGTGCTGCATGGACGTGGTCAGTTCATAATCCACCTGTTCCGGGGTCATGTTCTCCAGGGGTTTGTGGTTGAAGGTATGGGAGCCCAGGGCCCAGCCGTACTTCAGCAGTTCATGTTCCTGGTTCCAGTCCAGGTAGCCGGGCCAGCCTTCGTATTTCACGGCCATGTACATATTGCCCACGAAGCCGTATTTTTTCAGGATGGGAGCAGCGTAGGTCAGGTTGTCCAGATACCCGTCGTCGAAGATCAGTACACAGGTCTTGCGGAATTTCTTCCCTTCCTTGCGGCCCTTCACATAGTCCGCCAGGGTAATGGTCTTCCAGCCGTTGTCCTTCAGGTATTTCATCTGCTCTTCAAAAGCTTCCGGCGGCATGGTATACGGGTCGTCATGGCCCGGTTCCACCCGGTGATAAGCGAAGATCGGCACCGTTTCCTCACAGAAGCGGGGGAAATCCGCCTTTACATATTCATAGCCGCCGTACCCGATTCCACACAGTACAGCCAGGATTGCCAACACGATGATCAGTTTTTTCATTGCTCCCCATCCTTCAATTTTTCTGCTATCGTTTCCAATTTCTTCAGCCGGTGGTTAAAGCCGGATTTGCCCACATTGTCCTCGGTCAGTGCCGCCAGTTCCCCCACCGAAAGGTCCTGGTGCTCACGCCGGAGCCGGGCCGCCTCCTGCAGGGCTTCCGGCAGGGTGCTGAGCCCCACCGTGTCCTCGATGACCCGGATGGCACGGAGCGTCCGCACCGCCGCCTTCACCACCTTGTTCAGGTTGGCGGTCTCGCAGTTCACCTGCCGGTTCACCTGGTTGCGCATATCCTTCAGCACCCGCACATTCTCGAATTCCAGGTAGGAATGCTGGGCCCCGATCAGATTCAGGAACGACGCGATGGCGTTCCCCTCCTTCAGGTACACGATGTACGAGTTCTTCCGGTCCACGATCCGGGCCGGCAGGCTGAAGCCCTTCATGATTTTCTGGATGAACTGGCCCATGTCCATGCTGTCACAGATCAGTTCCAGATGGTAATCGCTGATGGGCTTGTTCACCGAGCCGCCGGCCAGGAACACCCCCCGCAGGAACGAGCGTTTCTCGTTTTCCTTCCGCAGCAGCACCCGCCCTGCCTCGTCCAGAGGCGTCAGCAGGTGGAGCCGGCTCAGGGCCGCCCGGGCCTCGTCCGAAGGGATCACGTGCACCTGGTACCGGTTGTTCTTCTTCAGCCGCCGGCTCCGGGTCACGATGACCTCCGTCTGCACCGGGAAGTTGTTCTTCAAAAGCCGCAGCACCCGCCGGGCCAGGGCTGCGTTTTCTGTGGTGAAGTGGATGCCCACCTTGCGGCCGCTCAGGGACACGGACCCGCTGATCCGCAGCAGGCCGAACAGTTCCGCCTGCTCACAGCCGTGGTCCTCGCCCTCCAGCCGGGCCACTTCATTTTTCACATCATGGGAAAACGACATGGTCAGCTCTCCTTCTTATGGGCATGCTTCCGCAGCTCCTGCATGGTCTGCCGGGCGAAGAAATAATCGAAGAAGCGGATGCCCTTGCCGAACAGCTTCAGCCGGTAGATCAGGGCGATGATGGCCTTGGCCAGCTTCAGCGGGTTGTGCCGTACCAGGTCGCTGTCGTTCAGCAATTTAGCCGGTACGCAGTCGATGCCCAGTTTCTCGATCTTCTCCACGTCCGGCGTCACCGGCATGGCCCCTTCCTTCTCGTACTTGGCCAGGGTCTCCGGCGCTGCCTTCTGTTCGTTGACGATCACATAGTCCAGGCACTGGCAGCCCATGTGCCGGATGATGGCCTGCACGTGTTCGTAGGCCCCGTAGCCGTCGGTCTCCCCGGGCTGGGTCATCACGTTGCACACGTAGATCTTCACAGCCTTGGACTTGATGACCGCGTCCCGGATGCCGGGCACGATCAGGCTGGCCAGCACACTGGTGTACAGGCTGCCGGGCCCCAGGATGATGGCGTCCGCCTTCATGATGGCGTCCACCGCCCGCTGGGAGGCCTTCGGGTTCTCCGGCTCCGTCATGAGTTTCACGATCTTGTGGGGGGACGCGGTGATGGAACTTTCCCCGATCACCGTACTGCCGTCGTCCATGAGGGCCTTCAGCTGGATGTTGTCCGTGGTATTGGGCCACACATGGCCCCGCACCTTCAAAATCTCGCAGGTGGCGGCGATGCCCTTTTCCATGTCGCCACCCTCCACATCGCTCATAGCCGCAATGAACAGGTTGCCCAGGTTGTGGCCGCTGAGAGCGCTGCTCTTGAACCGGTACTGCATGACCTTTTCCATGAGCGGTTCCGTATCGGACAGCGCCACCAGGCAGTTCCGCATATCCCCGGGAGGCAGGATGCCCAGTTCTTTCCGCAGCCGTCCGGAGGAACCTCCGTCGTCGGCCGTGGTCACCACCGCCGTGCAGTTGTTCGTGATGAGCTTGATGCCCCGCAGCAGCACGGAAAGCCCGGTGCCGCCGCCGATGACCACCACGCTGGGCCCCTTATCCAGCTTCTGCTGGGTGAAGATCAGTTCCCGCAGGGATTCCTTTTCCCCGGGCATGACGGCGTTGATCACGGTCTTGATCACATGGGCGGCCCCCAGAGCCATGCACACCAGCCCCACGAACACACTGAAAGCCCCCAGGGCCGTGATGGTGGACTGGTAATACTCGCCGCCGAAATAATTGATAAAGTTCAGGACCAGGGTTTCCAAGAGGCCCACGAACTGGTAGTTAAAGATTAAAGTGACCCCCACGCAGGCCAGCACCGTACCCAGCGCAAACAGGAACAGCCAGCGCTTCAGGTTCAGCCCCGGGTATAACCACTTTATCCATTTCATATGCGTTCACCTATTTCTTGATCAAATCTCGATGGATCACCTTGACCCCGTAGCCGCAGGTTTCGATGAATTTCCCCAGCTGGTTGGCGATGAACACGCTCCGGTGCCGTCCGCCGGTACAGCCCACGCCGATCATCAGCTGGCTCTTCCCTTCCTGGACGTACTGGGGCAGCAGGAACTGGATCAGGGCAAACAGCCGCTTCTCGAATTCCCCCGTCACCGGTTTTTCCTGGATGTAGTCGATCACCGGCTGGTCATTGCCGCACTGGTTCTTCAGTTCCGGGATGTAGAACGGATTGGGAAGGAACCGCACGTCGAACACCATGTCGCAATCCAGCGGGATGCCGTATTTGAAGCCGAAGGACTGGACCACAATGTTCATGGGCGGCAGTTCGCCCCCCTTGCCGAACAGCTGGATGATCTTGTTGCGCAGCTGCTTCGTGCTGGTGCGGGACGTATCGATGATGGTGGTGGCCCGCTGCCGCACCTGGCTCAGGATTTCCCGTTCTTTGGCAATATCCGCACTGAGGCCTTTATCGCCGGCCAGCGGATGGCGCCGCCGGGTCTCCTTGTAGCGCCGCACCAGGGTGGCATCGTCCGCGTCCAGGAAGACCAGTTCGTAATGGATGCCGCCCGCCGTCAGTTTATCCAGCACCTTGCTGAAATCCTTGAAGAATTTCCCGCCCCGGATGTCCACCACCAGGGCCAGCTGTGCATTCTGGTTCTTCGTGGTCAGGCACAGCTCGATGAATTTCGGGATAAAGGTCGGGGGAAGATTGTCCACACAAAAATAGCCCAGATCTTCCAGCGTCCGCATGACCTGCGTCTTCCCCGCGCCGGACATCCCTGTGATGAGTAACGTTCTCGTCATTGGCATTCCACCCCCTGAAAGCAAAAGATTGGTACAGACCATTATACAATGACCAAAAAGTTTATGTAAAGTTTTATTCTGCCGGCACCTGCACCTGTTCCGTCAGGATGCTGTTCAGGATCACGGCCACCCCGTGGCGCTCGTTGGGAGCCGTCACCACTTTCGCCGCCCGGCACACGCTGTCTTTGGCGTTCCCCATGGCCACGCCCAGGCCCGCATGGGTGATCATGTCCAGGTCGTTGTCCGAATCCCCCACGCACATGATTTCTTCGTTTTTGAAGCCTTCCCGCTGCGCCAGCACCTGCAGGGCATGCCATTTGTTCGTGCCCGGGGCCGTGATCTCCAGGAAGCCCTTGGAGGAGCTGACGATCTTGATCTTTCCGGCGTACTTCTGTTCCAGTTCCGCCCGCAGTTCCTTCACCTGGGGAGAGATGATCAGCAGCTTGTGGGGGGCCACCGGCAGCTGGTGGATGGCTTCTCCCTTCACCTCGTAGGGTACCCGGGAGAACTTGGAATAAAACCGCACCTCGTCGCAGTCCCGCTGGGTCCACAGGGTATCATTGACGTAGGCCTGGATGTAGATGCCCCGGCCCAGGCAGTCGTCCAGAAGCGGCTGGGCCACTTCGAGAGGCAGCGGCCAGGCCCCCAGCACTTCCCCGCTCAGAGGGTCCTTCAGCCAGGCCCCGTTATAGACCACCAGGGGATGGGTCAGGCCCAGTTCCTTGGCATAGGGCAGGGCCGACCGGTACATCCGGCCGGTGGCCAGCGTCACATAGTACCCGGCAGCGATGGCCTTCTTCACAGCCGCCGCGTCCTCCGGGGCGATGTCCTTGTTCTTGTCCAGCAGCGTATCGTCCAGGTCCAGGGCGATGCATTTGATACTCATGGGGTTCCTCCTATCCAATAAAAAAGGAGCTGCCGCTTTCGTGCGACAGCTCCTTCCGGTACAATTAAGCTTCTTCAGAGAATTGATCCTTGCCTACGCCGCAGATGGGGCAAACCCAGTCTTCGGGCAGATCTTCGAATTTGGTGCCCGGAGCGATGTTGTGTTCCGGATCGCCGGCAGCTTCATCATAGACATAACCGCAAACTTCGCAAACGTACTTTTTCATTGTCATTTCCCCCTCAAGGTATTTGTTCTTTTGGTTAGGATTATACCAGAGTCACCCCCGGAGTGCAATAGGTTTTCCCAACTTTTTAGTAAAAATTATTGAATAGGAATATTTCATTATTCCTTATCTGGAGCACCCTTCCCGTTTTCCAGCAGTTCCTGCTTCTTCTGCAGGTCCCCCTGTAAAAACGTGTGGACCCGTTCGGCCACCACCCGGTTCATGCCGTCCACAGCCGCCAGGTCGTCGATACTGGCCTGCCGCATGGCATCCAGGGAACCGAACCGCTTCCACAGGGCCGCCCGCCGTTTGGGCCCCATGCCTTCCAGATGGTCCAGCACGGACACCAGGTTCCGTTTGGCCAGCCGTTTCCGGTGGTAGGTGATGGCGAACCGGTGGGCCTCATCCCGGATGTGCTGGATCAGGTGCAGGGCCGGGGACATCTTGTCCAGCAGGATGCTGGTGTGGGCCCCTTCCTTGAAGATCTCTTCCTCCCGCTTTGCCAGGCCGATCACGGGCACGTCGCTGATGCCCAGGCCCCGGATCACCTCCAGGGCGGAACTCAGCTGCCCCTTGCCCCCGTCGATGATGATCAGGCTGGGCAGGTTCTCCAGGTCCTTATAGCGCCGGTACACCACTTCCTGCATGGATTTGAAGTCGTCGGGCTTCCCTTCCGTGGAGCGGAGCTTGTACCGCCGGTAATCCTTCTTGCTGGGGCTGCCGTTCCGGAACACCACCATGGAGGCCACGGTTTCCCGGCCCTGGTTGTGGGAGATATCGAAGCAGTCCATGCGCTCCAGGGGTTTCGCAAGCCCCAGGGCCTTCTGCAGCTGCTCCGCCGCATCCAGGTCCGTCTCCAGGGACGCATGGCCCCGGCGCAGCCGTTCCTCCAGGTTTTTCTTCGCGTTGTTCACGGCCATGAGCACCAGGTCGTGTTTCAGTCCCCGCTGGGGCACCAGCAGGTTCACAGTCTTTTCGCAGAGCGTACTCAGCCACTGGCTGAGCAGGGTCCGGTCGCTGTCCTCCAGCTCCTCGCTCACCAGGATTTCCCGGGGCGGGCGGTGGTTCTCATGGTAGTACTGCTTCAGGAAATCGGACAGGATCTCGCTGCCCGGTTCCCCCACTTCCTGGTCCAGGAAGAAGCTGTCCCGGCCCAGGATCTTGCCGCCCCGGATGAAGAACACCTGCACGCACACGCCGCTGTCGTCGGAAGCCAGGCCCACCACATCCCGGTCGCCGCTGTCCGTGGTGGCTTTCTGCTTCTCGGCCAGCTTCTTCAGGCTCAGCAGGTTGTCCCGGTATTTGGCCGCCGCCTCGAACTCCATTTTGTCCGACGCGGCGTACATCTTTTCCTTCAGCTCTTTTTCCAGCTGCCCCACCTTGCCGTCCAGCAGCAGCAGCACCTGGTCCACCACCTGCCGGTATTCGCTGACGGGCAGCTTCCCCGTACAGGGGGCCAGGCACCGGTGCAGGTGGTACTGCAGGCAGGGCCGCTTCACGTTCATGTTCCGGCAGTCCCGCAGGGGGAACATGGTGCGGATCAGCTTCATGGTGTCCCGCAGGGCCCCGGCGTCCGCATAGGGGCCGTAGTACCGGGCCCCGTCCTTCAATACCCGCCGGGTGAGCACCATCCGGGGGTAGGCCTCCTGCACGGTGACCTTCAGGTACGGATACGTCTTGTCGTCCTTCAGGTCGATGTTGTACCGGGGCCGGTACTTCTTGATCAGGTTGCACTCCAATATGAGGGCTTCCATCTCGCTGGCCGTGACGATGGTCTCGATGGAGGCCACATGGGCGTTGATGGCCCGCACCTTCGGCGACACCTGGCTGGCCGGGCGGAAGTAGCTCCGCACCCGGTTCTTCAAAATCACCGCCTTGCCCACGTAGATGACCTTGCCCTCCGCATCGTGCATGATGTAGACCCCCGGCGCGTTGGGCAGCACCGCCAGGGTTTCCTTGATGGCGTCGTTCATGGCAGGACCTTCTTCACATACTGGCCGGTGTAGGATTCCGGCACCTGGGCCACCTGTTCCGGGGTCCCGGTGGCGATCACCGTACCGCCCCGGTCGCCGCCTTCAGGCCCCAGGTCGATCAGGTAGTCGGCGCTCTTGATCACGTCCAGGTTGTGTTCGATGACCACCACGGTGCTGCCCGCGTCCACCAGGCGCTGGAGCACTTCCAGCAGCTTGTGCACGTCGGCCATGTGCAGGCCGGTGGTGGGTTCGTCCAAAATGTACAGGGTCCGCCCCGTGTTCACCTTGGCCAGTTCCGTGGCCAGCTTCACCCGCTGGGCTTCGCCGCCCGACAGGGTGGTGGCCGCCTGGCCCAGGCGGATGTAGCCCAGGCCCACGTCCTCCAGCACCTGCAGTTTCCGCAAAATCCGCTGCTGGTTGCTGAAATACTGGCAGGCCTCGCTGACGGTCATGTCCAGCACTTCGGCGATGTTCTTGCCCTTGTAGTGCACTTCCAGGGTCTCCCGGTTGTAGCGGGTGCCCTTGCACACCTCGCAGGGCACGTACACGTCGGGCAGGAAGTTCATCTCGATCTTTAAGAGGCCGTCCCCGTGACAGGCCTCGCAGCGGCCGCCCTTCACGTTGAAGCTGAACCGGCCCGGCTTGTAGCCCCGCAGCTTCGCGTCGTTCGTGGTGCTGAACAGGGTCCGGATCAGGTCGAACGTGCCCGTGTACGTGGCCGGGTTGGACCGGGGCGTGCGCCCGATGGGGCTCTGGTCGATGTTGATGACCTTGTCGATGTTCTGGATGCCCAGGATCTTGTCGTGGAGCGCCGGCCGTTCCCGGGCCCCCATGAGCTTCTTGGCCAGGGCCTTGTACAAAATATCGTTCACCAGGGTACTCTTGCCGCTGCCGCTGACCCCGGTGACCACGGTCAGGGTCCCCAGGGGGATGGACACGTCGATGTTCTTCAGGTTGTTGGCCCGGGCCCCCTTGATGGTCAGCTTCTTGCCGTTGCCCTTCCGCCGTTTTTCCGGCACGGGGATCTTTTTGGCCCCGCTGAGATACTGGCCCGTGATGGATTCCGGCACCTTGCTGATTTCCTCCGCCGTGCCCTGGGCCACCACGTACCCGCCGTTCTCGCCGGCACCGGGCCCGATGTCGATGATCTGGTCCGCCGCCCGCATGGTGTCCTCGTCGTGTTCCACCACGATCAGGGTGTTGCCCATGTCCCGCAGGTTCTTCAACGTTTCCAGCAGCTTGTCGTTGTCCCGCTGGTGCAGGCCGATGCTGGGTTCGTCCAGGATGTACAGCACCCCCACCAGGCCGGAGCCGATCTGGGTGGCCAGCCGGATACGCTGGGCCTCGCCGCCGGAAAGCGTCGCCGCCGCCCGGTTCAGCGTCAGGTAATCCAGCCCCACGTTGTTGAGGAAGCTGAGCCGGGCCCGGATTTCCTTCAAAATCTGTTTGGCGATGAACGCATCCCGGTCCGACAGCTTCAAATGATTGAAGAAGTCCAGACATTCCCGCACGGGCAGGTCGCACACCTCACGGATATTCTTATCCCCCACGGTGATGCCCAGCACCTCCGGCCGCAGCCGGGCCCCATGGCAGGTGGAGCACTCGATGGCCGTCATGAACGATTCGTAGTCCAGCCGCTGGCTTTCGCTCATGGCGTCCCGCAGCCGCCGCTTCAGCAGGGGGATGATGCCCTCAAAGGGCGTATGGTGCTCGTTGGTCTCCCCCATCATATTTTCATAAGTGAACGTGAACGTCTCGTCCGGGATGCCTTCCAGCAGTTCCTTCTGGAATTTCTTCGGCAGATCTTTCCAAGAGTTCTGCAGCGTGAAGCCCCGGCTTTTCAGCACCGCATCCAGCTGCCGCAAAAAGTACGACTTCACATTGGAGCTTACGGCCGCGATGCCCCCCTGGTCGAAGGGCCGGGTCTTGTCCGGGATGATCAGGTCCGGGTCGAATTCCATGTGCTGGCCCAGGCCCATGCAGTCCGGGCAGGCCCCATAGGGCGCGTTGAACGAGAACAGCCGGGGTTCGATTTCCGGCAGACTGATGCCGCAGTCCGGGCAGGCGAACTTTTCGCTGAACACCTGGGAGGGCCCGCCGATCTGCTCGATGGACACGGTGCCATCCCCCAGCTTCAGGGCTGTCTCCAGGGAATCCGTCAGCCGGCTGCCCAGGTTGGGGCGGGCCACCAGCCGGTCCACCACCACGGAGATATAGTGTTTCTTCTTTTTGTCCAGGACGATGTCCTCGTCCAGGGTCAGGATGGCGTCATCCACCTTCACCCGCACATAGCCGGCCCGGCGGATCCGTTCCAAGACATTCTTGTGTTCGCCCTTGCGGCCCCACACCACCGGGGCCAGGATCATGAACTTCGTCCCCTCCGGCAGTTCCAGCACCTTGTCGGCAATCTGCTGGGGGCTCTGGCGTTCGATGACCCGGCCGCAGTTCGGGCAGTGGGGCACGCCCACCCGGGCGAAAAGCAGCCGCAGGTAGTCGTAGATTTCCGTCACGGTGCCCACCGTGGACCGGGGGTTCCGGCTGGTGGTCTTCTGGTCGATGGAAATGGCCGGGGACAGGCCGCCGATGTAGTCCACATCCGGCTTGTCCATCTGGCCCAGGAACTGCCGGGCGTAGGCCGACAGGCTCTCCACGTACCGCCGCTGTCCCTCCGCGTAGATGGTGTCGAAGGCCAGGGACGATTTGCCGCTGCCCGAAAGGCCGGTGATCACCACCAGCTTGTTCCGGGGAATCTTCAGGGATATATTTTTCAGGTTGTGCT
>Ga0256406_1006312_pt1 | contig 11985 bp, 10 predicted proteins | sample RumenRJG_03DNA_FD_185986 | JGI IMG/M metagenome (GOLD analysis project Ga0256406, IMG submission 185986) | Bovine rumen microbial communities from Lethbridge, Alberta, Canada - RJG_03 | ecosystem: Host-associated > Mammals > Digestive system > Stomach > Rumen | place: Canada: Alberta | collected...
ACCTTCTCAATGCCTTTACGGATGCCACGCACCACGACGAGATGGGTGAGGATAATGAAAGCGATGGTCCAGACGACAGGCTCGATGGGAGAAGATGAGAACTTTTTGAAATATTCCTGCACATAAGCGGCATCACCATTGATGTTGCCCATGACAGAGGCAAAGAGATACTGCAGGCACCAGCCTGCGATGACAGAATAGAATCCGAGGATGATGAGTGAGGTCAGCGCACCGATAAACCCCACGGCCCCCCACGCCTTGCTGCCTCCAGCCCGCGTATAAGCCCGGGCGGCATTGGCTGCGCCATGACGACCGACGACAAACTCGGCGACCATCCCGGGGATGCCAAGCACAAGTACACACGCAAGATAGACCATGATGAAGGCCGCGCCACCATCATGGCCGGTCATGTAAGGGAACCGCCAGATGTTGCCCAAGCCCACTGCCGAGCCCGCCGTGGCAAGCACCACGCCTATCTTAGTACCAAAATTGCCTCGTTCCATATACCTCTATCATTATTTTTGTCTGCAAAAATAGCGAAACAACGTTAAACTGCAAACGAAATATCGAATAATTTACATTAGACGTCCCACAAACTTCTGCGGCTAAATCACGCCAAACTGATGGAGGAAGATGGCGAGGATTGACAGCGGTGCCACGAAACGCACCAGGAAGAGATAGATGCCAAAGAAACGCTGCGAGACGGTCCCCCAGTTGGTGAACTCATCCTTCACCAGTTTCTTGGGCACGACCCAGCCGAGGAAGATACAGGTCAGGAAACCGCCGACGGGGAGGAAGATCTGTCCGGTCACGAAATCGAAGACATCGAACAGCGGCTTACCGCCAATCTCCAGCCCGCTCCAGTCGCCCAACGACAGGGAGCAGATGGCTCCGATGACGGTACACGCCACCGTCACGATGACAGCGCCTTTCTTACGGGAGATATGCAGCTCCTCATAGAAGAACGCCGTAGAGACCTCATGCAGCGAGATAAGAGATGTCAGGGCTGCCAGCGAGAGCAAGAGGTAGAACAGCAGCGACATCACCCACCCTAAGACCGGCAGTCCTGCGAAAGCCTCGTTGAAGACGTTCGGTAAGGTGATGAAGATCAACGAGGGTCCGCTATCGGGATTGACACCCACCGAGAAGGCGGCGGGGAAGATCATCAGACCGGCAAGGATAGCGACCATCGTGTCGATAGAACAGATCTGGACGGCAGAGGTCAGCAGGTTGGTCTGACGCGTGTAATAGGAAGCATAGGTGCAGATACAGCCCATGGCGATGCTCAGCGAGTAGAAGCTCTGGCCGAGGGCTCCGAGAAACACTCCACTGTCGACCTTCGTGAAGTCGGGCTTAAAAAGAAACTCTATTCCCTTGCCTGCATTCGGCAAGAGGCAGGAGCAGACGACGATGACGAGCAACAAGACAAACAAGGTCGGCATCATCAGTTTCGACGCCTTCTCGATGCCTTCCCGGATACCATGGATGATAACAAAATGTGTAACGCCCATGATGATGACCAGCCAGAAGATGGGCTGGATGCCACTCGTAGAGAAATCGGCAAAATACTGTTTCACGAAGTTGGCATCGCCATGGAGCTGTCCCATGATGGAGGCATAGACATACTGCAGACACCAGCCGGAGATGACGGCATAATATCCCGTGATCAGGAAGCCCGTCAGCACACCCAGGAACCCGACATATTTCCACGCCGAGCCGTGAGCCACCTGCGAATAGGCACGATAAGTATTCGCCGCTCCGTGCCGGCCAATGATAAACTCCGACACCATACACGGGATTCCCAACAACAGTACGCACCCGATATAGACAATGATGAAGGCGGCACCGCCATTCTGGCCCGCCATATAAGGGAAACGCCAAATGTTTCCTAAGCCTACGGCACCACCCGCCGTGGCTAAGATCATACCTATTTTACTACCAAAACTTGCTCTCTCTTTTGACATAAATATGCTTTATCTATAACTTTACAATCAATTATAATGCAAAATTATAAAATAAATGGCATATAAACATATAAAATGGAAGAAAAAAGATTACCGGTATTCTTCCGCCACCAATTTCTTCCAGTTCTTATAGGGGTTGGTCAACATATAAGAGTTGTAGAAGTGTTTGTCACCCGTTACCTCGGGGCCGAGGAAGTCGGGCTTGTCGAAGGCTTCCGTCTCACTTCCTAACTCCACCTCAGCCATCACGAGCCCGTCGTTGTCGCCGTGGAACTCATCGACTTCATAAGTATGGTTGCCGACCGGCACGAGGTAACGGTGCTTGTCGATGACACCACCCCGACAGAGCTTCATCAGGTGGGAAGCCTCATCGAGCGTTATCTCCTTTTCAAACTCATACCGTGTCATGCCACCGTCCACGCTCCGGCTCTTGATGGTCAGATAAGCCTTGTCGTCACGGACACGGACACGCACGGTAGCGCCCTCTGCCGGGATGTAACCCTGCTGGATATGACTCACAGAAGAGGCGGCACGTTTGAACGCGCCGCCATGCTTGACCAAGAACTTACGTTCTATCTCTAATCCACTCATCGTATTTACTGCACAATAAACATCGACCAGATCATGTAGATGACGGCAAGGGCAACAAGGACACCAAAGATCCATTTCACCACAAGCTCACCCTGATTCTTCTGCCTGTCCTGATGCTCCTCACGCTTCTTCGCTGTGGAGGCAGCATTCACCTCCCTTGCGGGGATGTGCTTCAATTGCTCTTTCTTATTGTTTCCCATAGTATTATGTTATTTAGTTTTCTTTCTTGGTAATGTCTTTGGGGTATTTTCCTTTTCTGAACGGCCTTCTCCCTTAGTCTTCCTTCTGCGCGTCGCTCTCAGCGAACTCCATGAGGTAGGCCTTGATGAAACCGTCTATCTTTCCGTCCATCACGCCGTCGACATCTGAGGTCTGATAACCGGTGCGATGGTCCTTCACCCGCCGGTCGTCGAAGACATAGGAGCGAATCTGACTGCCCCACTCTATCTTCTTCTTACCCGCTTCGATCTTTGCTTTCTCAGCCTGCTGCTTCTTCAGCGCGCGGTCATAGAGCTGACTCTTCAGGAGCTTCATGGCCTTCTCGCGGTTCTTCGGCTGATCGCGCGTCTCGGTGTTCTCAATGAGGATCTCCTCTTTCTCACCCGTGTCAGGGTCTTCATACTGATAGCGCAGGCGCACGCCCGACTCCACCTTATTGACGTTCTGGCCGCCGGCTCCACTGGAGCGGAACGTATCCCAGCTCACCTTGGCGGGGTCGACATAAACCTCAATGGTATCGTCGACAAGCGGTGTGACGAAGACGGAGGCGAAGCTCGTCATCCGCTTACCCTGAGCGTTGTAAGGCGACACACGCACGAGACGGTGCACACCGTTCTCACTCTTCAGGAAGCCGTAAGCATACTCACCGCCCTCGATGGTCATCGTCATACTCTTGACGCCTACCTCCTCACCCGGCTGCAGGTCGGTGATGGTGGTTTTGTACCCGTGCGCCTCACACCAGCGCATATACATACGCATAAGCATCTGCGCCCAGTCCTGGGCCTCTGTGCCACCCGCACCGGCGTTGATCTTCATGACGGCATCCATAGAGTCCTCGTCCTGGCGAAGCATGTTCTTCAACTCCAGATCCTCAATGCACTTGATAGCCTTGGCATAATCGGCATCGACCTCCTCTTCCGTGACAAGGTCTTCCTTATAATAGTCGAAGGCGAGCTGCAGCTCGTCGGCATACTGCTTGCACTGCTTGTATCCGTCGAGCCATTTCTCTATGCCTTTCACCTTCTTCATCTGAGCCTGCGCCTGCTTCGGGCCATCCCAAAAGTCGGGCGCCTGCGTGCGCAGCTGCTCTTCTTCAAACTCTACTTTCTTCTGGTCAATATTGAGATAATGATGGAGCTTCTCGGTGCGGTCCAACACATCTTTTAGTTGATCTGCTGTAATCATGGTGTCAGTTTTTTAGTTCGTGAGTTTATGAGTTCGTGAACTCATAAACTTATAAACTTATAAACTTATAAACTTATTTTGTTATTATCCCATCCGACGGTGTATTCGCATACATGGCGTCGATGATGTCTTTATAATGCTCGTTGACGATCGGCCGGCGCAACTTCAGCGTGTTGGTCATCTCCCCGTTCTGCATGGAGAAATGGTGGGGCAGCAGCGTGAAGCGTTTGATCTGCTCGTAGTGGGCCAGTCCCTGCTGCAACGTGTCGATACGCTCGGTCATCATGTCAATGACCTGCTGGTTCTTGCACAGTTCCACACGGTCCGCGAACTGTATGCCACGCTCATGGGCCCAAGCCTCCAGTACACTGTATTCAGGCACCACGAGGGCTGAGACGAACTTACGCTGGTCGGCGATGACAGCCACCTGGTCAACGAACTTATCCACGAGGAGCAACGACTCGATCATCTGCGGAGCGATATACTTACCATTGCTCGTCTTGAAGAGGTCTTTGATACGCTCCGTGAGATAGAGCTCACCATTCTTCACATAACCCGCGTCGCCGGTATGGAAGAAGCCGTCGGGGTCGAAGGTCTTGGCGTTCAGCTCCGGCCGATTATAGTAGCCTTTCGTGATCGTCGGGCCCTTCAGGAGGATCTCGTTATCCTCACCGATCTTGATCTCGATACTGTTGATGGGCCGTCCGCAACTGCCTATGGTGAACGGTTCGTTTTTGTGGTCACACGACACCGTGGCGAGGCTCTCCGTCAAGCCGTAGCCCACAATCATGCAGATGCCGATGCTGTGCACAAACTCCTCCACTTCGGGAGAGACATAAGCCCCGGCAGTAGGGAAGATGTTCGGATGCTCCAAGCCTATCTGCTTACGCACCAGACTGAGCACGGTCTTGTCGGCAAGAGCATACTCGAGGCGCAGCTTCAGCGGCGGGCGCTTGCCTTTGGAGAGGTAGTCGATATTGTATCGTTTGCCGATGCTCCATGCCTTATAAAAGATCTTCTGCTGGGTGGCACTCGACCGGTCTATCTTTGCCTTCACGGCCTGGTACACCTTCTCCCAAAATCGCGGAACGCTCGACATACATGTCGGATGGGTCTCGCGCATCGATTCCTGGATCTTATGCGGATTGACATTGACGATGAGCGTGGCACCTTCTGTCAGGCAGAGATAAGCCCAGCCGCGCTCAAAGATATGCGTGAAGGGCAAGAAGTCGATGACGCGGTCTTTCTCCCTCACCGGCACACAGGCATCGTTGGCCTTGAAAGCGGCGGCATACTGACCATAGGAGAGCATCACTCCTTTCGACTCACCCGTCGTGCCACTGGTATAGAGGATATTGCAGAGGTCGTCGTCGTTGGCCTGCTTCCACAGCGCCTCAACGTCCTGCTCGTGAGACAAATCCTCGCCCAGCTTGATGAAGTCGTCGAAATACATCGCTTCCGGGTCGTGCATGCTCAGACGCACGTGACGGTCGAAGACGATGATACGCTCCAGAGTCGGGCAGAGGGCGTGCACACGGTGAGCCTTGTCATACTGCTCCTGCTCGCCCACGAAGATGAGGCGCACGCCTGCATCGTTGATCATATATTGCACCTGCTGTCCCGAGGTGGTGGCATAGAACGGGATAGAGACCACACGGATACCGTAAGCGCCAAAATCAGTGTACAGGTATTCCGCACAGTTCTGGGAGAAGACAGCGATCTTCTCCTGAGGCTTTAGTCCGAGTGCCAGGAGGGCGTTGCTGACCTTCTTGACATTCAGCGAGAACTGATTCCACGACACGTCAGTCCACTTGGAACTGCCGAAACCTTGTCGGACAAGGGCTGTCCGATTGCCATACTTTTTTGCCTGAGAGTGTATCAACACTGACAGATGCGATCTGTTTTGCATAAGCTTAGGCTTTATTTGTTGCAAAGATAAAATAATAATGCGAAATATTCAAAGGATCTTAAAACTTTTTTTTAATTTTGCCGATACAGTTACATGGCAGCAACCATATCGGAGATGGCACCCGCAGCCGCGTAAGAATCACATTGCACCCCATATGAGGCACGATCGCTTCACATATGAGGCACGATCGCTATATCTATAGGAAAGCCCATTAAAAAAGGAATAAATTCATTGAGATTTAAGATATTATGAGACAGGAAGATTATGTGAACGATGCCGTGGAACTGCTCAAGCGGCTCATTGCCACACCCTCGGTGAGCCGCAATGAGACGGCGGCAGCAGATATCATGGAGAAACAGATGATAACCTATGGGCTGGCTCCCCACCGCGAGGCCAACAACGTCTGGGTGCTGTCACCCGACTGGGATGATGCCAAGCCTACACTGCTGCTCAATGCACATATCGACACGGTGAAACCCGTGGACAGTTGGACCCGCGACCCTTTCAAGCCCACGCTTGAGGGCGACAAGCTCTACGGACTCGGCAGCAACGACTGCGGAGGAGGACTGACAACGCTGCTGCAGGTCTTCCGTTGGCTCTCGCTCCGGCCGCAGCCCTACAATTATGTCTACCTGGCCTCGGCCGAAGAAGAAGTGTCGGGCAAAGATGGATTCTCTCGAGCCCTACCCTTGTTGCCGAAGATCGACGCCGCCATCGTCGGTGAGCCCACCGGCATGCAACCCGCCATTGCCGAGAAAGGTCTCATGGTGCTCGACGTCCTTGCGCACGGCAAGAGCGGACATGCCGCTCGCAACGAGGGAGTGAACGCGATCTATGAAGCCCTCGACGACATGGTATGGATAAGAGATTATAAGTTTCAGAAGGTTAGTCCTCTGCTCGGTCCCACGAAGATGACACTCACCGTGGTCCATGCCGGCACGCAGCATAATGTCATCCCCGACCAGTGCACGATGCTCGTCGACGTGCGCACGAACGAATACTACACCAACGAGGAAGTCTATGATATCATCAGGCAGCACGTCAAGGGTGAGGTCCATGCCCACTCTTTCCGTCTCCACTCCTCACATATCGACCCCGGACACCCGCTCATCAAGCGCTGCGTCAGTCTCGGCCTCAAGCCCTACGGCTCCCCGACGCTCAGCGACCAGGCGCTCATGCCGTGGCAGTCGTTCAAGCTCGGTCCCGGCGAGTCGTCCCGTTCCCACTCTGCCGATGAATATATCGGCATCAGCGAAATGAGACAAGCGTTCTATACCTATCTGAAAGTGCTCGAAGATTGAGCAAGCCGTACAAATTACTATACTCGACGGCAAAAGGAGGTGTAAGAGAATGCGGGGGGACTGAAAAACGGGTAAAAGGGATATGGGGTGGAAGAAAGGACAGACTTCCGCACCCAGCCCCCAAATACTTTCCTCTTTTGCCGTGCAGCGTCGACCCGCATAAAAACGAAATCAGGCTGCACGAAAGATCGTACAGCCTGATGTAATTTCTATCCTTTCTCCAAGTGATCCGACTCTGCATGTCGGACTTATTTGAGCGCTCCCGCTAACGATTAGCCGAGCTTATTGACGTGCAGAGCAAGGCTTGATTTCAGGTTCGCAGCCTTATTCTTGTGGATGATATTGGTCTTAGCCAATTTATCCAACATCTTCTGCACAGCAGGATAAAGCTTTACAGCCTCGTCCTTATCTGTTGTTGCGCGGAGCTTACGAACAGCATTGCGCATCGTCTTTGCATAGTATTTGTTGTGCAAAGTACGAACCTTAGTCTGACGGATTCTCTTGATTGACGATTTGTGATTTGCCATCTTTATTTTTATTCTTTATTATTTCTGCGTAAATGCCAACGAGAAGTGTAGTCCATAGCAGAGTCGAACTGCTCTTTAGAGAATGAAAATCTCTCGTCCTAACCGATAGACGAATGGACCATCGCTCTTGATAAGCGGGTGCAAAGTTACTGCTTTTTTGTCATGCCGCAAAATTTTCTGCCAATAATTTTTGCTAAATGCTTGATATTTCTTACATTTGCCAAATATATGGAAGTCAAGACGAAGGCTATCGTGCTCCGCACGGTGAAATATGGCGATTCACGGATGATCGTTGACATGCTCACGGCTCACTCGGGACGCGTATCGTTTGCCTGTACGCTCTCGAAAACAAACCGGGGAAAGATCAAAAAGCAGCTCTTCCAGCCGCTCACGATCCTTGAGATCGACTATGACGAGCGCACGACGACGGAGCTCCAGCGCCTGCGCGACGTGCGTATGGCGCATCCTTATGCCTCCTTGCCTTTCGACCCTTACAAATTATCCATTGGCATGTTCCTCACAGAGTTCTTGCTTTATGCTACACGTGGGGAACATGACAGCGAGCACTTGGAGGATTTTACGGAGAAAAGTCTCCTTTGGCTCGACAACGCCTCGGAAGGTTTCGCCAACTTCCACTTAGTGTTCACGCTTCACGTTTCGCTGTTCATCGGCTTCTACCCCAATTTGGACGAGTACAGTGACGGGGCATGGTTCGATCTGCGAGACGGCAGCTTCACCAAGGCATGCCCGCTGCACCCCGACTATCTCTGTCCGGAAGATGCACGGAAAATAAGGCTCCTGATGCGCATGAACTTTGACAACATGCGGCTATTCAAGATGAATCGCGAAGAAAGGAACCAATGCCTCGATGTTATTGTCAATTATTATCGCCTTCACGTCCCTGGATTCCCCGAGTTGAAGTCGTTGGCTGTACTGAAGACATTATTCTGATACGTTTTGCTGCTACTGCTCCTGCGCGCGAGACGACATCGTTACACCGACGCCAAACCATCAGCCGACGGCTGTCGGACGACAGGCCGAGAGCTTTGATGCAGGCAGCCGTGGTCGCACCAAGCGACCACCACCGCCTGACAGAATCCCGTGATGATGGATTAATAAAGATGGAACACGAAGTGGAAGAGCGCGCTGATGGCGTATCCGCAAATTGTGGCTGTGACGACATGTATCATGCCTGGCATCATGAATGAATGGTTCAGCAAGTACTTGCCAATGACGGTTGTGCCGGAGCGATCAAAATTGACCGTAGCGATATCCGACGGATAGTTGGGAATGAAGAAATAGCCATAGACGGAAGGCAGCACGCCTAAGAGCACCCATCCTTCGATGTGGAGACTGTAAGCTAACGGCAGCATGGCAACAACTACGGCACCCTGACTGTTGATGAGTACGGACACAAGGAAGAAAGCGATGGCGATGATCCATGGATACTGACCGACGATGCCTCCAAGCATCTGCTCCATCTGAGGGAGATAATTGTCAAAATAAGTATTACTCATCCAAGCGATGCCATAGATAGCGACAACAGCCACCATACCGTTCTGCCACACGGCTCCCTGTACGGCAGCCTTTGGCTTGGCTTTGCTGACGATGATCATCAGCGCCGTAGCGGTGAGCATAATGATCTGGATGACGACATTCATCGTAAGGTATTTCTGCACAACCTCGGTATAGCCACTGAGCACCACCCCGGCTTTGGCCAGCTGTGCGGCAGTGATCTGTATGCGGCCGGAGAGTACGACATCTCCGGCTCCGTCAACAGCCTGGATGCTGTTCCAGTGAGGCAGAATGTTCACACCGAACATCTGCGGAATAGAGATGACGAGGATGAGAACCAAGGCAGCGAGGAAGATATAAACCGCGCGCTTGCTCTCCTTGGAGATTTTCTTGTCGAGGGTCGTAGCGTTGCTTCCATAGATATACGCCCGCTTCTCCGGATCCTTGATCTTCGCCTGAAACTCGGGGTCCTTGTCAAGATCGAGGCCGCGGTGATAGCTGGCGAGGCTGGCCATAAGGATACCCAAGACACAGGCAGGGATTGTCACCATGATGATCTGCACATTGGTCACATGGAAGCCATATTGGGCCGAGATCGTAGAGAAAGCTACGACAGCGGCTGCGATAGGCGAGCATGTGATACCAATCTGTGAGGCAATACTGGCGATGCCACACGGCCGCTCGGGGCGGATGCCTTTCTTTAATGCGATGTCGCAGATGATGGGCATGAGGGTGTATACCACATGGCCGGTACCAACGAGCACAGTGAGGAAAAAGGTGGTGAAAGGCGCGAGGAACGTGATGCGGTCGGGATGCCTGCGAAGCAAACGCTCGGCTATCTGTATCATCCAGTCCATTCCGCCGGAGGCTTGCAACATGCCCGCGCAGGTCACTGCTGCGATGATGATGTAGATAACATCGGTGGGTGGGTCGCCTGGCTTGAGATTAAAACAAAAGACCAGTAAAGCCAAGCCTATACCGGAGATGGCACCAAGTGCCAGAGAGCCGTAGCGCGCGCCTACCCAAAGAGCGAGCAGGACAACCAACAGCTCGACAATCATTAGTAAACTCATACCTGATTCTGTATTACATAGTTGTGATAATCTTTGGTTCTGATATCAAAGCGCAAAGGTATGAAATAGTTTCTAATACAACGTCAATATTTCTGAATTATTTAAGTTAGGAAAAAGATTAACGCTGAGTTGGCACTAAAAAAGCAGGAACTGGCCCTGTATTCATCATTGGGACACCCAAGTCTGCGGTTCGAGCGTTTCGCAAAGTTTCTGGCCTTAGTAGATGAGTTGTCCGATCTTACTTTTGCCACCCCCCAAAAATAACAAATAACAAATAACAAATAACAATAAGGTCGTTCCACATGATCTGTCTCCCAAAAACACCACCCCCAATGGTAACAAGTAACAAGTAACAAGTAACAATAAGGTCGTTCCACATGATCTGTCTCCCAAAAACACCACCCCCAATGGTAACAAGTAACAAGTAACAAGTAACAATAAGGTCGTTCAATAGGTTCCAAAAATTTTTTTGAACCTCGCGAACATTATTATATATAATAATAATGTATATAATATATATAATATTAATAATATATATAATATTAATAATATATATAATATATATAATATACATAATATTTATAATGTATGTAATGTATGTAATATTAATAATCTATATAATGTATATATTATTAATAATATATATAATATTAATAATATATATAATATATATAATCTATTTATATCTCTTGTCTGGCGTTTCAAAAAATCTTCCTCAACGGACCGCCGCATGTATGTTACGACCTTATTGTTACTTGTTACTTGTTACTTGTTACCCTTAATTGTTAAAATTGCGCCCGCGCAGGCTGCCTCGTAGGAGCGAGCATACGTGTGCTACGACCTTATTGTTACTTGTTACCCTTAATTGTTAAAATTGCGCCCGCGCAGGCTGCCTCGTAAGAGCGAGCATACGTGTGTTACGACCTTATTGTTACTTGTTACTTGTTACTTGTTACCCTTAATTGTTAAAATTGCGCCCACGCAGGCTGCCTCGTAGGAGCGAGCATACGTGTGTTACGACCTTATTGTTACTTGTTACTTGTTACCCTTAATTGTTAAAATTGCGCCCGCACAGGGTTGCCTCGTCGGGGCGAACAGACATGTGTTACGACCTTATTGTTATTTGTTATTTGTTATTTGTTATGATTGCGCACGGCAATGCGCGCCCTTGTTGAAGGAGAAAATGTTTCACGGCGGTTTGCGATTCAACCGCAATCGCAGGCCGTTTGCACTGCAATCGACCCGCGATTCCATATCAATCGTCGGTTTCGATGTTTCACGCTGTGTGACGGTTGATTCTGGTCATGCAGTTTTGCCAGCCTAGGAGAGGCTGAATGCTTCATAACCCCAGTCTAAACGAGCGAAGCGAGTGCAGACTGGGGCTGGTGATGGCAGCGAGACTCACTGACACCGTGCCTCGGAGAGGCACAATGAGCGAAGCGCGTAATGATGAGGTTCACGCTTGTAACACCTTATATATGTATTAGGACACGTTCTCTCTGTACTGTCTTATTACGCATCAAGGTGCATTCAGCCTCTCCGAGGCTGGCTATCAGCGCATTGCGCTCCAGCACCACCCCCCCCAGGCCGTCCGAGAACCTTTTACAGGACGGTCATGGGGCGTATGAGACCTATAGAGGGCCTCTGGAGGGTTCAAATTCAGAGACCAATTTTTCAAATTGTAAAATTTATGGAGTCTAT
>Ga0256406_1006313_pt1 | contig 11980 bp, 11 predicted proteins | sample RumenRJG_03DNA_FD_185986 | JGI IMG/M metagenome (GOLD analysis project Ga0256406, IMG submission 185986) | Bovine rumen microbial communities from Lethbridge, Alberta, Canada - RJG_03 | ecosystem: Host-associated > Mammals > Digestive system > Stomach > Rumen | place: Canada: Alberta | collected...
GACATGGGCAGCCTCCGTTAAACTACTATAGACTAATGTTAGTTTAACAAAAGAGGACAGTCATGTCAATAGTTTAGCAGTAAGTAGCTTAAGTTGGCATAAAAGATGATTGCGACGCTACACTAGTCCAGGAAGTACCGGTCCGCATCCGGGAATGCAGGGCTTGCATATCTCTCCCAGCCAAGGACCTCCCCCGCATAGTCTGCGATCTTCTCCGCGGCAAGACGGTGCGTCAGGGGACTCGGGTGCTGCCCGCAGCCGATGCCCTCCTCTGCAGGGTTCATGAGGGGCAGCTCCAGGAAATCCGATCCCGTGTACCCCGCCGCATACCGGCAGGCCTCCATGAGCTGCTGATCCATCATGCCGTACAGCACAAGGACCCTCGCTCCGGTGTAGAACTTCCTGACATCATTTATGAGGTCGATGTACCGCCTGACGAAGTGCTGCTCTCTTACGCTGATGCCCCTAGTAAAGGACACGTCGTTGGTCCCGAGGTAGATGACAACGAGCTGCGGCAGGAACGGTGTTGCTCCCGGCTCCTTCTCATAGCGCCGCTCAAGGGTCGTGTACTCATAGTCCCCGAGGGGCTGTTTCCAGCCGTGGGATCTGAGGTAGAGCTTTGCCGCCTTCTCCGTGTTCTTGTCGACATACGGGAAGAGGGAGAGCATGAGGTCATTCGTATCCGGGATATCCGTCTCCGGCGGAATCCAGCGGGAGATGAGTCCTCCTCCGCTCTCGCAGAAGTACTCGCCCTGAGCTCCCAGGATCGCCGCACTCTGCCAGGCATAGCTCTTGGTGACGTCTTCATCAACAGTAGAGAACTGATAAGTGGCCGGGTTCTCATTCGGATCCCAGGTCCTTGCAGCCCCGTATCCCGCGCACTGGGAGTCCCCGATAAAGAGGATCTGCCGCCCGTACTCCGGGGTGGGATAGAGAGGTGCGTCCGCCTCAAGGACCGAGAGGGCGACCTTGTCATATTGGGACTCGGTAAGCTTCTCGATCCGGACCCTCAGGTGCTTGTGCTCGGGGTTGCTCACGATCTCATAGGTGTGCACGTCCCGTCGTACCGGGATCTTCTTTGCCGCCTCATACGGTCCCTTCGGGCAGGGCTGAATCCGGATCGGGGCGTGGTGCACCACTTCTCCGTTTTCTTCCCCTTCGTTTTCTCCATGCTCTTTCCGGCCTTCCGGCTCCGATCCTTCCCCGTTACCGTTTTCTTCGGTCCTTTCGGGTTCCTTTTCCGTTACCGGCTGTCCGTCATCCCCGTACTCCGTGACGAAGACACCGAGCTGTGCTGCGTAGACGCCTGAGAGCTCAAAGGAGATCCCGAGGATCTGTGCCCGCACCTGTCCCGCATCGGTGTCGAATTCGACACCGGACCCGGACTCTCCGAGGAACAGTGCCCCCGCGATCGGAATTGTGCGCCCGAAGAGGCGCATATGTTCCGGGGTACAATCGAAATTGTTCATCATACTCTGGCTTTCTATCTCCTGGCTTACTGCCCGGATTCACTTTCCGTGGAGCTTTCCGTTGCCGCTTCCGTTGAATCCTCCGTGGACGACTCTGCCTGATCCAGCGCGCTGGGGTAGGTCTTTCCGTCGATGAGACCCTGCACCACTTCCTGTGCCTTCTCGAGCTGGTTGTCGGTGCCATCCTTCAGGTAGGCGTCGCTGTCAAACTCCACCTCGACATCCGGTGTGATGCCGGTGCCCTGGATGCTGCGCCCGCCCCTCGTGAAGTAGGCCGCCGTGGTCAGCTTGATCGCACTGCCATCTGTCAGCTGTCCCAGGGTCTGGACAATGCCCTTGCCGTAGGTCGTGGTACCGACAATGACGCCGATCCCGGAATCCTGCACCGCACCGGTCAGGATCTCGGATGCACTCGCGCTGTTGCCGTTGACAAGGACAACGAGCGGGATCCTGATCTCATCCCTGCCGTCCGCCGTATAGTCCGTCTCCTTCCCGGAGACGTCCTTCATGTAGAACACAAGACCCTTCGGCAGCAGTTCATTTGCCACCGCCGTGACCACCTTCACATCGCCGCCCGGGTTGTCCCGAAGGTCGATGATGAGTCCCCTGATGTTCTGGTCATAGAGATCCTGCAGGTTCTGCTGGAACTGGTCCGTGGTCACCGTGTCGAACTCGGCGATTGCAAGGTAGCCGATATCGTTTTCGAGGACCTTCGATGTCACCTCCGGGGTCTCAATCGTTCCCCTCGTGACCTCGATGTCGAGGTACTCCGCCTCGGTGGAGCGTGCCACGGTCAGGGTGACGGTGGTCCCGTCCTCGCCCCGCACCTTGCTCACCACGGTGTCGAGATCCATGCCGTCCGTGGACTCCCCGTCAATCTTGACGATGACATCGCCCCCCTTAAGTCCTGCCTTTTCTGCCGGGGAGCCTTCCATGACCTTTGCGATGCAGGGATATCCCGTCCCCTTGTCGGTGGACAGGTACGCCCCGATCCCGCTGTAGGAGCCGGAGAGCGACTCCTGCAGGTCCTTGTACTCAGTCTGCGTGTAGTAGACGGAGTAGGGATCATTCAAAGACTCCACAAGGCCCTTGTAGAGGTTCTCCTGCCGGTTCTCATTCGAGGTGTCCGCCTCGTTGTAGTTGTAGTAATACCCGTCCATCATGGCCGACAGGGAGGCGAGCTTTTTCACCACCGACGTGGTGATGAGTCCTCCCGAGATCAGGGAGAGACAAAGACCCGCGACGACCACCCCCACGATGATGCCGACGATAAATCCCGGCAGGAACCAGATGGGGCTTCTCTTTACCTTCTGCTTCTGCGGGGCGGCCGGTGTCCCGCTGCTTTGCTGTACCTGTACGTCTGTTGTCTGATTTTCCATGCTTTGCAGTCCTTTCAGCCCCCTCAGACCTAAGACAACATTTCAATCATTCTCTGTTCATCATGCCTGCAGAATTACAGATAATCCCACGGGCTGACATACGCACCGCCGGAGCGCACCGAGAAGTGCAGGTGCGGGCCGGTGGAGGCTCCGGTGGAGCCGACCTCCGCAATCTTCTGCCCGGCGCTGACCTCGTCTCCCTCGGAGACGCAGAGTTTCGAGCAGTGCATGTAGACGGTGTAGAGCCCGTCCCCGTGACTGATCATCACGTAGTTGCCCATTGAACTGCTGTACGATGCCGATACCACGGTGCCGGACGCCGCTGCAACGATGGTTGCGCCGTAGGACGCCGCGATATCAATCCCGCTGTGGAACTTCGTCGTCCCGTAGATCGGGTGCACGCGGTAGCCGTACTCCGAGGAGACGATATTGCAGGAGGGGCAGGGCCAGGTGAACGGCCCGACGCCGGACAGGTCGATGTACTCATAGCCGGACGAGGACGAGCTGGTCGTCGTCGTGGTTGTCGTTGTCGACACCGCGGTACTGGACGCTTCACTCGATGCCTCGCTCGATGCTTCACTGCTTGCAGTCGCTGTACTCTCCGAGTTGGATTCTGTACTGTTCTCCGTACTGGATTCCGTACTGCTCTCCTCGCTGCTTCCCTCCGAGCTGTTCTCCGTCTGCTCTTCCTGCTGCTTCTTTGCCTCTTCCTCGGCCTTTCTTGCTGCTTCTTCGCTTGCTGCCTTCGCCGCAGCTTCACTTGCTTCTCTTGCTGCCTTTTCGCTGGCTTCCCTTGCTGCCTGCTCGCTTGCCGCCTTTGCCGCGGCCTCCTCGGCCTGTTTCTTTAATTCTGCCTTCTCGTTTGCCACCTGCTGTTCGAGGCTCTGGATGGTGCTGTTGGCATCATTTGCCTGGGACTGCAGCTGTGCAAGGACGGTCTGGTTCGAATCGATGGATTCCAGGATCGCATTCAGCTGATCGGACTTTTGCTGATACATGTCGGTCAGGCTCTCCTGCTCCTGCTCGACGCTCTCCTTCTGGAGGGAGAGGGTGTTCTGCTCCTCCAAGAGCTGCTGCTTTGTCAGCTGCACGAGCTGCACCTGGTCCTTGTACTCCTGGAGCATGTTGGTGTCGTAGTCGGAGAGCATCTCCACATAGGTGGTGCGGTTCAGGAAGTCGGAGAAGTTTGCGGCCTTTAATAGGATATCGATGTAGTACCCGTTTCCGTTCTCGTACAGGGTCTTGATGCGCTCCTTCATGGCCTCGTACTGGGAGTCCTGCTTCTGCTGGGCCTCCTCGAGCTCCACCTCGGTGTTTGCGATGTCGTTCTGCTTGTCATCGATCTGGCTCTGGAGGTCGGAGAGCTGCTGCTCCTTCTCGGAGATCTGCGCGTCCACCTCGGCAATCGACGCCGACAGGTTGCTCTCATCAATCGAGAGCTGGTTTCCCGTCGCCTGCGCCGCCGCGATCTGACCTGAGAGCTGTGCCTGCTGCGCCTTTGCGTCCTCAATCGCCTGTTCCTTCTGCTGGATGCTGTTGTTCGTATAGGTCTCATCAGCCTGCACGGGAAGGCTAAGTCTCCCCGGCATTGCCGGCAGCATGGTCACTCCAAGCGCCCCGCACAGGGCAAAAAGCAGTGCGCGCCTTCGCGCGCACCGCTTGCCGGATTTCATTCTCTGGTTTTTTCTGTGCTTTTGCACCTCAGACATGCAGATGCTTCCTTATCGTCATGGTACTTCCGATGAATCCGATGCCGACGCCGAGAATCAGGATAATCGGAATCAGCCTCGAAAAGATTACGCCGCGGGAGACAAAGGAGAGGATATTGGAGAGGATGGGGAACTTCTCCAGGATCCAGGTGATCGCCCGTCCGTAGAGCACGTACAGGACAACGAGCGGGACGAGGGATCCCACAAGGCCGATCAGCATGCCCTCGAAGACGTAGGGGGCACGGACAAAGAAGTCCGTCGCGCCGATGTACTTCATGATCTCGATCTCATCCTTGTGGTTGATGATGCCGGTGGCGACCGTGTTCGAGATCAGGAAGATCGAGACCACGAACAGGATCGCGATGATCACGGCGGAGATATACCCGATGAGGCGGTTCGCGCCGGTCAGGGCATCTGCCGTGACATCCGAGCGGTTGACCTGCCGCACGTAGTCGTAGTTGTCCTCAATGAACGAGACGAGGGAATCCTGCTGCGAGACATCTGCGAGCGTCACCTCCAGGTTTTCGGAGCTCGCGAGCGGGTTCTCGGTGAAGGTCTGCGCATCCTCCTCGGTCAGGTTCTCCTTGACGAAGTCCTTCCAGGCCTGATCCCCGGAGATGTAGGTCACGTCCTTGACCTCGGGGCGCTCTTTCAGGTCGATCTGCAGCTGCGAGATCTGATTCTCGGTCGTCCCCTCGTTGAAGAACACCGTGATCTGCACGTTCTGCTCGGCGGAATGGAGCATGTTCGAGAAGTTCGTGATCACCGCGTAGAACAGCCCGAACAGGAACAGACAGGACGCTATGGTCGCAATCGAGGCCAGCGTGTAGCCCTTGTTGCGAAACATGTTTTTGATGCCCTGTCCCAGTGAATAGAAAAATGCCTTAATTTTCATAATATCCGTAGTCGTCCGCGTCGACGTCCTGTACCATCTGGTAGTCGTTCTCGAGCATCTGCTCCTCATTATTATCCAGGTCTTCCGGGGGATTGTCGCGGATGATCTCCCCCTGCTTCATCTCGATGACGCGCTTGTGCATGCGCTCGACGATCGTGCGGTCATGGGTGACGACTACGACCGTCGTGCCGTAGACGCGGTTTGCCTGCTCGATGAGCTGCATGATCTCCCAGGCCGTCTCGGCATCGAGATTGCCGGTCGGCTCGTCGGCAAGAAGAATATACGGCTTGTTCACGAGGGCTCTTGCAAGGGCGACTCTCTGCTGCTCGCCGCCGGAGAGCTTCGTCACGTTTCTCTTGTACTTGTCCGCCATGCCCACCATGTCGAGCATCTGGGTCACGTTCCGGCGGATCTTCTGGCTGGGCACCTCGATGATTCGCTGCGCAAAGGCGACGTTCTCATAGACGTTCCGGTCCGTGAGAAGACGGAAGTCCTGGAACACGACACCAAGGTTCCTGCGGAACTTCGGGATCCTGCTGTGGCTGATGCGGTTCAGGTTGTAGCCAAGGACGTTCACGGAGCCGCTTGTCGGCTCGAGTTCCCGCATGATCATCTTGAGGAGGGTTGACTTGCCGGATCCCGTCTCGCCGGTAATAAAGACAAACTCGCCCTCCCGGACCTCGAAGTTCACATGGCTTACCGCCGGTGCCTCCCGGGAGTACTGCTTGCTCACATTTTTGAGGGAGATCACGACCTCGCCCTGCTCGGGCGTCATCGGGTGGTCCCCGCCATTGTCATAAAATTCCATTCTATTCCTGTTCCTTGTACTTCATGTACTTCATTACCATGATGGCGATCTTGAAGGTGATCGCATCATCAAAGACCCGAAGGTCGAGTCCCGTCGCCTTCTGCAGCTTGTCCAGCCGGTACACCAGGGTGTTGCGGTGGATGAACAGCTGTCTTGACGTCTCGGAGACATTCAGGTTGTTGTCAAAGAAGCGGTTGATGGTCTCCAGAAGCTCCGAGTCAAGCTCCTTCTCGATGTCCACATCGCCGAAGACCTCGCTGATGAACATGCGGCAGAGCGGGATCGGGAGCTGATAGATGAGCCGTCCGATACCGAGGCGTGCATAGGCGATGACGCGCCTGTCCTCAAAGAAGATCCTGCCGACCTCAAGGGCCATCTGGGCTTCCTTGTAGGACTTGCTGACGTTCTTTAGCTCCATCGACTTCGTGCCGTAGGCAACACGCGCCTTTTCGTACCCGTTGTCCCCAAGGTAGGTCAGAAGATCCTGTGCGAAGCGGTCGAGCTGCTCCGTCCCCGCGGTGACATCGCGCACCACGACGGCATTCTCCGTCTCAACCGACGTAACAAAGTCCGTCGCCGTAAGCTCCGGGAACTCGTGAAGGAGTGCGGTCACATCGCGCCCGCTCTCGTCCCGGCTTCCCGTCTCGACGACAAGCACCACGCGGGGCGCGTTGTTGACGATGTGCAGGCGCTTTGCCTTTTCATAGATATCGACAAGCAGAAGGTTGTCGAGGATCAGGTTCTTCATGAACCCGTCCCGGTCGAGCTTTTCGTGGTAGGCCTCGACAAGCTCTGAAATCTGCAGCGCCGCCATGCGGCCGACCAGGATCGCATTGTCCTTCATCCCGCGGATCACGAGAATGTACTGAAGCTTTCCCTCGTCAAAGACCTTGAAAAAGTGGAACTCCCCGCCGCTCTGCGAATCCGCGGGACTTACCACGAAGTCGCCAAGCATGCTGCCGGCCTCGGCAAACACCGGAGACGTCTCCACGACGGCACGCCCGTCCGCATCCTGAACGGACAGCTCCAGATGAGAGATGTCACGGATCGCATCGATCGTTTTCTGCAGCGTCTGAGTAGGAACCATACCCGATACCCCCTGAAAGTGGATCTTCCCAATACGAAAATCGGCTTCCCCCGCCCATGGGGCGGGAGAAGCGTCCCCTGAGTCCCTATTTTAATGCACTGTGGTGAAAAAATCCATAAAAACAGCCGCCTGTAATTGGCAATTATTCCGGTACAACATGTGGTGGTACAACCGGATCAGACGGTCCACATCTTGTGTTTTGTACACACAAAACCGCGGCAGAACCCCGCCGCGGCCTTAAAAACGTATCTTCTTTTCTTTCTTTCCCGTCTGTGTTTCGGAGCTTCCCGGGCGGGCAGTACCTCTTCCGGACTTCAGTTCCCGTCCTTCAGCGTGATCTCGCTCTCCCCGATCGTGATCTCTCCATTCCGGTACAGGTGGCCGATTGCCCTCTTGTACTCGACCTTGCTCATGTGCATCTGACTCCGGATCTTTTCCGGGTCGGAGCGGTCGGTCAGGGCAAGATGCCCTCCGTTGTCCTTTAACATCTGCAGGATGATCTTACCGTCGATCTCGATCTGCGTTCCCTTCTGCTCGCGAAGAGAAAGGTCGAGCTTTCCGTCGGGCTTTACGCGGGCCACCCTTGCCCTGATCTTCTCGCCGATTACAAGGTCGCGGACGAGCTCGCGCTTCGGGACGAGGGCGCTGTAGATGTCGTCCACCGCAACGAAGGTGCCGAAGTTGCTGCTGGTCTGATAGACGGTGCCGTTGACCTCATCCCCTGCGTGATACGGGGAGTCCTGGCGAAGATAGGGATAGACGTTCATCGTCGCACACAGTCTCCCGCTCTTGTCGAGGTAGACCGCGCACAGGACGCTCTGTCCCGGCTTTACGTGGCTCTTTGGCTGCTCGTGATAGGGAAGCAGCAGGTCCTTGTCGAGTCCCCAGTCGAGGAAGGCGCCGATCCGGCCCACCTCCTTGACGGTGAGGTACCCGATCTCATGAAGGCAAAGACGCGGCTCCTTGCGCGTTGCGATGACGCGGTCCTCGGAATCGAGGTAAATGAACACTTCCAGCTCCTGTCCCACCTCGCACCCCTCGGGCACCTGATTTCTCGGAAGGAGCACATGCTCCTCCGGATCCTCCGCTTTCGGGTCCTTTAAGTACACGCCCATCGGGACGGGCTTCTCCACCTGGAGGGTCTGTTTTTCACCGAGTTTAAGCATCTTGAAACCTTTCCTTCACTGAATCTTCGGGCATGACCCGGGATTTCCACAAATCTCCGGATTGCCGTATGCAGAATATCAGCACGTATTCAATTTTTCAAGGAGAAAACCGCCGGATTTGGGGGGATTTGAGAAGGCAGATTATCGGGGATCTTTGTCAGAAATCTGTCCTCAGACAAAAAGAGGGGAGTCCGCAGAACATTCTCTGCAGGCTCCCCTGAAAAGTCAGTCTTTCTTAACTTTAAGCCGCCGAATCTCTACTGAAGAATCGTCGTTGCAATGCTGTCATCCGGGACCAGGGCGACATAGGTCTTGCCCGTGTTGATCTGGATCTCATTGCCGTTCACATCGTAGTACTGGGTCTTCCCGGTCTCGGTGAGCTTGTTCCAGTAGATCGGAACCGCACGGCCGTTCGTGATGTAATAGCCGAGCTTGTTCTGGCCGACGCAGTTGTAGATCAGGTACCCGTTCTTGTCATACTGCGTAAAATCGCAGAACTGAATGATCACGTTCTTGAAGGCGATCTGCTGGCCGTTTGCGCCATCCACTGCCGGCTGGCCGTACTCCCAGTATGCATACAGGCCGCTCGTCGGATCATAGGCAAGCATGCTGTTCGAATGACCGAACGGAAGCGTCACGAGATTTGCCACCGGGCATGCAGGTCCGTAGACGTTCTCGAGGTGAACCTCGGTGCCGTAGGGCGCGAAGTTGAAGTGGCTGCCGACGTTCTCGGTGTAGTTTTTGGAATAGCCCATCTTGACGAAGCCCTTGTCGAGATCGCCGGGCAGGATGTACTCGGTGAACTCACGTGCCTTGCCGTTGGACACACGGGAGAAGACCGCATCGCCGGAGAAGTCGTCGATGGCCGTGCTCTCAAAGTACGGAGTGTTGTAGAAGGGGCCGCCGTCGTGGCACAGAACCGCGTTGTACTCCGATGCCAGCAGAATGTTGGTCGGACGTGCGGAACGGATATTGCCGATCTGGGCAAGGGATGCATTGTCCCAGTCCTTGTAGACGCACATCAGGCGGGTGATGCGGTTGAGAAGCGTGGAGTTGACCATCTCATAGACCACATCAGCCGAGGAAACGTTGTAGTGCGGAAGGGATCTCTCGTCATTGTCGATCATGACAGCGATCGGGCGCTGGGTCTGAAGGCTCGCGCTGATCGGCTCCCCCGTGATCTCGCTGGTGTAAGTTGCAGTGGTTCCCGCTGCCTGTACGGTGCCGGCCATGCAGCTGATGGTCAGTCCTGCCGCGATTGCGGCGCTTGCTAATCTCTTGAACATCCTTTTTCTGCTCTCCTTGTATTTAAGATATGTCTCTTCCGGTCAGGACCGGAGCTGTCCTTTATTGTACATCAGAAGTGCCGTATCAAGTGAATGATTATAGCGGGAGGATAGGACAAATTTTCAATATAAATCCGAAGCAAAATTCGGAACTTTTTCGTCCACCCAAACACAGATAGGGGCTTGCATTTTTGCCGTTTCGCGGTACACTAACACCTGCACAAGGTGCAGAACAACATTGGGATATCGCCAAGCGGTAAGGCAACGGACTCTGACTCCGTCATTTCGTAGGTTCGAATCCTACTATCCCAGTCAAAACACCACCAGGAAATTCCCGGTGGTGTTTTTTCATCCACAAATATTGTCCTGTTCTACCGGCAGTTCCTCAGTCTCCTGAGAATGTCCTCCACCCTGCGGATCGCCTCCTGCACCTGTCTCTGTCCGTCCCGGATCTTCGACTGGACGAAGATATCCGCAAGGAACCCGTCCGCAAAGAAGTCCGCAAAGGTCAGGAACCCGTCGATATCCACGTGCAGGCTCTCGATGTCCCGGATATCTCCGAGTTCATTCCGGAAGGATTCCAGGTCTCTTCTCGCATCCTCGACGCACCTCTGTGCATTGTTGACCTTCATGTGCTTCATAAGACCGGATACAGTATTCCCGCCGAAGATATCCACAAGGCCCCAGTTTCCCGCGCTGTTCAGCTGTCTCTGTGCTTCCCGAAGGCTCGAGAGCGCCCTCTCGCCGGCCCGGATCGCCTCATTGATCTCCTTTTGTCTGTCGTAAACATCATACATACCGATACCTCCCCGTTAAGAAGCCGATGCCGCAAGGAGCGACACCCCGCCGATCAGAAGAATGACGGGAACCGATACAAGGGCAAGTCCGAAGACGGTTGCCGCAAGTCCTGCAAGGAACAGCCAGCCGAATGCCCCGAAGACCCAGCCAAGCACCGTCCCGATGACATGGAACACAAGTCCCGTGACCTTGATCAGAAGGACCACAAGCAGTATCACCACAAATAAGCTCAGCATCTTCTTACCTCTTTCTCCAAATCGGCTTCCGATCGACCCCCGGAAGCCTTTGTTGATTCTGATACCCTGATATTACCTTCGGATCCCTGCGGGTTACATGCCGCGTTTGGAGAAAAGAGGGGCCGTATTTTTCCGTTTTGGCAAAAAGAAGCTACTCTTTGTTTTCCAGTTCTTTCCGTGCCTCCTCGAGCTTTTCCCGGTCGATCTTTCCGGATGCCATCATCTGTTCGATCCAGAGGGAGAGCGAGTCCGCCGCAAGGCCGATGTTCCGGATGCCCTCCTCGATGCGGACAAAATCGTGCATCTCATCGTCCGAGATCTGCCCGTCCGAGGTGATTTCGATGAACCGGTCCTTTGCCTTCTCCAGGGAGTTCAGCGTGGCAAGGGTCTGCAGCACGATCTGTGCGAGGTCCTTCACCGGGACTTCGGGGACATATTGCTGGCCGATGGGACACTCATGGGAACAGTAGTAGTTGCAAAGCCCCGGCTGATGGTAGGCCTTTGCCATCGCAAGGACCTCCTCCGGCTGTACCGGGGACTTCCCGCTCTCATATTTCTCGATCCGGCTGTCGGAGACAAAGCCCATGGCCTCGCTTGCCTCCTCCCGTGTCATCCCGGCCTCCTCCCGGAGCCTCCGGTAGATGCTCTTGTTTTCCTCTGCGGATTTCCTGTCCAATTTCAGCTCCCTTCTCAAAGCACGGAACAAATCTTCTGTGCCCGGCTCACAGAATACTTTAACAGTTCCTGTCCCCTGTATCTACTGAAGCTCCCGGTCCGTCTGCTCTCGCGCAATTATCTGTTAACTCTTTGAAAAGTTTCTCGAAACAGTGCTTGCATTCTGTCCCAAATCCGCGTACAATGTGACAACGTAGCAACGGGCAATGCCCCGCGGGAAACGCGCCTGTTGCAGACATTGGGATATCGCCAAGCGGTAAGGCAACGGACTCTGACTCCGTCATTTCGTAGGTTCGAATCCTACTATCCCAGCTTCAGCTCCCATCAGCAGATGGGAGCTTTTTTTATTAGGAACTGTTAAATAATTAGTCATACGTTATGGAGGTTTATGGTATACTCATCTTAAACGGATGGAGGTATACCACTATGACCGATGGCGAGAAGCAGTTTGTTTCCATTATGATGTCCTCTC
>Ga0256406_1006314_pt1 | contig 11980 bp, 8 predicted proteins | sample RumenRJG_03DNA_FD_185986 | JGI IMG/M metagenome (GOLD analysis project Ga0256406, IMG submission 185986) | Bovine rumen microbial communities from Lethbridge, Alberta, Canada - RJG_03 | ecosystem: Host-associated > Mammals > Digestive system > Stomach > Rumen | place: Canada: Alberta | collected...
AACGCCTAAACGCACAAGAGCGTAGATTCGCAATTCAGTGGTCAGGCTGCCATCGCGCGCGAGCGATAACTGACACTCCGGACGCAGCAAGGCATTAAACTCCTCAACAAACGAAGGATAGAGTTCCAGAAAAGCTTTGTCGAACTGAGTATAGAACTGCGCCGCCTCAGTGTCCGTGAGTTTAGACGATGAGGCCATGTGCAGCAAATCGTCGGTTTGGTGAGCTTTCACCTTGCGCGCCACAAGCTTACGAAAGTTAGTCATCTTGTCAATATACGAAGCACAAAGATCCATGAATAGCCGCATATATTTACTGCGCGTTTCGTCAGTTTTGCGCAACCGCTTGTTGAGAAGATCCAGCTCATGGTTCTTGCGGTCTATTTCCTGTCCTCTCTTAGTGAGTATTCCGGCTTGGCGCAAGATATAGGCTATGCCAATGATGAGTAAGACGACAAACACTCCCAGGCCGATGCTCAGATTGGTGGCTACTTTGCGCTGAGCCTTTACCTGCTGCTGATATACCGACACAATAGCCGGCAAGCGGTGAGATATTTCAAGCATGCGCAGGCGGTTGTTGTAAAATTGGGCATCCTCTAAAGAGTAATATATATAATAGGTAGACTTCTCGGCATAGCTCCTGTCCTTATTGAAAAGGTGCATGGCTAATTGTTGTAAAGCCAGATTCTCCTTCAGAGGATTTACCTGATCAGAGATAGCAGCACGTATCAACCACTGCTCGTATTGCCGTTCATTGCCCTGCAACTTGTATATGCCTGCCAATCCATAAGAGGCCGAGGCATAAACACGGGTGTTTATTTTGGCCATAGCCACTGCTTTCTTATAATGTCGGGAGACCTGGTTAAGAGGCTTCTTACTGAAGAAAGCCTGCTCGCCCAGCAGATATTCATATTCCGCCCCGTACGGATAAGGGTAAAGGCTGATGGCCTTGTTTAGGCACTCCAACTTCAATTGATCGTATTTGGGGCTGAAAATATTGTCGCGGCAGTAATCGCTCCAGTAATTATACAGCCAGTAAGCCGTGAAATAATGGTCGTATTCGGCCTGAGGGTCGTTGCTGTCCACCTTCACACTGTCTAAGAGTTTCTCACCCTCGCTGTAATAGCCGCCGATGGCATAGAGCATAGCTGTGTGGTTTTTGGCCTTTTCCACTGCTTTCTTGTCATTCATCTGCCGTGCTATAACCTCTTCTTGTTGGGCGTAGTGCATGGCCGAATCAAAACGGTAGGTGTAATATTCGCGATATAACAAGGACGACAGCCGCAGCTTGTTCGCTCCATAGGCTCTTTGCCATTTCAAGGTGAGGCTCTTGATGCGCTTTTCCTTAACGTCCATATAATGCTTACGCATAGACAGCACACTGTCTAGAGAACATAATGCTACATCATCTTTTCGTGATGAACAGCCGCTGGTAGTAAATATTACAAGGATGGCAATGCACCCACTGAGGACAGCTCCTCTGAGATTAGTAAAGATGTTCATGGTCATCAAAATGAGTATGTCACACTGCAAAGATATACATTTCTATCTAAAGAAACCTTACTTTAGGCTATTTTTTGTTATTGAAAAATGAATTGATAATCAATATGTTAAACAAAAATCATTATTACTGTTAGTTTACTTTCCATATACTGATTATTGTTTCTTCACGAAAGGGTTTATAATTTTGCAGCATGACAGAGAAAAAAGCTCTCTCACTTCTAAAAACCGACAACTATTATATCATAAACAATAATTAATATGAGTTACAAAACATTCCTTCTTCTGTGTGCAGCTATGGCAGTTGTTCCTGCCGCCCATGCGCAAAAAGCCAAGAAAGACTCTGTTTCAACAAAATCCACTGAAGGTGACAACCGTAATGTCATGCTCAACGCAGCCGACTCTTACAAGCCCCGAGAGATACAGATAGGTCTGCCTTCTGAAGATGTAAACGTATACGAGAACGGACTGCCCGCAGTGTACTCGTCGAGCGTACACAAACTGTCGGCTCACTGGCGCAACGATGCCAGCCTCAAAGGCACATCACTGATGTCACCCTCTGAGTCGGCCATAGCAACCGGCAACATTGCTTATGCCGTAAATGCGGAAAGTCAGCTTGGTATTAGTGACAAAACTTTCCAGGGCACTGTGAATTGGCACGGCAACCACTTCGGGCTCAACACATTCGACGTGAACCTCAACGGTCGGCTCGCCAACAACTGGTATTGGACAGCCAGTATGTATCAGAACTTCGACCCGGGTACTCAGAAGCAACGCTACACCGACTTTGCCGACCGCACCCAACTGTTTCATGCCGGCCTGACCCACCTTTTCAATAAGGGACGCGGCAAGGTTGCCTTACTCTACAAATACAGCTACAGCAAGAATCCGGGCAATTTCAACAACCAAGGACCATTTATATATAATGGTGATGGCTCGGTGAGCGAGTTCCAGGGCTTTAAGCTCGGCCGCTACTCTTACGTGCCTAATGGAGGCCACCTGGCTTACTATGACGTGATGAACGGTGAGCGCCGCTTATGGAACTTCCAGGAGGCAATGGACAATCATGCCAACGAACTGGCATTCCTTTTTGAGAACACATTTAACAAAGGTTGGAAGTGGGTGCTCAACGCAAAGTATATAAATGCGCCACGCGCCAACTATATAGACTTTGGCGGTTCCACTATATCCAATATTCAAAATGGCGTGTTGGATAACTATCTGCTCACAACAGACGCAGAAGGTCAGAATCCTTTCACAGGCTATGTTGAGGGACGCCGCACGTGGCTGCACTTCGGTAAGGTTAACTCATTCATGCTTACGTCAGAACTAGAGAAACAGCTGGGCAACCACAAGCTGCGTCTTGGACTTAATGAATGGTATTATCATCTCAACTATCACTCTTCATCATTCCAGTGGTATGCCAGCGTAGGCGAATATCCCACCATTCTCTACGGCAACTACTACAACCCCTTCACAGCTACCACTTCACGCACACAGACCTACGACTTCAATGAGCTGAGCCCGGAATATACCAAGGGTTCTGAAAACAAGCTCGCTCTCTACCTTACCGACACATGGCAGGTCACACCAAAGTTGCGCCTGCTTTACGGTGGCCGTCTGGAGTACTACCGCATGTCTGCCGACCAGATAGCACTGAGCCGCTATAACGGCTTCTACATCGGCGGCACAAATGCCGATGGCGTGACCATAGCTCCCGGCAGGGTTATCAAGAACAAGCTCAACTATGCTGCCACCATACAAGGCTCTTACGCTCTCACCAATAAGTTTGGCTTCTTGGCCGACGCTACTGTAGCAACCCGCTATCCCCGCATCAGCGACTATGCCGGCACAGGTCCTACCGAGGAGCAGTACAAACGAGTAACCATTCCTCTCATTCGTGGCGGTATATACTACAAGAATTCCTGGCTCGACCTTACGTCGATGATCTCCTACATATCAAAGTCTAACAATATAGACCAGCAGAACCTCACCAATCCGGGCACATCAGAATCGAAGACCGTACTTCTTATTTACAACATCCACACACTGGGCTGGACAACATCTGCTGAGATAGATCCCTTTAAGGGCTTCCACCTGCACGCTCTCTTCACCTGGCAGAAGCCGCAATACAGCAACTACAACGCCAGCGTAACGTTCAACAACGGCAACACCATGAGCGTAAATGCCGACAACATGATAGTAAAGGAAATTCCGCAGATTCTCATCGAGTTTGACCCCAGCTATCAGGTTAGCAAGGCAGTGAGAGCATGGTTGAGTTTCCGCTATTTCGGCAAGACTTACGCCAATCTGCAAGAGGCATTCTACTTCAATGGCCACTGGGAGACCTTCGGCGGTGTGAACTGGCAGGTGAACAAGCGGTTGTCGTTAGGCGTAGACGTGGTGAACATCTTCAACGTAGCCGGTGCCAAAGGTACCATCAATGGCTCAGAGCTCGTAACAAAAGCCGACGCGTCTAAATATGCCGGCTACATCATGAGCGGAAACTACCTGCGCCCATTCACTGTAGAGTTCTCTGCATCGCTCAAATTCTGATCAAAACACCTATATCAAATGAAAAAGCTATTATCCTTAATCTGTTTGCTCGGACTGACACTGAGCACACATGCTGCTGACAACAAGAACATCCGCATCAGCACCGACAACATCGACATTGTCTTGCAAGTGGGCGACAACAATCGCCTCTACCAAGTATATCTCGGTGACAAGCTAGCCTCAGCTGCTGACTTCAGCCACTTTGACTGGAAGATAAAACCGGGCTCAGATGGCAGCTACGGCATTCGTGGCCGCGAAGCCTATCCAGGTTCAGGAGGCGAGGACTCCTTCGAGCCGGCACTGGCCATCACTCACGCCGACGGCAATCTCACCACCTATTTATATTATAAAGGCAGTGAGCAGAAGGCTGTGCCGGGCGGCACAGAAACCATCATACGCCTTGCCGACGACCAGTATGCTGACGAAGTGGCGCTGCACTATGTGGCCTATGCCAAAGAAAACGTCATCAAGACATGGAGCGAGATACGCCATAATGAGAAGAAGCCCATCACGCTGTGGCGCTACGCAAGCGGCATGTTCTACTTCAACGCCGACAAATATTTTCTTACCAACTATCACAGCGACTGGGCACGCGAGGGACAACCGGCCACCCAGCAGTTGCAGTTTGGCAAGAAAATCATAGACACCAAGCTTGGCACACGTGCCGCTGAGCAGAGCGAGCCGTTCTTCGAGCTGGGCATAGACGGGCCGGCCCGTGAGAACGAGGGACGTGTGATGCTGGGCACCATAAGCTGGACGGGCAACTTCAGTTGTACGTTCGAGGTAGACAACGTGGGCTGCCTGCGCGTCATTCCGGGCATCAACCCCTATGCTTCCGACTATGTGCTTAGGGCGGGCGAGACGTTTAAGACACCCGACTTTGTCTTCACTCTGAGCGACACAGGCACATCACAAGCCTCTCGCAACCTGCACGACTGGGCACGCCACTATCAGCTCTGGAATGGTGAGGGCACACGCATGACGTTGCTCAACAACTGGGAGAACACCGGCTTCGACTTTAACCAAGAGTCTCTGGCCCAACTCATGAAGGACGCGAAAGACCTCGGCGTAGAGATGTTCTTGCTAGACGATGGATGGTTCGGCAATAAATATCCCCGTAAGGACGACCATGCCGGCCTGGGCGACTGGGAGCCTACCCGCGCCAAGCTGCCTGGCGGCATCCCTGCTCTGACAAAATCGGCCAAGGATGCCGGCGTTAAGTTCGGCCTGTGGATAGAGCCCGAGATGGTCAACCCCAAGAGCGAGTTGTACGAGAAGCACCATGACTGGGTTATCGAACAGCCCAACCGCAAGACCTATTACTATCGCAACCAACTCGTTCTGGACCTTACCAATCCCGAGGTGCAGCAGTATGTCTTTGGTGTGGTTGACAAGCTTCTGACAGAGAATCCCAACATTGTGTACTTCAAGTGGGATTGCAACTCACCCATCACCAACATCTATTCGCCCTACGAACGCGCACAACAGGGCAACCTCTACATCGACTATGTGCGCGGTCTCTACAAAGTGTTGGATCGCATACACACCAAATATCCCAAGCTGGAGATGATGCTCTGTTCGGGTGGTGGTGCCCGCTGCGACTACGAGGCTCTGAAGTATTTCGGCGAGTTGTGGCCCTCTGACGATACTGACCCCTTTGAGCGCGTCTACATACAGTGGTCTATGTCCAAATTCTTCCCTGCCAAGGCCATTGCCGCCCACGTCACCAACTGGAACAAGCAGACCTCTGTTCAGTTCCGCACAGATGTTGCCTCTTCGTGCAAGCTCGGCTTCGACATCGACTTGAAGTCTCTTTCACAAGACGACTATAAGTTTACGCAACAGGCCGTAGCCAACTGGCGCCGTCTGCAGGACATCATCCTCAATGGTGAGCAGTATCGTCTGGTGTCACCTTATGAGACTAACCATGCCGCCCTCGACTACGTTAGTCAGGACAAGAGCCATGCCGTGGTCTTTGCCTATGACTTGCATCCACGTGTTATGGAGCCCTTGCGCAATGTGCGCCTGCAGGGCCTCGATGCTTCACGCCGGTACACGGTTACTGAAATCAACCTCATGCCAGGCAAGGCATCAAGCCTCACCTGCAACGGCCAGCAGTATTCAGGCGACTATCTGATGAAGGTGGGTCTTCCCATCCTCACTGCTGACCAGGCAAACAGTCATGTCCTGGAACTGATAGCTGAATAACTTAGCTTTTTATTCTCTTATTTAATATATGTGCCCTCGCTGCCCAAACATGTGGCAACGGGGGCATATATTTTTGGTGTGAGGATGAGAACGTCAGGGTGCCGACCAGGCCAGTCAGTATGTTCTTCTGCCAAGCTGTGTGCATAGCCGCTTCAGCCTATTCAGCCATACATGCTGTTTCCGTAATATGGGTCAGCAACGCCACAATATGTATAAGGGCCGAATAAAAAGAAAGCTGTACCTTTGCACTCAGAAAACAAACAAAATAGAAGAATGTATATAGAAAACATCAACAGTCCCAAGGACTTGAAATCTCTGACCATAGAACAGCTCGGCGTGGTGGCCGAGGAAGTGCGTAAAGGTGTGCTCAACCGTGTGAGTCATCATGGAGGGCATGTAGGGCCCAACCTCGGCTTCACCGAGGCTACCGTGGCTCTGCACTATGTGTTCAACGCCCCCGAAGACAAGATAGTGTTCGACGTCTCACACCAGAGCTATCCTCACAAGATGCTCACCGGGCGCAAGGACGGCTTTCTCAATGTGAACAGCATGGATGGCATATCGGGCTACTCTTCGCCACTGGAGAGCCCCGTGTATGACAACTTTGAGATTGGCCATACCTCTACCTCCATCGCCTTGGCCACCGGTTTGCAGAAAGGTCGCGACATTCTAGGCGGCAAAGAAAATGTCATAGCCGTCATAGGCGACGGCTCGCTCTCGGGTGGCGAGGCCTTCGAAGGACTTGACACTGCGGCCGAACTGGGCACAAACATCATCATCATCGTCAACGACAATGAGATGAGCATTGCGGAAAACCATGGTGGCCTCTATCGCAACCTCAAACGCTTGCGCGAGAGTGGTGGCCAGACGGAGTGCAACTATTTTCGTGCCCTCGGCTTCGACTACCTTTACGTGGAGCAGGGCAATGATGTGGGCAGCCTGGTTGAGGCCTTCCGTAAGGTAAAAGATATAGACCATCCCGTGGTGGTACACATCCATACCGAGAAGGGCCATGGTTACGCTCCTGCTGTGGCCGACAAAGAACGCTGGCACTGGAGCATGCCCTTCCATCTGGAAGACGGCAGCCCCCGCAACCCCTCGCAAGGCGGCAAGTCGATGGACGGGTTGCTAGGCGACTGGCTCTTCGAAGAGATGAAACGCGACAAGAAGCTTGTGGCCATTACCGCCGCCGTGCCTGCTGCCCTGGGCTTCAACCGGGAGCGCCGCGAAGCCCTCGGAAAGCAGTTTGTTGATGTGGGCATTGCCGAGGAGGAGGGCGTGGCCATTGCCTCGGGAATGGCCAAGAGAGGCGCACGGCCGGTGTTCAGCACATATGCCACCTTCTTGCAGCGCACCTACGACCAGTTGGCTCAAGACCTCGCTGTAAATGGCAACGCCGCCGTCATAAACGTGCTAGGGGCCAGCGTCTATGGCATGAACGACTTCACGCACATCTGCTTCTTCGATATTCCTATGCTCAGTCATATCCCCAACTTGGTTTATCTGGCTCCAACCACATGGGAAGAGCTGCGCGCCATGGAGAGTTGGGCCATCCGGCAGGACAAATACTCAGTGGCCATCCGCGTGCCCGCCTTCGGCGTAGCACACTCTACAGAGACTCCGGACAGCGACTACAGCAACCTGAACAAGGCTGTGGTGGCTCACCGTGGCAACCGCGTGGCCATCATCGCAGTGGGCGACTTCTTCCAGAAAGGTGAAGCCGTTAGACAGTTGCTTGCCGACAAGGGTATCAATGCCACGCTCATCAATCCACGCTACCTCTCCGGACTCGATGAGCAACTCTTGGACGAGCTGAGGGCAGACCACGCCATTGTAGCCACTATAGAGGATGGCAGCATCGACGGAGGATATGGCGAGACGGTGGCCCGCTTCTATGGACCGTCGGCCATGCGCGTGCTCAACTTCGGCGTACGCAAGAAGCTATATGACCGTTATGACGTAAACCAGCTGCTCACTGACAACCATCTGCAAGACCAGCAGATAGCCAATGACATTTTGCAGATTGCCAACAGCTTAGAATAGTAGGCCAGCAGGCAACTCGTTAGTTACCTGCTTCTATATCACATTTAGCTCAGCGGACGCCCTTATCTCAGGGGCGTTCGCTGATTGTTATATTAGGATATGGCATTACTGTCGTGACTTATCTATACTGAAAGAGTTGGAATAATTGTAAAAAGGATTTAATTTTCCATTGGAAATTTGTTTTTATGAAAAATTGGCCTTATCTTTGCAAATAATTTCCAAAGGAAACAAAGTATGAGTAAACTCAAATTATTTATCGCTATGGCTGTTCTGATACTTTTGGCCTCAGCCTGCTCAGGCAAGACGGAGAGCGGAAGGAACACTGAAGACAGCAAACATATTACGAACAAAAAAGTAAAAGGAGAAAAAAAAATGAAAGCAATTGAAATGAACAGCGAGATGTTCAAAAGCAAAATCATGGACTATGAGACGAGCTCAGAATGGAACTATAAAGGTGACCGCCCGGCCATCATCGACTTTTATGCCACTTGGTGCGGCCCTTGCAAGGCCACAGCGCCCAATGTGGAAAAGATAGCCGAGGAATATGATGGCAAGATAGACGTCTATAAAGTGGATGTAGACCAGCAGCAGGAGTTGGCTGCCGTATTCGGCGTGCAGTCTATTCCCACCATTCTCTTCATACCCAAGACGGGCACACCTGCCAAGAATGTAGGAGCCATGGACTATGCCCAGCTCAAGGAAGCCGTCAACGAAGTTTTGCTTAAATGATAACACCGGAATGTATACAGAAGTTGCGCAATGTGTATAAGGCCATTGGCAACTTCGAAACAGAAATGCAGCGGGCAGTGGGGCTCAACCTCAATGAGGCTATGCTCCTCTGCCTCCTCTCCGACGGCTCTATGATACTTGCCGGAGATATTGCCGAGAAATTGGGGCTTACACGTTCTAATGCGTCAAAGGTCATCGCCGCGTTAGAAAAGGTGGGATGTATTCTGCGAGAATCGTGCTCAGAAGACAGCCGCTGTCAGAAATTTCATATCTCTGACAATGGTATGAAAAAGTTAAAGGAGATGGAAAACAAACTAACGATGCCACAAGAAATTCCTGAGCTCTGCCGTTGCATGAATAGCCTTTCATCGCACGACAGAGAAGAAGCGCGCAAACAGCAGAGCTGACTGGAAGGTGGAATATAAGACAAGATGATTTTAGTTCACTCACACTTAATTGTAAGTATGGTAAATCATCACGATACATCCAATGGCCATCAACTCCATGCTGTATGAGTAACTGATGAGATAAACAAAGCCAAGAAGGTGTTTTTGTGGCACGAAAATGCCTATTTCGGGTTGTAAGAATGGCCTTTTTACAACCCCAAAACACCATTCACAAAAAAATACTGTAATTCCTATCCCACCCATTCCACCCTTCTGTTAAATACTTGATAATGAGACGAGTAATTGATAGGGTGGGGCAGAAAACATCTCACCCACATCTCACCCACATCTCACCCTTCTGTTAAATGCTTGATAATGAGACGTGTAATTGATAGGGTGGGGCAGAAAATATCTCACCCACATCTCACCTTTCTGTTAAATGCTTGATAATGAGACGTGTAACTGATAGGGTGGGGCAGAAAGCATTTCATCCATATCTCACTCTGAAGGATCATAAGGCACCCCATACAGGTTGAAACCGTGCATAGGATTTTTCGTCGCTTGCGATGCCGCGCCTTGTGCCGGCCTCGCACCAGACCATCGTCAGTTGTAGTGGCCGTGCCTTGTACCGGCCTCGCACCAGACCATCGCCAGTTGTAGTGGCCGTGCCTTGTGCCGGCCTCGCACAAGTCATCCCACAAGCCCGTAGGGACGCTCGTTCGAGCGTCCGCAAGCGAAGGACAAGCGAAAGATTATCAATGTTATGTTTATCAACGTACGTCAACGACCGCATACGGTTGGGGTGTTCGTTGGTGCGGACGCTCGAACGAGCGTCCCAACTGTTAGGGGGGATTATTGCATGCGTTACATATTATTCGCTTGTTCTTGCTTGCGAGGCCGGCACAAGGCGCGGCCACTACAGTGGATATTCGTTGATTATCTTCGGTTGCGGACGCTCGAACGAGCGTCCCTACAGGTGGGAAGCGGTTTATTACAAAGCAGGGGGCGGCCCATTGTGCCCGTCAGCAGTGGGAGGGACGCGGGCTCGGTGCCCGTTTATATGCACACACCCAACGCAATCAAATCGCACTCAAGTAGGGACGCATCGTGGTGCGTCCACATCAAGGTGTTCACCGTCTCGGTACTCGATTTTCACGCATACCAACCGCAGAGCCTGACATGTATATGTTCGTTGGGTGTTTAGTGCTTGCCTGCCCAGCCCTCATTGTATATGGCAAAGTAAAATGATATTCGTATATAACAGCCAGTTTTATATAAAATCAGTATAAATGCGGCTTGGTGAAATATCCATGGTGAGATGTGGGTGAGATGTTTGAAGGATTTATGTACTCCCGCATGATTTACAAACTGCTGTGTGCTAGCATATTACCACGTGGGTGGAATGGGTGGAATAGGAATTCACCTATTTTTTATTCATTGAAAATAAGATGTTAACATCCACGGTAGGGTAAACCTGATATTCTGAAACAGATAGTTGCAGAAGTCGGACACACCCCTTATTGTCTTTGAGTTAAAGCAAGTTAACGCCGCTTTTGCTCCAAGTCCTATTTATACAATTCCTACCCTGAGGTAACTATAAGAGCGATTGGTGCCCTCTTGCAGGGTATGTGTTTTTACTGTAATTTTGCACATGTAAATCAGATGGGAGCCTGCCAAAATGCTGGAGGCTTACGTCTTGACAAATAAAATATTCATTATTAAATAAGAAAGGAAATAAGTTATGGCAAATGTAGTTTTAATTGGTGCGACAGGTTTTGTAGGTTCCGCAATCCTCAACGAGTTGCTTTCTCGTGGTCATAAGGTAACGGCAGTGGTGCGCCACGCGGCCAAGTTGCCCAAGAATGACAACCTCACAGCTGTAGAGGAAGACGTGGCCAACGTAGATGCCATCGCCAATATTGCCAAGGGCAAGGATGCGGTCATCTCTTCTTACAACCCCGGTTGGAGTAATCCTCAGATGGGCAAGATTAACGATGAGAACTATCCTAAGATTGTGGAGGCAGTGAAGAAGAGCGGTGTTAAGCGTCTGCTTATCGTTGGCGGTGCCGGTACGCTCTTTGTCAAGCCGGGTGTGCGTGTGATTGATACCGGTGTCATCCCTGACGCGATTATCGATGGTGTACGCTCATTGGGCAACTTCTATCTCAACTACCTCACCAAGGAGCACGACCTCGACTGGGTGTTCTTCTCTCCTGCCGGTGCTTTTGAGGATGCTGACAAGGGTAAGCGCACGGGCAAATTCCGCTTGGGCAAGGACGACCTCATCGTAGATCCGGCTACCGGCACGAGTCATATCTCCGTACAAGATTATGCCGTGGCCATGGTAGACGAGCTTGAGAAGCCTGCTCATCACATGGAGCGCTTCACCATAGGTTACTAAAGGGTTGCGCTATAATCATTTGAATACATTTTTTGGCTCAGGTGCAGAAGTCCGTGGCTTGACACCACGAAGAGCTAACCAAATATCTTCATCATGCGGTACATGATTTGTACCTTTACATCATGAAAAAGCAATCCACACCGTTTGATTATTCCACTTT
>Ga0256406_1006316_pt1 | contig 11978 bp, 12 predicted proteins | sample RumenRJG_03DNA_FD_185986 | JGI IMG/M metagenome (GOLD analysis project Ga0256406, IMG submission 185986) | Bovine rumen microbial communities from Lethbridge, Alberta, Canada - RJG_03 | ecosystem: Host-associated > Mammals > Digestive system > Stomach > Rumen | place: Canada: Alberta | collected...
ACGGCTTGACGATGGTGCCCTTTGGACAGGGCTTCAAAGATATGTCCGCCCCGACAAAAGAGTTCTACAAGCTGATGATGGAAGGAAAGATCATCCACGGTGGCAATCCGGTCCTACGCTGGATGGCCCTGAACGTGGTAGTAGATCGGGATGCTGCCGATAACATCAAACCGACGAAGGCGAAGTCACCGGAAAAGATCGACGGTATCGTTGCATCGATTATGGCGCTGGATCGCTGTATTCGGCAGGAACAAGCAGAGAGTGTTTATGACAGCCGAGGGCTGATCACATTTTGATGGAGGAAGGATCGATGGGATTTAAGGATTTATTTCACAGAAAGAAGGCGAGAGCGGATCCAAAGGATGCAACATCCGGCAGTGTCTACCGCGCTTACTACGGGCACACCTCATCCGGCAAAACTGTGACAGAGCGAAGCTCGATGCAGGTGACTGCCGTGTATGCCTGTGTCCGGGTGCTTGCAGAGGCCGTGGCAAGCATGCCCTTACACCTCTACAAAGAGGAGAACGGCAGCAAGGTAAAAGCAACAGATCATCCGCTGTACTTTCTTCTTCACAGTGAGCCGAATGAGGAGATGACGGCCTACACCTTCTGGGAGACGCTCCTCACACACCTTCTCCTGTGGGGTAATGCCTATGTGCAGATCATCCGGAATGGAAAGGGTGAGATCACAGCACTGTATCCTCTGATGCCAAACCGCATGACGGTGGACCGCGACGAGAACGGACACATCTATTATCAGTATCTCTGGTCCAAGGGATCAGATGCGCCGACCATGAAGGAGACGATCGTGAAGTTGTCTCCCCATGAGGTGATGCAGATTCCGGGGCTTGGATTTGACGGCCTTGTGGGATACAGCCCGATTGCGATGGCAAAAAACAGCATCGGTCTTTCGATGGCCTGTGAGGAATATGGCTCTAAGTTCTTCGAGAACGGAGCCGCGCCATCCGGTGTTCTCGAGCATCCCGGTATCCTGAAGGATCCGGAGAAAGTGAGAGATAGCTGGCAGGCAGCCTTTGGCGGCAGCCAGAATGCCGGGAAGGTGGCAGTCCTCGAAGAGGGCATGAAGTATTCGCCGATCTCCATCAATCCACAGGAGGCGCAGTTCCTGGATACCCGAAAGTTCCAGATCGATGAGATTGCCAGGATCTTCCGGGTGCCGCCGCACATGATTGGAGATCTTGAACATGCGACTTTTTCTAACATTGAAGAACAGTCGCTGGAATTTGTGACCTACAGTCTGCAGCCGTGGCTTGCCAGAATCGAGTCTGCGATCTCAAGGTCGCTTCTTACCCCGGACGAGAAGAAGATCTACTATGCGCGTTTCAACGTGGATGGTCTTCTTCGCGGCAACTATGAGAGCCGCATGCAGGGCTATGCGACTGGCATCAGTAACGGCTTTTTGTGTGTGAACGATGTCCGGCGCTTAGAGAACATGGACCTCGTGCCCGACGAAGAGGGCGGGAACCTGTTTCTTGTAAACGGAACCATGACGCCTCTTCGGAGTGCTGGCGCAGCCTACCAGAGCGATTCTGGAAGTAGTGATCCGCCGGAGCAGGATGAGCCCGATGAAGAACCTGAGGAAGATACCGAAAACAAAAAGCCCCTAAGAAGGGGAAGGAGGAACACATGAACAAGTTTTGGAAGTGGGTGTGGAACAAGGCACCAGATGGAGAAGATCCGGATCTTGCAGCACGCACGCTGTTTTTGAACGGAACCATTGCTTCGGAGAGTTGGTTTGACGATGACGTCACGCCAGCTCTTTTTAAGTCTGACCTTGATTCCGGGAAAGGACCGATCACGGTCTGGATTAACTCTCCGGGCGGTGATGTCTGGGCGGCGGCACAGATCTACAACATGCTCCTGTCCTATGACGGAAAGGTCACTGTGAAGATCGACGGCCTTGCAGCATCGGCAGCTTCGGTCGTTGCGATGGCAGGCGATGAGGTGCTGGTAAGCCCAGTCTCCATGTTGATGATTCACAACCCGTCCACGATAGCGGTGGGGGATAAGGACGATCTTGCGCAGGCCATCTCGATGCTCGATTCCGTGAAGGATTCGATCCTGAATGCCTACGTCAAGAAGACCGGACTTTCCAAGAACAAGCTCAGTAAGCTCATGGACGATGAGACCTGGATGGATGCGAGCAAGGCCGTGGAGCTTGGCTTTGCAGACCGTGTGATGGAGAGACCGGATCTTTATCGCAGGGAGCAGGAAGAGAAACCGGAAGAGGACGATCCTGCCAAGGAGAATCTGGAGGAATCTGAAGAGAAAACCGAGCAAGCACCAGATGGTCCCAAGAAGAACAAGGATCTGCTTGCTGCGGGTTTTCTTTATTCCAGCCGTCAGATGGCGGCTGCCTTCACCAACAAGGTGAAGGAACACTACAAGGTTAAAAACAAGGCACAGGATGGTCCTGATGCCGAAAGCAAAGCAGAGGAAGGCCGGAGCGTGGATGCTCTGATGGATCGCCTGAATCTGCTGCGCACGATGATGTGAGGAGGAGAACACAATGAACGTACAGGATTTGATTGCAAAGAGAGCAAGAGCATGGGAGGCAGCAAAGGCCTTCCTCGAAGCACACAGGGGAGAGAACGGCGTCCTTTCTGCCGCAGATGGAGAAACCTATGACCGCATGGAAAAGGAGATCACAGATCTCACCAAGGAGATCGACCGTCTGAATCGCCAGGCTGCTATTGAGGCACAGCTGAGTCAGCCGACTTCTTCTCCTCTTTCCAACATGCCTTCCGCAGGCAGTGAGAAGCCGAAGAAGCAGGGACGCGCTTCCGATCAGTATGCAAAAGATATGCTGACCGCCATGCGCACGAACTTCCATCAGGTTTCCGACATCCTGCAGGAGGGTGTGGATGCCGATGGCGGATACCTCGTTCCGGAGGAGTGGGACAGCCGTCTCATCGATGTCCTGAATGAAGAGAACATCATGCGGGGCCTTGCAACCCACATCACCACTTCCGGCGAGCACAAGATCAACATCGCGGGAGCCAAGCCGACGGCGGCATGGATCGAAGAGGGTGGAGCACTGCAGTTCACCGACGCGAAGTTCGGACAGAAGATCATGGATGCGCATAAGCTCCATGTGGCGGTGAAGGTCACCGAGGAGCTTCTCTATGACTCCATGTTTGACCTTGCCAGCTACATCACCACCCAGTTCGGAATCGCCATCGCCAATGCCGAGGAGGATGCCTTCCTGAACGGCGATGGGAAGGGAAAGCCCACCGGTCTCTTTGATGAGACAAATGGCGGTACGGTCGCAAAGACTCTCACCGGCACGAAGCTTGGCACCGACGATGTGCTGGATCTGGTCTATGCGCTGAAGCGTCCGTACCGGAAGAAGGCATCGTTCATCATGAACGACCAGACCCTTGCAGCTCTCCGGAAGCTCAAGGACAACAACGGCGCCTACATCTGGCAGCCGTCCTATCAGGCAGGAGAGCCGGACAGACTTCTTGGCTATGCGGTTCACACCAGCGCGTTTGCACCGGAGCTTGCCGCCGGGAAGCCTGTGATGGCCTTTGGCGACTACAGCTACTACAACATCGGCGATCGCGGCAGTCGTTCCATGCAGGAGCTTCGTGAGCTCTTTGCCGGAAATGGCATGATCGGCTATGTTGCCAAGGAGCGTGTCGATGGCCTTCTGGTTCTTCCGGAAGCCGTGCAGATCATGAAGGCAGGAGCATCTGCCTGATCTGCAGAAGTAATTCAGAAATGATGGAGGCTCAGAGTGTCAAAGCTCTGGGCTTTCTTTCTAATTTGAAGGGAGGACAGGATGATCACGCTGGAAGAAGCAAAGAAATATCTCCGGGTCGATTCTGGTGACGAAGATGACATCATTCAGCAGGAATTGGATGCCGCTGAGAACTTAGTTGCTGCCGTTCTCCGGAAAGACAGCCTCGATGACGAGAGCAGCCCGATCACAGTTGTGGCAGTCCTTTATGCCCTTGCCTATCTTAACGAACACCGGGAGGAAGCCGATCATCACGCCCTGACCATCACACTTCGAAACCTCCTCTTTGGAGAACGGGATGCCAGGTTCTGATGGAGGTGCGGGATGAATATCGCAGCAATGAATGTAAGGCTTACGATCCAGAAGAATGAGGTCATCAAAGACAAGTATGGCAATCACACCAACGCCTGGACAGACTTCTACACCTGCTGGGCGACACCGGTACAGAGTGGAGGATCCGAAAAACTGGAAGCCGGAACGACGACTAGCACCGATGCCATCGACTTTACCGTCCGGTATGCAAAGTGTCTCGATGGCTTGGATTCTACGAAGATTCGGGTCCGGCTGGGAAATGCGATCTACAACGTGACCGCCATTGACCCGATGGGATTTAAGAAACGGAGCCTGAAGTTTAAGTGTGAGAAGGTGAAGCGATGAAGGTGAAAGTAGATGATCTAGCGGCGACGGTGGAAAAGACCCTCTCGGACTACGCGGAGGATGTGAACGACATCGTAAGGCAGGAGATTAAAGATGCCGGGAAAGAAGCTGTAAAAGAGCTGAAGGAGAAATCGCCAAAGCGCACCGGAAAGTACGCAAAAGGATGGCGATCTACCGTCCAGAAGGAGACGGCGGTTGGCGCAGAAGTGGTTGTTCACAATAAGATCTATGGACTGACACACCTCTTGGAGAAAGGCCATGCCAAGCGTGGAGGCGGAAGGGTTGCGGGCATCCCGCACATCGCTCCGGTCGAAGAAGAGATCACCGGGAAGCTGTCAGGTGAGATTGAGAAGGAATTAAAGGGCTGAGGATGGGAGGAAGCAATGGACAAGATCATACAGATTCTGGAGGAGCTGGAGAAGCAGGGCATCCCTTATGCCTACGATCAATTTGCAGAAGGGGAAGGGCCGGATCCACCCTTCCTCTGTTTCCGCTGTCCGAACAGCGACAACTTCGCTGCGGACGGAACCGTGTATTTCCCGATCACAGAGATCGACATTGAGCTCTACACGGATCGTAAGGATCCGGAGATAGAAAAGAAACTGGAAGATCAGCTGATCCAAAGCGGGATCTTCTTTGAAAAGACAGAGACCTGGATAGATTCTGAGAAGCTCTACGAGGTCCTGTATTCATTTGAACAGGAGGCCTGAAATGGCAAGTAAAAAGAACAAGGTCAAGTACAACCTGAAAAACGTACATTATGCCATCGCAACGATCGCAGAGGATGGAACCGCCACCTTTGCGGATCCGATTGCATGGCCGGGTGCGGTATCTCTCTCGCTGGATGCACAGGGAGACCAGACGATCTTCTGGGCAGACGGCGTGCAGTATTTTGTCACCAATGCGAACAGCGGCTACAACGGTGACTTCGAGTCTGCGATGGTACCGGAGGATTTCCGGGAGAACGTGCTCGGCGAGATCAAGGACGGAAACGGGGTACTGGTTGAAGATGCGGATGCCCAGCCCATTCACTTTGCCCTTCTCTTTGAGTTTGACGGCGATGTGAATGAGATCCGCCACGTCATGTATAACTGCACGGCATCGAGACCTTCCGTGGCATCCAGCACCAAGGAGGATTCCATCGAGGTACAGACCGAGAGCCTTACGATCAACGCGACATCGATCAAGGATGCGACGCTTGGGAAGAACATCGTGAAGGCGCGCTCCAGTGCAGATACCACCGATGCCACCTACCAGAACTGGTACAGTAAGGTCTATACGCCTGCTGCAGGGAAAGCATCTGGAGGTTCTTCTGCGTCTGGCGGTAGTACTACACCGTCGACAACGACAAGTTCCAGCAAGTGATAAGGAGGAGCAAACATGTATCAGGAAATTTCCCTCCGGCTCAATGATGGGTCGGAGCAGAAGTTCCCGTTTCTCGCAACGGGGACCACAGCGTATCGCTTTAAGCAGGTGTTCCACCAGGATCTTATGATCCTCTTAAACAAGATGGAGAACAGCGAGGATGACCAGACGGATATGACCGTCGGCGACAAGCTGGCCTTTATCATGAACGCGCAGGCAGAAAAGCGTGACATGAACCAGCTGAACGAGGACGCCTTCCTCGAATGGGCGGATCAGTTCGACGGGGCAGAGCTCTTTCTTCACATGCAGGAGTTCGTTACGCTCTATCTTGGATCGCGGAGGACAAGCTCCAAGCCAAAAAAAGAAGCCGCCCAACGGAGCGGGAAGTAAACACGGCAGTGTTTCTCCTGAGGGCGAAGCAGATGGGGCTGACGCTGTCTGAGCTGGATGAACTGGATGAGGGGACTGTGATGGATATGATCATTGAGTCCGGGAATGACTTCTGCGACGATGAGTACCGGCAGGTGGCGACACAGGAGGACTTCGATTCGTTTTAATTCGCATCGGTGATGAGCCGGTGTTTTTTCATGCCATGAAGGAAGGAGTAGGCTATGGCAGATCGCATTAAAGGAATCACAATCGAGCTGGACGGCGATACGACCAAGCTCTCCAATGCCCTGAAAGGTGTGAACAAGGAGATCCGGGATACTCAGAGTAACCTGAAGGACGTGAACAAGCTCCTGAAGATGGATCCGGGCAATGCCGATCTTCTGGCACAGAAGCAGAAGTACCTGACCGAAGCCATCGATGCGACAAAGAAAAAGCTTTCCGAGGAGAAGGAAGCTCTCGCCCAGCTAAAGGCTGGTCCTCAGACTGAGGAGACACAAAAACAGCAGGAAGCACTGACCCGGGAGATCGAGGCGACCAAGCAGTCCCTCGAAGGACTCGAGGACGAGTATAAGAAGTTTGGCTCTGTTGCAGGGCAAGAACTTCAGGTTGCCGGGGACAAGATGAAAGAAGTCGGCGGCAAGATCAGTGATGTCGGTGAAGGACTCACTAAAGGCATCACGGTTCCAGTCGCTGCAGTCGGTGCTGCCTCGGTTGCCGCTTGGAAGGAAGTCGATGAAGCGCTCGATACCGTGACGCAGAAGACAGGCGCAAGCGGTGCAGCTCTTGAGGATATGCAGAAGCGTGCCAAGTCGATCGCGGAGACGATTCCGACAGACTTTCAGACTGCCGGAGATGCCGTCGGTGAGGTGAACACGAGGTTTGGTCTGACGGGGGATGCCTTGGAGGATCTCTCTAAGAAGTTCGTAGAGTTTGCATCGCTCAACAGTACAGACGTCAGTACTTCCGTTGATAACGTATCTTCTGTCCTCAATGCCTTCGGTCAGTCGTCCGATGATGCCGGGAACCTCCTCGATGCTTTGAATCAGGTCGGTCAGGCAACCGGAGTGTCGATGGATACGCTCTCGCAGGACCTTTCTAAAAATGCCGCACAGTTCCAGTCGATGGGGCTTTCTGCAGAACAGGCGGCTGGCTTCATGGGCGCGGTGGAGATGTCCGGTCTTGATACTTCGACGATGCTCACCGGCCTTACCAAGGCGCAGAAGGTTGCAACAAAGAATGGACAGTCCTTAAGCGATGCTCTGAAGGATTTCTCCAAAACCATGAACAGCAATGCCTCCGATACCGAGAAGCTGCAGGCGGCCTACGATCTCTTTGGCTCCCGTGCCGGTGGCGCGATCTACAATGCGGTGCAGACGGGGAAGCTCTCCTTAAGCGACCTCTCTACCACGCTAGGAGATTATGCGGGATCGGTGGAGAGTACGTTCAATGAAACTCTGGATCCGCTCGACCAGATGACAGTTGTGATGAACAACTTAAAAGACCTCGGCGCGGAGATCGTAGATGCGTCGGCACCGATGATCACGGAAGCGATGACCCAGATCAAAGATGTGGTGACAACTCTCAAAAGTGCATGGGATGGTCTGTCCCCGGGAATGCAGGAGGCAATCGTCAAAGCTGCACTCATTGCTGCCGCTGTCGGCCCGGTCGTCGTCGGAGTTGGCAAGGTTGTCACCGCTGTGGGTTCCGTCACAAGTGTGGTCGGAAAGCTGGTCGGTTTTCTTTCCACAACGGCGATCCCGGCGATCACAGCAGTTTCCGTTCCGATTCTTCCGATCATTGGAATCATCGCGGCGGTGGTAGCTGCCGTAGTTGCGGTGATTGAGATTGTGAAGCACTGGGGAGAAATCTCCGAGTGGTTTGGCGGTGTCTGGTCTACCGTTTGCTCTGGTGTACAGAGGATTGGTGAAGGCCTCGGCGACTTCTTTTCCGGACTCTGGGATGGAATCAAGACTGTGACGGAGACTGTGTGGAATGGGATCAGCAGCTTCTTCACAGGACTTTGGGACGGGATCAGTACGACAGCTACCACGGTCTTCACTGGCATTTCAGATTTTCTCGGAAATACCTGGACGACCATCAGCTCCGTTGCCTCCACCACATGGGGCGGTATTACATCCACTCTATCTGGTGTGTGGGACGGGATCAAGACGACAGCAGGCACGACCTTTGACAACATCAAAACCACGATCGGTACCGCGTGGGATACTGTAAAGACGAACACCGGGAATGCATGGGATGCGATTCAGTCATCCATCGATCAGCACGGAGGCGGGATCAAGGGCATCATCGGAACGGCTGTGGATGCTTACAAGTCGATCTGGGAGGCAGGCTTTACTACCATCAACAATCTCACAGGCGGCAAGCTTGGCGATGCGCTTTCTTCCGCACAGGGGAAACTTGGTGAGATCAAGGGAGCTTTCTCCTCCATGATCGAGAATGCCAAGAGCATTGTAAGCGGTGGCCTAAGCAGGATCAGCGGATTCTTCTCCGGCTGCCATCTGGAGCTTCCACACATCAAGCTCCCACACTTCTCGATCAGCGGAAAGCTCTCCATTGATCCGCCTTCGGTTCCGCACCTGTCGGTTAGCTGGTACCGGAAGGCTATGGACGACGCCTACCTCTTAAACAGCCCGACGATCTTCGGCGCTGCAGGTGGAAGACTCCTTGGAGGCGGTGAAGCCGGACAGGAAGCTGTGGTTGGTACGGATAAGCTTGTGGATATCGTGAAGAGTGCCCTCGCAGGAGTAGGTGGCGGTGACATCATTATCCCTGTCTACATCGGACAAGAGCGGATTGATGAGATCGTCGTCCGGGCGACCCAGCGGAGCAACTATCGGTCAGGAGGTCGATGATGCATGTTAAGTGATTACCCAATCTACTTTGATGACGTAAAACTCTTCACACCGGAAAGCTGGGAGGAGAGCTACGCTGTCGTTGAGAGTACCAATCAGACCGAGGCAGGAACGGATCAGGTCATTGTCACCAGGTATGACAAGCTGTCCGTCTCTGCCTCTTTTCTGTGTTCGAGTCGGTGGGCAGCAGCCTTTGCCACGTTCCGGGATAAGGATTCGATACAGGTAAGGCTCTATGACCTGAAGACACAGGGCTACAAGATAAGAACCATGCGGATGCGGAACTTCAAGACCGGACCGGAAAAGAATTCAGAGAAGACGAGAGAAACAAATGGGCTCTATACCGTAAGCTTCGATCTGGAAGAGTTCTAAGAGAGTGTGATGAGACAGTGGGAAAGGAGGGCTGTGGAATGTACAGCGTAAGTGATGCATATAGGGCTGCCATGAAGCAGCCGGTGCAGAGATTCCGGATGACTGGAAAAGTCGGGAGGGTGTCCTTTACGGATGACAACATCCTATCCGGATCCTTCTCCATCACGAACCAGTGCTCGGATGATTCTTCCGTTCAGATCGGACAGGTCTACATCGGGGAACTGGATGTGACGCTCATGAACCTGCAGATTCCTCGGTATAGCTGGAAGGACCAGGAGATCGCACCGGCTTTCGGAATGCGGCTTGCAGACGGAAGCTTCGAGGATGTCCCGCTTGGTGTATTTACGATTGATTCCGCAAAGCATACCGCTTCCGGTGTGGTGATCAAAGCCTACGATCACATGGCAAAGTTCGATAAGAACTGCTCCGTCACGTCCATCAACGGTACCGCCTACAACCTGATGCTGACAGCCTGTACGGCTTGTGGCCTCTCTCTTGGAACTACCAGTGAAGCGTTCGCGGCAATGGCAAACGGCTCGGATGAGCTTTCCCTTTATAGTGAATCCGATATCGAAACCTGGCGGGATTTTGTTTCGTGGGTGGCTGCCTCGATTGCCGCCAATGTCTATGCCGGACGGGATGGGAAGATCTATGTACGTGCCTACGATCAGTCTGCGGTGGATGAGATCGATACCGAGCATCGGTTTACCGGATGTGAGTTCTCCGATTTCTCAACCAGATACACCGGTCTCTCCGTTGTGAATATCGATGCGAAGAGCACATCCTACTATGCCCTTGATACGGATGACGGCCTTACCTACAACATCGGCTCGGATCCCTTCCTCCAGTATGGTGTGAAGGAGAAAAAGGACGCACAGAGAAGGGCAATCCTCACCGCACTTTCGAAGGTTGACTACGTGCCGTTTAAGGCGGAGCTCATCGGAAATCCCGCCTATGATCTCATGGACGTGTTCCGCTTTACCGACGGCCTTGCCGACAAGGACAAGCTCTTCTGCATGACAAAGTTCACGTTCCAGTACAACAAGTCCTTCACGATGCAGGGCGTGGGGCAGGGCCCGGCGCTGGCATCGGCAAAGTCTAAGACGGACAAGAACCTGCAGGGCATCCTGTCCTCCAATGAGAATCAGGACTATATTCGCTACTACGATTACCAGAACGCCGCTGATTACGACATCGCGGATACAGCAAAAGCCAAGATCATTGATATCCGCTATGTCACGGTGAAGGATACCCACATCGACTTCCACGCGGAGATCAAGCTGACGCTCGACACGACAGAGACAGAAGCGGAAGAAATAATATCGGATACCGATGCGTTGATGGTCGTTACATACTACCTGAACGGGGAGGAGGTCAAGGATTATGTCCCGGTGGAAATGCTGCCAGATGGGACGCACCTTTTGCATCTTCTCTTCACCTGGAACAGCACGGCAAACCTTACCGGGAACTTTGAAGTTTGGCTCTCAATGGCCGGTGGCAGCTGCCACATCGCACGTGGAGATGCAAGAGCTTACATGGCAGGACAGGGACTCGCAGGAAGCGGCGCTTGGGACGGCACCATTTCCGTTTACGATACGGTTCCGGAGATGAACCTGTTTCCGGTGTATCGCAGTTTTGATGCCTCAGTAACCGTTGGCCTGCTTTCGCCTGAAACTGCAGGTTATTCCGACATCGTTCCATCCATGCAGTTATCCAGTGTGCTGCAGCCGATCGCTGGGGCTATCGGTACGGTGAAGTTCCTGCACCGGTTTGATACGGAGCATCTCGATACCGTCAACTACAGCAACGATGAGATTGAGGTGAAGGATGGAGCATGGAAGTTAAAAGATGGTGTGACCATAGCGGAACTTGTGACAAAGGATTGTGAAGCAGATCAGATCCTTTCCGTTACTTCGAACTGCGACAGCAATAACGTAAACTTCCTCGCCTCCTTCGATCACGGCAGTACCTGGTGGGAATATGCCAATGGCTGGATCACGCCGGACACCACAAAGGAATCCTATGGCATGTTTGCTCCGGCAATGAAGGAGATCACCAAAAAGCAGTGGGCAGAAAAGCTCAATGGCTCCATTCAGCTGAAGGCAATCATCCACGAGAAAGGAACCCTTACGGACATCCAGGTCTTTACGAAAGAGGTGAAAGAATGATCAAAGGACATACCAAAATCGAGCTCTTTAATGCGGATACCGGAGAGCGCGAATTTCAATATGAGAAGGATAACCTTGTCACCAATGCCGTGCAGGAGCTGATTGCCTTCCAGACCATGATGGGAAGATCGATGAATTATAACGTCTTCCCCATCGCGAAGAATGCGCTCGGCGGCATCCTGCTTTTTGATGGAAAGCTCACCGAGGACGTGAACAATACGAACTTCCCGACGGAAGCAAAGCTTGTGGGTTACGCTTCCCGGGATACCAACACGGATGATGCGATGCGGGGATCTCTGAATGCGATCGAGACACATAAAACGGATACCGGCTATGTTTCCGTCTGGGACTTTGGCACCGCACAGGCAAACGGAACCATCCAGTCGGTTG
>Ga0256406_1006317_pt1 | contig 11977 bp, 13 predicted proteins | sample RumenRJG_03DNA_FD_185986 | JGI IMG/M metagenome (GOLD analysis project Ga0256406, IMG submission 185986) | Bovine rumen microbial communities from Lethbridge, Alberta, Canada - RJG_03 | ecosystem: Host-associated > Mammals > Digestive system > Stomach > Rumen | place: Canada: Alberta | collected...
ACCACTTTGGCCAATCTATGAAATTATAGTATCAAATCAGTATCACGCGTTTTTTTCCAGTCGCTGTCCCGGTTGAAATTTCAATGGAAGCAGGAATATGGCAAACCGCTTGCGCCTATTCCATCTCGATCACGAGTTCTTTCACTTAAACAATTTTGTATGGGTGTTTTATCACACAGTATTTTGATTGCCTCTATTATCCATTGAATATAGGCTATCCGATTTTCTGTTGCCATGGTGTTGCCACAGTAAAAAAGCTGACCAAAAATACACCTGCGTACAGTTCATCAGTTTAAAGTGATATTACACCATATCTTTCGAATTGTCCAGAGTCAGTTTCGTTCATGAGCTGTTTCGGCGACGGTTTAATCTGCAAAGTATTGAATTTTAGTTTTGTATAAACCATGCATGCGATACCGAACAAGATACATTTTACAATGTTTTTCACCGATTTTATTACAATAACGTATGAAAATGAGCAGGGCACGAAATGTACCCTGCTCTGAATCTTCTATAGTTAAGCAGATTATTCGGATTCCAATCTTACCTCACATGTTCTCATTCTTCAGTGCATCGATTGTATTATCCTTTTTGATCTTATCCATGGCATACAGCATCGTGACAAACACGACCAGAAACACGCTGCCGACTGCAATGGCAATGCTGTACCACGGAACATAGAAGCTGCTCTCAAACGCCTGATTCGTAATCCTCCAAATGACCCACGTCATACCGATGGCGGCTGGAAGGCCCCAGACCAGGCCCTTGACGCCATAGATGATGCACTCATAATTCATCATTCTCCGGAAGCCATTGTTCCCGAGTCCGATGGAGCGCAGCATGGCGAACTCTCTCCGCCGCAACGATACGTTCGTGGAGATGGTGTTGAACACATTTGCGACCGCGATGAGCGAGATCAGGATGATAAACCCATAGGAGAATACATTGACCACCTTGACCAGCATGCGGACGGATTCCTCATCTGCGGCGGAATCATGGAGTCGGGTTGCGTCCATGCCGGCGTCGTTCAGCTTGGTCTTCATGGCGTCAAACACCTTCGCGTGCTCCGGCGCCTGAAAAGCAAAGTAGGTTTGATACATCAGATTTTCCTCTCCCAGCACCGCCGCCTCCATGCTGTAAGGATAATACAGGGTGAATTGCCGCGCACCCAGACCGAAGGTCGTCTGCTCGATCGCAGCGCCGATCTCAAAGGGAACGCGCGTCTCGACCTCTGAGGCCGGAAACTCCTTCGGCTGATCCCACTGCGGCTCGCCGGACTTCTCGTCGATCGGATAGTAGATGGCAATGCTTGTCCCGTCCTCCAAAGTCGTGATATCGCCAAAGATATATCCGTCAAGCTCCTTCGGTTCCGGTATATAGATCTTGCCGGGCAGCTTGGACACATCCAGCGTGGGGGTGTTGATCCATTGATAATGCCCGTTTTTCTCAACCTGCTGACGGTTCTCGTTCCAGATCAGCGCCATCGGGTGTTCCGGATCAAAATAAGGGGCGCTGTCCAGATCGTTTGCTTCGCACAATGCGCGAAACGCATCATCCTGCACAAAGATCAGGTATCCAAACCAGGTCTCAACGTCCGCGCCCGAACTGAGATCCGCTGCGACAACGTCTCTCGGCAGATAAAGGTCTCTGCCCTCCATGTCATAATAGAGCGCGTCTGTCACGCCGTCCACACGGAGCATTTTCAGCACCTCGTCTGGATTTTCCTTGTGCTCCCCCACCGTGTAGTATTGGATGTCCGTGCTGTGCTCCGTGTCCGCCGCGCTGTTGACCGAATCCGTCAGATAAGCGCAGAAGCTGGAGGCGGAGATGAACAGCACCACGCTCAGGAAAAGCGACACGATCGTGCTGCGATAGCGACGGCGATTGCGCTTGAAGTTTTTGGACGCCATGGTACCCTCGAAGCCGAAGAGCTTTTCGGTGAAGCGGCTCGTGTACACCTCTTTTGCCTTGAGCTTCACGTCCGCCGTCTGCCGGACGGAATCGATCGGAGAGACACGAATCGCCCTCCGCGCCGGGATCGCGGCGGAGATGAGCGTCGTCACAAGGCACACGACTGCGGAGATCAGCAGCGCAAGTGGGTGTAATACCAGCCGCATCTGCGTGGTCGACCCAGTGAACAGCATGCCGGCGAAGGCGTCCCGCAGGCAGTAGAGCGTGATGCCGATGCCGGCGCAGCCCACAATGAGGCCGATGGGGATGCCGACGGCGGAGAGCGCCAGCGCCTCATACAAAACGCTCGCACGGATCTGCTTTTTCGTCGCGCCGACGCTCTTCAAAATGCCAAGCTGCCGCGTGCGCTCGCTCACGGAGATGGAAAAGGAATTGTAGATCAGCGAGATTGAGCCAAAGGCAATCAGAAACACCAGCACGCCCGCAAAGCCATAAAGCAGCAGATTAAAGCTCTCTGAACCGAACACGCCGTTGAACCGGCGCAGATCCGAGTGAATTCTCAGAAAACCTTCACTCGGGTGCGCATCGCACCATTTCAGAACACTGGACGGATGCTTCAGTGTATAGAACACCGTACAGTCTCCGGTTCCGCCGCCGCGGGTCAGCGCGGTGTAGCCGGGGCAGCCGAAGTCTTCTACCTCGGTGCTCAGCCGCTCATAAACACCGACCACAGTATAGCGGTGCTCCTTCGCAGCGCGGATCGATTCCGTCTTTCCATCCTCTATCGCTGTGAATGCCGAGAGTGCCGCGCCACTTTCATCGACTCTCTGTCCAAGCGCGATGTTCAGCGTATCACCCTCGCTGTAATGCACACCGCCGTTTGAGGCAAGATGGGCAGGCAATAGAATTTCGTTCTCGTTTTCCGGCAGTCTGCCGGAGACCAGATGGACAGACAGCATACTTTCGATTCCGTCATCAATGGACTCCACCAAAAGATACGGCTTATATTCGTTGAGGCTTTCGATCTCGCCCCAGCCGACCTCCTGCCAAACGGCGCTGTCGGCAATACCTTCGGTCTCGCGCAGCGCATCCGCCTGCTTTTGCGTCAGCTCGGCGTCAAAGACCAGCCAGCGCCCGTCTTTTTCCTCCACACTTCGGATCAGAAACTGCTGTCCGCTGTAAGCGCCCTCAATGACGGCGGTGAACAGCGCCATGGAGAGAATGATGCCTATGATGGTGACCAGTGTGCGGCTGCGGTTTGCCAGGAGCGATTTGCGCGTAAAGCGGTGCAGAATGTTCATTTCGCACCTCCGCGAATGCGCTCATCCCGCACGATGCGCCCGTCCTCAATGGCAATGATACGGTCTGCCTGCAGCGCAATCGACTCGTCGTGGGTAATCACAATCAGGGTCTGCTTGTACTTCACGTTCGACTGGCGCAGAAGTTCCACAATCTCCTGACTGTTGCGGCTGTCCAGATTGCCGGTCGGCTCATCCGCCAGTACGACTGCGGGTGCGTTCATCAGCGCACGGCCGATGCTGACGCGCTGCTGCTGTCCGCCGGAGAGTTGATTGGGTAGATTGTTCTTTCTCCCGCTCAAGCCAAGCGTCTCCACCAACTCATTCAGGCGCTCCTCATTCACCTTCCGTCCGTCGAGCAGGACGGGAAGCGTCATATTTTCCACTACGTTCAGCACGGGGATCAGATTATAAAACTGATAGATCAGCCCGACCTGCCTCCGCCGGAAGATGGCAAGCTGCTCCTCGTCCTGCGCATACACGTCCTGCCCGTCCAGCCAGACCTTTCCCGAGGTAGGGCGATCCACACCGCCGAGAATATGCAGCAGAGTGGATTTGCCGGAACCGGACGGCCCGATGATGGCCAGAAACTCACCCTTCTCTACGCTGAAGGATACGCCGTCCAAAGCACGGACTTCGTTTTCTCCGGAGCCGTATACCTTTGTCAGATTTTCAATCTTCAATATTTCCATCATGTAACCTCCGTTTGGTTGATGAGGCTATCATATCAAAGGAAAGTGACAATCCGGTGACTTTCATCAAAGCTTAATGAAGTCTTCATCCGGATTGCCACTTTTTTCGTTTCAGATCACGCTTTTATAAAATCGGATCGTGAATCTCGCGCCGCCGGTAGGCACATTTTCTACCTTGATGGTACCGTTCTGTGCGGCGATGATACTTCGCGAGAGCGCCAGCCCGATGCCCACGCTGTCATCCGACGAGCCTTCACCTTTGTAAAAACGGTCAAACAGATACGGAAGATCCGCTTTTGATATGCCCGGACCGCTGTCCTCGACGATGATCTCCGTAAACAGCGCGGTTTCTTCCGCCGTCACCGTGATTACCCCGCCGACGGGTGTATGCTCCATGCAGTTTTTCAGAATGTTTCCAAGTGCTTCTGTGGTCCAGTTGAGATCGCCCGTGAAGTGCTCGCCCGTTTTGTGAACGGTGAAGGACTGCTCCCGCAGCTCCATGGGAATCCGCAGCGGCTGGGCGGCTTTCTCAATCAGCTCTGCGACTGATACGAGGTCAGACCGGAACTGCGCCGTTCCCGCGTCGATCTTGCTGAGCTTCAGCAGCGTTTCCACCAGCCACTGCACACGCTCCAGCTGGCGTCTGAGCTCACGCGTCATGGAAAGGCGGCGGTCATAAGGCAGGTCTTCTTCTCCGAGCATGGAGACCAGCAGATTCATGGAGGTCAGCGGCGTTCGGATCTGATGGAAAATGTCCTGGATCGCCTCCGTGAGCTGCCGTTTGTCCGAAGAGAGCTGATTGGCCTGCTCCTGCAAGCGTGTCGTCATCTTTTGAAGCTCGCTGTTTAGAATCGATAGCTCACCTTCTGCGGCGTCTTCGATCAGCACCCGGTCCTGTCCGTGCAGAATCCGGTCGAGTCGCTGTGCAAGCGCCTCCATTTGACGGTAGCGCTGAATCGCGAAGGCGATGTGCGCACCGCTCAGCAGCAGTCCTACAGCCAACGCCAGAATTCCGCAAATCGGACGAATCAGAAAACCGATCAGTGCCGCAACAATCGTGATTGCTAGATCGATCAGCAGTTCTCGCTTCAACTCTGGGTTTCGTATGATTTTCATATCAGTCCACCCGATAGCCCAATCCGCGCACGGTTTTGATGATCTCCGGCTTCTGCGGGTCATCCTCGATCTTCTCGCGCAGGCGTTTGATATATACGGTCAGGGTGTTGTCGTTTACGAAATCGCCGCCGGCATCCCAGATCTCTTCCAGTAATGCATTGCGCGTCAGGAGCTTTCCACGGTGGTTCACGAAGGTCATGAGGAGCCGGAATTCCAGTGCAGACAGATTGATCTCAGTTCCGTTTTTCGATACGATTCCTTTCTCGGCGTCGACTGAGACGGAACCCAGCATGGCAACGCTGTTGGTTTTCCCGCTTCTGCGAAGGACGCTGCGAATGCGGCTCACCAGCTCACGCGGGCGAAACGGCTTTGCGATATAATCATCCGCGCCCATGTCCAACCCGCGCACCACACTGTTTTCATCCCCGGATGCGGTGAGGAAAATGACGGGAAGCCTGCGCTCCTTTGCCGCCTCGCAGACCGCAAAACCGCTCCCTTCCGCGAGGGAAATATCCAGGAGCAGCAGGTCGACGTTCTCGTTTACGATTGCAGTAAGCGCTTCCCGCTCCTCGGAAACAGAGACGGTCTCAAAGCCTTCGGAGTGAAGATACGCGTCCAGCGTTCGTATGATGGTAATATCGTCCTCGACGATCAGAATTTTTGACATGGTCAATCACCTGCTTGCTTACAGCATCCAATCCAAACATTTACGGTCTGAGCACCCTAAGTGGGTTGTTATTTTACTTTATCACAAAAACATTTATCATGGAATACCATAGCAATAACTATTATTTTAACAACACTGCCAAGAAGTATCGCAAATAGCTTTCCTTCCGGCAGAATCGAAAAAAGCGCCCAAAATCGCTCCGAAACTGCACATTATTTCATAGCATGCAAATCAAATCCGACCGAACAATTTCTTCTGCCCGTTGGCGAATGGCATTCATTCGCTGCACCCACTTCATCTGATTCTGCGCCTTTAGTGCCTCCGTGATACCCTCACGAGTCGCCAGATCTTCCATGATGCTATCGACCATGTTCTCTGCCTGACAATCAATCTCACGGAGATAAGAACACAGTCTTCCTGAGCGAAGGAATTCACGGTAGACAGACTTTTTATAGCGTTTCAAATAACTCAGATGCCGCCGCCCCCAGATGCCAACCGGTCTGTCCGTTACCTCCGGAACCGTGACGCAGGGGAAGTAATACTCCCCTTGCAGCTCATACCACAGTCCTGTCTTTTCATCGTAGATGGTCTGTTTCATGATCATATCTCACCTTTCTGGATTGTATTTCACAGCATGAGAACCATGCTGCTGTTCCTGCATTTGCTTCGCTCTGGTCAGCACCTGATCGATTTGCTCGTCTCCGAACACCTTACGCAGCAGGCGGTATTCCCGGTTCTCCTTTTTCAGTTGGTCATTCTCTGTAACCAACGCATCGATCCGAGAGCCATACTGTGCTCTTTCCTGCATCGCACGTCTGTAGCGATTCGAGAGCATATCATAGTCGCCTTTGAGCTCCATGTACTTGACGATCATTTTCAGCAGCATCTGTTTCAGCCGGTCGATCAGGGGCTGCACCAATTTCGTCATATACGATTTTGCGGACATGAGGGGCTGCGGCTCCGGGAGCTGATAGTCCGGGTTGGTGTTCAGCTCTTTCTGCAGATCCTGAACCTTCCCTTCCGTTTCCCGCAGCTGTGAGAGCCGGGCTTCTAATTCACCGGCTTCATCGTAGTCAGCCTCTAACCGATCTTCCAGCGCTTTGACCTCGGCGGCACGCTCTTTCTTTTTGTAGTCCAGTACCGAGAGATGCTGTTCATGCGTTCCCAAGTGCTCCCACTCAACACCGTGGCGAGCCGCAATTTCTGCAAGTGCCTCCTTTTCCGACTGCACCCACTGGTTCCACTCAGTATTGCCCCGAGTGCCTCCATGGAAGCCCTGCGCTGCCAACGCCTGTTTGAGTGAAACACGGGTCTCGAGGCCGCGTTTGCTTCCGGTGATAAATGGAACGAAATCGATGTGGATGTGAGGAGTTGCCTCATCCATGTGTACGTGTGAAGAGAATACATACAGGTTGGGATTCCGTTCCTGGAAGCCCTGAAAATACTCGTCCAAAATGTCCCGTGCCAGCTCTGCATATTCGCCGGTGGCACTCATCGTTTTCATGTCTCCGATCTGCATGATCAGCTCATGAAAGGGCTTCTCTTGTTTCCCGGAGCGGATCTTCTCATAGTAGTCTTTGATGCGCCGATCCGCTCGTGTCTGACGCGCATTGTATTCTTCCTGTGCAGTGTCAAACAGCTTGTGGTATACGTCCCGGATGTTTTCATTGCAGTATTCTATATTCAGGTGGGAGCGCTCAGCGTCCACATTGGCCGCCTTGAATTTGCGGCTGTTGTGATTCACGGACCCTTTGCCCACCATAGCGCTGATGGTTCTTTGCATTTGTATCTTCTCCTATCAAGTTTACATAACATTATAATCTTTCCTTCCTCTCGCCGCGCAGCGGCGGGTTCTGTTACTCTTGTCAAGAGTAACGCAAAAGCACTTTTGACACTGCGCATCAAAAGCGCTTTGCGCCCTACGGGGTCAACGGATGTATTCAGCCTCCCGCGGTGACAACCGTGACGACTGTGACAACTGAATGGCAGCGGTCAAATGGTCGTCACGGTTGTCACAGTCGTCACGCTTCGCGCACGAGTGTGATTGTCCGTCGATCTCTGGTTTTGACCGAATCGCTGCGGATGCCGTACCGGGAAAGCAGCTCTTGCTTATGGACCTTCAGCCACATGCCGAGAGATTTGGCGCTGCGCTCGATCTGCAGCAGATCTTTGAGCTCTGACGCCGTCCCCTCCCATCGGGGCTTGTCATCCGTGAGCAACTCTGTAATTGCCGCAAACAACGGGTCCGGCGGATCGATCTCAGCGCCGCTCTCCATGCGCTCCAGCTCCCACTGCAGGGTTTTGGAATCACGCTTCAGATACAGCTTCTGATCGATTACATCACGCCCCGTTGTCTGGAGCGTTGCGTATGGATCGGTGCGCTTCGGCTTGCACATCACAATGATCCCATCAACGCTGCCGTTGAGACCGCGAGTACCAGAGATCGTCTCGAAGATGTCCTTTGCACTCTGCTTTCGTGTGTGATGCACCAGCAGGATGCACAGCCCATTGGTGTCGGCATAGTCCTTCAACTCGGAAACCATTTCGTAATCCTTGGCGTAGCTGCATTCCGAAAACACTTCTCGGATCCTCTGCAGGGTGTCGATAATGATGAATTTGATTCCGGGATGCTGGCGGCGATACGCTTCCAGCTCCTCAACCAGCCCTTCGCTCAATCGCTTGCTCCTAGTCGCTACATACATCCGATCCGTCGTTTCGATGTCGAACATCTGAAAGGCACGCCGGCGCAGGCGCTCCTTGGTATCCTCCAGCGAGAGATACAGCACCTCATCCCCGGAGGTTTTCAGCCCCCAGAGCGGAAGCCCCTCCGCTACGGTATAACCGAGCTGAAGCACCAGAAAGGATTTGCCGATTTTCTCCGCACCGGCAAATAGGAACACGCCCGGATAGATCAGCCCATCCACAACAGGCGGTTTGGTTTCGATTTCTTCCTCCATGAGCTCACTGAGCGTCACCGCCCGGATCTGATCCGGGTCGTTCTTTCGCACGAACTCTTTAAACTCTCGGAGCGTCTCGGAAAAATTCTGCTTGTCAGGAAGCTCGGTCTCTGCTATACTCGATTCAGGTTCATATGGAATTGGCCGTCCTGCATCTGCGCCAACAGATGCGCTTGGGACGACCTTTTCTTTTTCTGTCATTCCGATCCTCCCTTCAAACCATCCAGGATCTCTGCCATCATGCGAATGATCGCAAGAAGATCCGAATCTACGGCGTTCCCGGCTTCGGTCCGGCAAAGCTCGGCATACACTGCGTCCAGCCTGTTCCGCAGCGCTTTATATACGCGCGGATTACCCTGCACATTGACCTCACGGTTCAGCGCCCGTGACAGGAGATAATCCTGTTTCGTCTGTCCGGAGAGCTGAATTGCTTCATTGATCAGCTTTCCCTCTTGCGGCTTGACACGAAAGGCGACAACAACATTCCGTGTACGGTTGTATTCGTTTCGTTTTCCAGACATTAGCTTGCTCTCCTTTCCATATTCAGCTTGTCTGCCATTTCAGTCTGAGTTGAGGGGAACAAATGTGCGTAATGATATGTGATATCAATGCTCTCATGGCCAAGACGATCAGCGATTGCTGTTGCACTGAATCCCATATCAATCAGAAGCGAAACATGGCTATGTCGAATGTCATGAATCCGGATTCTCTTGACATCTGCTTCCTTTGCTCCCCTGTCCATTTCTCTGTGGAGATAGTTCTTGGTGATCAGGAACATCCGATCATTATCTCCGACATCATAGAGCATGCGAAGATAATCCTGCATTTCATCTGCAAGAAACTGCGGCATTGCAATCACCCGATTGCTTTTCTCCGTTTTCGGCGATGTAATCAGATCTTTGCCGTTCAGACGCTGGTAGGATTTTGTGATCGACACAGTGTTTTTCTCAAAGTCAAAATCCGATGGCGTCAACGCCAGAAGTTCTCCCTCCCGGATGCCACACCAGTACAACATCTCAAACGCATAATACGAAAGTGGCTTGTCCATCATCGCATCTGCGAATTTCAGATACTCTTCCTTTGTCCAGAACAGCATTTCCCGATCCTTTTTCTTGCCCATAGTTCCGGCGATTTTGCACGGGTTTTCCGCAAGACGATAATACTTCACAGCATGGTTGAACATCGCACTGAGAACTGTATTGATCGTTCTCAAATACACCGAGGAGTATGGCTTTCCATTCTGATCCCTGTACTTCAAAAGCGTATTCTGCCAGGTAATGATCTGCTGCGGAGTAATGCTGCTCAATTCCAGTTTCCCGAAATAAGGGAGCAGTTTCTTTTGGATGATATGCGCTTTTGTTGCCCATGTGTTTTCCTTCAGGCGTGGTTTTACATCCTCCTCATACAGCGCAGCGTAACTCTCAAAAGTCATATTCACGCTGGATGTCATTTTGCATAGTTGCTCTCGCTCCCACGCCTGCGCTTCGCGCTTGGTCTGAAACCCTCGCTTTTGTGTTTGTTTCCGCGCACCGGTCCAATCGGTGTAACGATACACAGCGCGCCATGTGTTGGACTTTTCGTCCTTGTAGACTGCCATTTTTATTTTCCTCCTTCATAGCAGTATTTCTCCATGAAAAATGTGCGATTGACCCGACCGGAGATCGTCAGGTAACCCATTTCTTTCAGCTCTTCATTGAGCCTCTGTACGACTTTGTATGCATGAGACTTGGAAATACCCAATTCTTTTGCCACATCGTCTACTGTCATAAAAAGATCCATGCTTTCCATCACCTCCCTTCGTGAGGTAAAAACCTCTTGAATCACTAGCCGGCGAGAAGCTTGATTTTATACTCTTCCGGCTATAGGTCAGCATGATTTGCAAATAGGAATCGTTGAGATGCGCATTTTCTGCCACAGGACAAGTCTCTTTGCCGTTTGCCCGAAGTCGGTTCCTGCCCCGTCGTTCCCCGCGGCGTATTTCCCCGGCGCGCGCTCATATCATGGCGACGCTCCCGTTGTATCCCCCTTCGGACGGCTATTCAGTTTTCAAGGTGCAGACTAAGCGAATTTGCTTAGCATTAGTATTATACTAAACGAATTTGTTTTAGTCAAACTATTTTTGCTATATTTTTTAAACAAATTTATTTAATTTTTCTTGACACATTTAAACAAATATGCTATAGTCATGCTATCTTGATTGATTGGAGCTGTTCTCAATGGCGATTGGTGAAAGAATTCGCTTCTTCCGCAACATGCGTGGAATGACGCAAAAATACCTCGGTGTCCTGATGGGCTTCCCGGAAAAATCCGCTGATATTCGCATGGCACAATATGAGTCCGGTTCCAGAACGCCTAAGGAGGATTTGACCAAGTCTTTGGCGCAGGCGCTGGAGGTATCTCCTTCTGCATTGAACGTTCCGGACATCGACAGCTATATCGGTCTGATGCACACACTCTTTGCACTTGAGGATCTGTACGGGCTGAAGATCGGAGAAGTACAGGGCGAGGTCTGCCTCCGTGCAGATGTATTTCACGGCTCCAGTGCTGTTGAGCTGAACAGGATGCTACGCAGTTGGAATGACGTCGCATCGAAACTAAAATCCGGAGAGATTACGCAGGAGGAATACAACGCCTGGCGGTATCAGTATCCGAAATATGATCAAGCCGGAGGATGGACAAAGACATCATTTGAGCAATAAAACAAAAAAGAGCTAACTGATCGAAAGAAAATCAGTTAGCTCTTATTCTTTGGATAATGTGGTTGTGTTGCCAAATCGTTGCCACGAGAGGCGTCAGCAGCTCAAAAACTGTGTGTTTTCAACCTCTCCCGGGTTTCCCGGGATTATTCCCACTCTATCCTAACAGGCCTTAGTCTAAACATATCTGTTAAGTTTTGTTGACTGCATTATCTCTATTATCTGAATTAGCTTAAATCCACAGGCTATCCATTTTTCTGTTGTCAAAGTGTTGTCACTTTTCCTTTGGCTTCCTGGTCGGCTTCTTGGCATCCACCGGAATGACCCAGATCCGGCTCATCATTTCAGCGCCTTTAATCCGGCCTTCCTTACAGAGGATCTGGACCTGCCGGGGAGTTACATTCCATTTTTCAGCCGCTTCCTGTACTGATATGTATCCATTCATCTCCTTTATCCCCACTTTCACAAGTAGCAAAACAATAAATCACAACCATGAACTATCCCCCGTTTTCTAAGAACAACCTATCTAAAGGTAAAGTCGCAATCGGCAGTCGCTCTCTTTTGCAATTCTATCCGGCATCTCCAGAGTATCTTAGCTATTGTTGCTATCAATACTATCAACTATTATTCTTATCAAAAA
>Ga0256406_1006319_pt1 | contig 11974 bp, 12 predicted proteins | sample RumenRJG_03DNA_FD_185986 | JGI IMG/M metagenome (GOLD analysis project Ga0256406, IMG submission 185986) | Bovine rumen microbial communities from Lethbridge, Alberta, Canada - RJG_03 | ecosystem: Host-associated > Mammals > Digestive system > Stomach > Rumen | place: Canada: Alberta | collected...
CCAGCTAATGTTTAACGACTACATCATAGAAACCCGTGTAAGCGTCAGAAAATGACGCATCGCTTAAAGCCATAATAACTGGTTAAGCTGTCTTCTACAATTTATGGAGAGAACATCAGATTTTGAAAAGTTGCTATTCTTTTATATGACGGAGGGCAAAAGCCTCGCCAAAAACATCAATAAGCGGCGGGAGCTGGAGGCTCAGGAGACAACTTCTGAGTCTGTGCTGGAGTACCTTAATATGGATAAGATTACTTTGATCAAAATGCTCCTTGCCTCCAAGGAGATGAACAAGAAGTTCCATGATAAGTTGGACAGTCTTAGGGAGGAAGCAAGAGAGCGTGATGCTAAAGCCGAAGCCCTCAATGAAGAACTTATGATAGCTAAACGCAGACAAATGGAATATCAGGTAAAGCTGTTGGACCAGCTGACAGAGATGCAGCGTCAGTTGAACAAGACCAATGACCAGTATGCGGATCTCTTGGTTGAACTCAAGCGACAGAAGGACCTCAACAAGCAGGCCCGCAAAGACAAGTACGATAATAAATAAAGTCGTGACTGTAAGAACCTATCACCATAGATGAGGCTGTCGCAACTTCCTAAAGTGGTGTAGTCTCATGGAATACAGGGAAAATAGAGAGTACAGCATCGACAATAACATTGTCGAGAGAAATGTGCGTCCGTTTACCGTAGACCGGAAGAATACAATGACCTTCGGAAGTGAGGAGGGCATCGATTGCGCGGCTACCTATCATACCATTATCCAGACTTGTATGATGATGGGTGTGAAAGTGTTGAAGTATCTTCAGAGCTTCTTCAAGAAGTTCTCAGAGGGATGTCGTGACTACGTTCAGATGCTGCCCGGACTACTCGCTATTGATTAAAAGACTAAAAATTTACTCGGCTTAGCAGAAAACGGTGTGCCCGAAAGTACATTGCTTAAAGTCAACGAGCAGCAATTGGACGTTTACCAACGGAAACATGAAAAATTATTTTCAATCAGGTTTAGCACTTGGTCTTAAAACAGGTGCTTGTGATGCATGTAATATCGATTTTTCTTGGTTGTTTAAAACTCCTTCTAATTTATTATGGATAGATAAAATCGTTATCACAAAGAACGTTTGGGATTTGATGATGAAAGAACAAATACAGCCTATTGGAAAAGCTGCCAAGCTTTCTTATCAACTTCTTAATGATATAGGAATGGTAAAAATAATTAGTGATAATGAAATTAATCAAGAATTTAGTAATAAAATCTTTGAACAGATAGATGAAGACGTAGATTTAATAAAAATCAAAGAAGGTGTAGGCAAAACAAGATATGAAAATTTTACAAAAATAGGTAGATACAATTATTGCACACCAAGATTATGGAAATTATATGCCTCAATACTTCTATCATACGAATATAATTCAAGTTTTAATCTTGACAATTCTGAATATGCTTATCTTAAAACCTTACTGAAAATTAAGTATGATTTAAAATACGGGAAAGCAAAAAATAGCTCCTTACTAACAAATGTCCTATCTGTTCTTATTCCGCAATCAAATATATGGCCAGAATACTTATTTGCCAATAAAAACAAGTGTAAGGAATGCATTAATTTTAAAGAATGTAATGACGGATACCTAAATAGAATTGAAAAGAACTTAACAGCTCTAATTAATTTAAAAGAGAAAGAAGAGATTAGACAACTATGTGAAGTCCTTGAAGATATAAATGAAGAGAATTTTAAGAAAGGCATGGATACAGAACCAAAAGATGTTTTACACGATATAAGGGTCAAAGCATTAAACGTTCAAAAGAAAATAAATAGAGCGTTTAAAAGAGTAGACAGATGGACAAAAATCACAGGAATAATATCAGGTGCTTTATCTTTAGGTGCATTCTTTAATCATCCTGAAATATCTCCTTTGGGTGCCATTGGTTTATTTGCATCTAATACAGCCAAGGAAATTAAAGAAATATATAAAACAAAATATAAATGGGTTAACTATATAACGTCTAACGAATGCGGAAGAAATATATAATTTAAAAAGTTTATCAAAATACCAATTGTCAACGAATTAATAATGAAATAGCTATAGAACTAAGTTATGAAATATAAAGAAGCTCTAAAATTAAAGGTAGAAAAGCAAGATCTTATAGGAACAAAAGATGACAAAGGCATGATTATTGGCGATTTGTTAATTTTACCAGCCAATTCTTCTGAGAGAAATCGTTGCCTTCGTCAATATATCTATAGTAATAGGACTACAACTTGGTCATATAATGACAATGCCGATGTGGTTTTGTGGGCCATAGATACATACCATCTAGAACAATCTAATATTTTGTTTTACAAGGATTTGACTTCAGAAAAGTAAAATTACAGAGATGAAGATAAAACATTTAATAAAGAGGATCCTAAAACTTTATAAATTAGAAGAGGTCTTTACACCAAATACCGCAGCTAAAGTAACTTATGTACATCGCATATCTTTAGAACAGCAATTAGACAAGGACTTATTACAGCCAGGTAGAGCAATAATAATATATGGACATTCAGGAAGTGGCAAAACAACATTAATATTGAATAGGCTACGGCACAATAAAATAAACTTTATCAAGATTTCTTGTGACCATGATACAACATATGAGCAAATTCTTTTAAGTGCAATAGATGAACTAGATATTTTTTATGTTCAGCAAAAAAGTACAAACAGAAAATATAGTATATCTCAAAAATTAGGAGCTGAGTTTAAATCTTTTAAAGCAGATAATGAAAAAAGTCAAACCGTAACATTTGGTCAAACCTCTACTAGACTTGTAAATCCTCAAATAACTGCACAAAAATTAGCTAAGTTTCTTGGTGAGGTTCATGCAGTCCTTTTGCTAGAAGATTTCCATAAAGTTGGTGAAGGTGAAAAGCAAAAAATTGCGGATTTGGTTAAGATTTTTATTGATGCTGCAAATGATTATCCTCAATTAAAGATAATTTGTATAGGTGCTGTCGACACTCCTCGTGAGCTTATTCAGCAAGGTGCAGATTTATACCCACGTGTATCAGAAGTAGCTGTACCTTTGTTGTCAGACGATGAAGTACAAGAAATCATTAAGAAAGGTACAAAAGTTCTTAATGTAATAATGGAAAGAGCTTTAGTTGATAAAATAAAGTTTTATTCAAACAACATTGCTTCTTTGGCACATAAGATGTGCTTCGACATTTGTTATCAAGAAGATATTCTTAAAGCTTCTTTTAAAAAGAAACGCATAGATGATAGTAAATTTCGTGTAGCGGTTCAATCATTCATAGACTCTAACTCAGATTCATTTAAACGTGTATATGATTTAAGTACAAAAGATAGTCTAGGGTGGTATATTTTAAAGACCATATCATCATTTAGTAAGCCTATGGATACGAACTCCATTATTAAAAGGGTTAATAATAAGCAGCACAGTTTTAATAAAAGTGATATTGAAAGCAAGTTGAACTCTTTTGTATCAGACGAATTTAAGATTTTAAGGTATGATGGTAATTCTTGCAAGTATTCCGTATCTACACCTTTTTGGGGGGCTTTCCTAAAAATGAAACTTGCAATGGAAAAAGCTGAAAAAGAGAAGAACAACAAGAATAGAAAGAATCCTAATTTGAGAATAAAGAACGTAGATGAACCTGGAAATGACATACTAATGTTATTCCTTAATGAAATTCAACGCCAGCAAGAGCTAACCAAATGATTTAAAAGATTATCTAAAAGCATAACTACTGATTAAAAACAGTGAGAATATATGTCTTAATTACCAAATGGCACAAGGATAAAGTAATAATGAATATTTTCGAAAATTTATGATTAATTTATGGTCATTCATGTTAAAAAAGTAACAACCGTTTTTGCGTTCTTAGTGTAGGTATCCCATTACATTCAATACGATTTTTTCTGAAATGGAACACCAGAAATTTATAAAACGCATACAGGAGCTTAATGATGTGGTAAATACTCTCAAAGAAGTTATTGATAACTATAGAAGCATTTGGAGTCTAATGAACGCCGTCACGAAGAGGATAATCACCGTCACGAAGAAGATATGGCTATTATACGCAAACTTCAAGAATCACTTGATGAGAACTGGGCTTCCATGAAAGACCGTAAGCGTCCAAAAATGACATATTTCTTAAAGCCATAAAATCTGGTTACGCTGTCCTCGACTTAAATTCATACTATTTATGGAGAGAACATCAGATTTTGAAAAGCTGCTCTTCCTTTATAAGACGGACGGCAAAGGCCTCGTCAAAAACATTAATATGCGGCGAGGGCTGGAGGCTCAGGAGGTAACTTCTGGGCTCCCACAAGAGTACCTTGATATGGATAAGATTACTTTAGTCAAGATGCTTCTGGCCCCAAAGAAGAGAACCGGATACTCCATGAAAAGTTGGATAAAATCAGCGAGGAAGCCAAGGAGCGGGAAGCTAAGGCGGAAGCCCGTAATGAGGAACTTATGAATGCAAATCGCAGACAATTTGAGTATCAGATCAAATTGATAGATCAGCTGACCGATATGCAGCGTCAGTTGAAACAGACCCATGATCAGTATGCAGAATTGTTGGTAGAGCTCAAGCGTCAAAAGGATCTCAATAAACAATCCCGTAAGGCAAAGTAAGCGATAAGCTACCTACCACACCATCATCCAGACCTGCCGGATGATGGGAGTCAGGGTGCTGAGATACTTACAGGAGTTCTTCAAAAAGTTCTCTTAAGGCTGCCGTGACTATGCCCATATGCTGCCCGGAAAGCTGGCGTGAAATTTAATTTTTATCAGTTCAATGGAAAGCAAGTAGATTAAAACCTGCTTGCTTATAAGGGGTTTACCCTAAATTGGACGCTTACTAATTGTATGCTTCTTTTACAAATAAATGTCTTTCTTTAATGGTATTGTTATGTAGAGAACTTCATATTTTAAAAAGCTACACGTAAACGTACGTTTACAATAGAATCAACAGAATAAATATTATAGTAAAACAATAAAGGCAACATGACCATTACCCCCCCCCATATCGAATAAGCGTTCTCACGACAATTATATAGCCATTGCAAAAGCTATTGGTATCATCTGTGTAGTAATTTGGCACTCACGACCACCACAATGGTTAGGCATGCTGACAATGTTTTTCGCAGTACCACTATTTTTCTTTACGTCGGGGTATTTTTATAAACCAGCAAATGACTTTAAAGAACTGAAGACGTTCTATTGGAAACGAATCAAAGGGTTATACTTCCCTTTCGTCAAATGGTCGTTGCTCTTCCTGCTACTTCATAACATCTGCTTTCATTTCAATATCTACAATGACCAGTATGGCTTTAGAGGAGAAGTTTCTCATTTGTACTCTATAACAGAATTCATGAAACATGCTATAAATATAGTTTGCACTATGAGAGATAACGAACAATTACTTGGAGCTTTTTGGTTTATTAGGGCTTTGTTCTTAGGGGCACTCTTGGTTGCTACGGTACAGTTCTTTTTTAGGAGATGGGGCTTTATCAATAGATATATTATGTTCTTTGTTTTGCTATTTGCTTCCATTGTTGCGACACATTTCAACATATCAATCCCTGTTATTGGCAGCATTGGACTAATTCTCTTCTCTGCAACGTTCTATGTTGCAGGCTATTGCTACCGTAAAATTGAAAATGAATGGTGTTATTCGAAATTGAGCTTGTTCATTACAACTCTTGTCACTTTTGCAGGATTAGTATATTTCAATCGTGTTGTTGGTGTCTTGGGTATTCACACAGCAGACATTCTCCCTTACAGTATTGTTGCGTTATGCGGCATAGTGATGGTGTTGAACCTTTCGAAGAGGATTGAATTGCATTCAATACGTTCTCTTCTATATTATATTGGCAATAATACCATGATAATATTATCACTCCATTTCATCAGCTTTAAATTAGTTAGCTTAATCAAGATAGGACTTTATGGCTGGCCCATAGAGCGCTTGGCAGAATTCCCTGTTATTGAACAAAATAATGAATTTTGGTGGTTTTTATATTGCATGATTGGTTTAGCAACTCCCCTACTCATACAGTATGGATATGATAACACAAAAAAACTTTTATGCAATAAATAAAGACATTCTATCCTATGGTAAATGTTATATTAAGTGTTATAATCGCAGTATTAGTCATCAATGTCAAATGGCTAATTATCGCGTTAATGCTTCCTTTTCAGTCTGCAAACGCAGCCAGGAGGAAAAAGAAAAATGCAGGAAAAGATAGTTTCCTATTGAAAGTCCTGAGCGCACCGTATATCATATTAGAACGACTGATGAGAGGAGGATGGGAACGCTATATGATGTTTCAAGTAGGAGTCTTACCATCTTGCCACCTCAGAAAATTCATCTATCGGATCTTAGGTGCTTGCATTGCGCCGAGGGTTGTATTTCATTTCAAAACGGAGATACGCGAGCCTTCCAGACTGATAGTAATGGGGGGGGGCAATAATTGGAGACAATGCGATATTAGATGCAAGAGGCGGTCTTGAAATTGGAGCAAACGCAAATTTGTCCTCAAACGTTTCAATCTATACATTGCAACACGATCATAGAGATCCAGAGTTCCGATGCACTAATTTAAATGCGAAGACTACGATTGGTGCACGCTCTTGGATTGGAAGTAATGTAATAGTCCTACCAGGAGTTAAGGTAGGAGAAGGCGCTGTTTGTTGTGCCGGATGTGTTGTAACTAAAGATGTAGAGCCTTATGCTGTAGTGGCCGGAATTCCAGCTAAAAAGGTTAATGAGCGTCCCAAAGTATTGACCTACAATTTTACAGGAAAATCTTGCAGATTATACTAGAGAGAATATATAGTAAGAAAATCGTTAATATGAATCAACAAAACATTAATATCATACTTGGCAATGCTGCCATTAACAATGGCAATAGAGGATGTGTGGCATTAAGCTATACATCCATATATCTTATTGACAAGGTGCTTAGCGATGCTGGAATTAAGTATAAGTTATACATGCCTGACTCCGGTTTCAATGAGAAAGGCGTGAAGAGCATATCTGTGAAAGGTAAAAATGTACCTTATACAGTTATAAACCACGCATTATCATATGGAGTTAAGGGAAAGCTAAAGAGTTTTGCTCATTACAACGACCATAAGACGTCATGCAGAATTTTCAAGGAGGCTGACTTTATCTTAGATATAGGTCAGGGTGATAGCTTTGCTGATATATATGGAGTCAATCGCTTCAACGGTATTAATCTCATCCATCGTGAGGCTATCAAATATCATAAACCTTACTGTCTTCTGCCTCAGACTATTGGACCATTCAAGAACGAGGCCATTAAAGATGAGGCCGTAAAAGCAATTACCAAGGCTGACATGGTGATGGCGCGTGACAAGCAGAGCTATGATTACACGAAAGAGATAGCTCCTAGCCAAAAGAACTTGAAAGAGTACATAGATGTGGCGTTCTTCCTACCCTACACGAAACAGCAGTTTGATAAAAACTATATCCATGTAGGTCTTAACATCTCTGCCTTGTTGTGGCATGGTGGCTACACTCAGGACAACCAATTCGGGTTGAAAGATGACTATAAGACATGTGTCCGCTCCATCATTGATTACTTCTTAAATCAGCCTAACGTAAAGTTGCACCTTATTCCTCATGTTGTGGGAAGTGAGCGAGGCGTAGAGAATGACTATGCCGTATCTTTCGATCTGCAGAAAGAGTACAATAACCCGAATCTTATTCTATCTCCATTGTTCCTCAGTCCAGTTGATGCCAAAGATTATATCTCAGGTATGGATTTCTTCATGGGAGCACGTATGCATTCTACAATCGCAGCGTTCTCCTCTGGTGTTCCTGTTGTGCCTATGGCATACAGCCGTAAGTTCAATGGTTTGTTTATCGACACACTCGATTATAATCATCTTGTTGACTTAAAAACAGATGATAACGGTGCCATATTAGATAAAATAAAGGATGCATTTGACGATAGAGATAATATCAGTTCTCTTATCAGCAATCGACTTGATGGCATCGTTGAAGCAAAGAAAAACGCGATAATATCTGACTTGAAAGAATTCTTCGGAATAAATCGTTAACTTTAGCCAATCCGCTTATAAACTATGACAAGAAAGATTGTTGAAAACGGTTTCTGCATGGGATGCGGTCTCTGCTCATCAGTGCTTGGACATGACAAATGCCAGATGAAGCTCGCTGACAATGGCTTCTACTATCCCATCAGCGATAGAGACACTGAGGAAGAAGCCATCATCAATGAGATTTGCCCAGGCATTCATGTGGAAGACAACCGCAAGCACGATGTCTGGGGACATGTTGTTGAAGTGGCTGAAGCATGGTCAACAGATAAGCAACTACGTCACAAGGCAGCTTCTGGTGGTGTTTCATCAGCATTGGCGCTCTATCTTCTTGAAACACATAAAGTGGATGGAATCCTGCAAGTTGGGGTTAAGGAGAACAGTTTCCTCTATAATGAACTAAAGGTTTCGAAATCCCGAGAAGATATATTCAATAATGCCCAATCCAGGTATGCTCCTGCATTAACACTATCTTGTTTAAAACAGATATTGGATAAAGACACATCAGTCTATGCTTATATTGGTAAGCCCTGTGACATTGCAGGCATAAAGAATTTCGTTACATGTTTCCCACAATATAAAGATCGGATTAAATATACCATTTCCATCTTCTGTGCCGGCATGCCCAGCTATAATGCTTCAAGAAAGACTTGGGAGCAATCTGGCAGAAAGGACAATCCTGTGTTCTTGAAATACCGTGGCGAAGGATGGCCAGGAAACTTTAAGGCTGTTTGGGTTGATGGTCAGAGCTATGAGATAAGCTATAATGACAGCTGGGGAAAGGTCTTAGGACGAAATTTGGGGTTCAGATGTAAGATATGCCCTGACGGTATAGGCATGTTGGCAGATATAGCCGTTGGAGACTCTTGGAACACAAAGAATGGCTATCCTGATTTCACAGAAGCCGATGGCCGTAACTTCTGTTTCATCAGAAGTGAAAGAGGCCAACAACTCCTTAGTCAAGCCGTCTCTGGAGGATATATCGAGAAAAGAACATTGGATGTTGATAAAGTCAAAGACATGCAAGCCTATCAATATGGCAGACGGCACATTGTTGGATGGCGCATAATGGCTGCTCAAATAACAAGCAATCACATGCTAAAGTTCAATGGTTTGGGCTTGATAAAATTAGCTTTTTCTGTCAATATGAAACGAGGCCTCCGAGAATTATTAGGGACTTATAAAAGAGCAATGAAAAATAAGAAAGACATGAAAGATATTTGTGAAAACCTCCATAGGGGGGGGTAAAACGTTTCGGTCAGTCAGTTTCCCCTTATTCATACAACTTTAAAGCCGCTTAATTATGAAGAATATTTTGAAGCGGGCTTTAGAAGTTGCAAAAGAGTTAAGGGAGTTTTACCATGACTCTGCTTCGTATGTAAGATATAATATAGATGGTGCCCGAACATCTGAGAAAGAACGACTTATTTCACGCATGTTGCTTACAGCCCATTCTTTGGAAAAAGGCATGTGCTTTGAAATCAAGAAAAAGAACTGGGGGGAGGCCAAGGCAAAAAACTTGCTACAGACAATTCTCAAATATGAACGATATGGGCAAGATGAGTATTTCTCTTTGGCTCTGAATGTCCTCTACAAATATTTGCAAGATAAAGACAGTTCTAACGATGTGAACTTAGTCAATGGAATTAAGGTTATTGCAAAGAAGCATGAAACATTGCTGAAACCTGACAGCTATGGCGTGAAACGAGTCGGAAAGAATAAGAAATTTGATGAGAATGAGCTTGTCGATTTCTTTAGCTCAAGGTCAAGTGTCCGCTTCTATAAAGACAAGGATGTCGCAAATAGTGATATTCAGAAGGCTTACGAGATAGCAAAGCTTACACCGACCGCCTGTAACCGGCAGACTTGCAAGGTATATGTCTATAAGGATGCAACAGTTAAAAAGCAAATTTTGGACAATCAACTTGGAGATCAAGGATGGGCAAACAAAGCGCCAGTTCTTTTTGTCGTAACCTCAGACCTGTCACGCTTTGGTGGAACTTATGAGCATTCTCAAGCACTAATTGATGGTGGACTATTTGCGATGAACTTCGTATGGGGACTGCATCTCTACCATATCGCGAGCTGTTTCAAGATGTTTATTAGAGAACATAGACGACAAGTAGAATTTCAAAAAATCTGTGGGATTCCAGAGAACGAGACCCCTATAGTTTTGATTTTGGGTGGATATTACAAAGACGATGATATACTATGCCCGAAGTCTCACAGATTCGATAATCAGATAATATTTAAGGATTAAATTTTAATGGGAAGTGCCAAGAAAATAGCAAGAGGTGCCGTTTGGACGACGATGGCGAACATCGTCAACGGAATATATGGGTTCATATCCGTTCCGCTGTTGATAGCATATTTCGGGAAGAGCAATTACGGACTTATAGGCCTTGCTCTCTCCGTGAATGTCTATCTCAACTTGATGGACTTAGGTCTGAACTCCACCAATATCCGTTTCTTCTCCAATTGGTTGGCCAAGGGTAACCAGGACAATGTCAATAAGCTGTTTGGTACCAGCATGTCGTTTTATGGAGTTGTTGGTCTGTTGAATGCCATTATCATGTTTGTCATTGGCCTTTTTGCCCAAAGCATTTTCCATCTGAATGACGAACAGGGGACGATACTGATGCATCTGTTCTTTATCCTTGCCATCAGTGCGTTCATCAGTTGGTACACTTCATGCTTTGATCAGCTCATACAAGCAAACGAATACGTAGGATGGACCAATCAGGTAAAACTTCTTGCGAAGCTTCTGCAATGTGTCATCCTTATACTGACCCTCACGCTGAAGTTCAATATAGAGGTCTTCTATGCGCTCACGACATTCTCCATGTTTATCGTGATACCCTTCTGTGTCCATAAGATAAGGAAGCTGTGTCCATATATACAGTTCAAGCCTCATTTTGACAAGGCGGTCTTTAAGGAGATACTTCCATATAGCATCAACATTTTCTCCTTTGGCATTTTCCAGTTCTCCTTCTATAATCTGCGTCCAGTTTTTCTTGGCTTACAAGGAACACCAGCGGATGTTACGGATTATAGAGTAATGAACGGTATAGTAAGCATAGTTATGATGTTAGGCGGTTCGTTTATGGGTGTCTTCCTCCCCTCTGTGACAAAGGCGGTAGCACAAAAGAACAAAGAGGCAATCAACCATGTAACGTATGATGGTACCAAGTACATTTCCATCCTCTTGTGCTTCTGTAGCTTCGGAGTAATTAGTGTCGCTCCTGAATTGGTAAACATATATGTTGGCCCATCATTCAGTTATCTTTCCCTGTGGTTGATGATATGGCTGCTATTACTCACCTTGTCCCACAATCAAGCCATTTCGGCATTGATACTTGCAGGATCTGATATTCGCGCAATCACGTATTCTTCAATCTGTGCATCTGTCTTAGGATTGTTGGTGTGCTGGTTTACCATACCTTATTATAATGTGGGTGGTACGGTGATAGCTTACGCAGTATATATAATTACCCAAATGGCATTTTATTATCTATATTACTGGCCAAGGAAAATGCTAATCAATAGTTGGAAAGTTTTTCGCTATTCTTATGCTCCATATCTCATTGCCGGTGCTTTGATAGCTTGGGGCTGTCATTACATTAATGTGGTCAGTAGCCAATGGGCAGAGTTCTTCATCAAAGGAGTCTCCTTTGCCATCCTCTATGCGTTCGTCGTCCTCTTGCTGCTCAATAAAAACGACAAGGCATTCTTCATGAAATTAATAAAGAAATAGGGGTCAGGGGGACAGGTACCTTGACCCATACATCATATAACTACTGAAAGGCGATATTCATCATGCCACGTCAGCCAAGAGAACATTCTCACTTCAAAGTTTATCACGCCATCCTAAGAGGTGTG
>Ga0256406_1006320_pt1 | contig 11974 bp, 14 predicted proteins | sample RumenRJG_03DNA_FD_185986 | JGI IMG/M metagenome (GOLD analysis project Ga0256406, IMG submission 185986) | Bovine rumen microbial communities from Lethbridge, Alberta, Canada - RJG_03 | ecosystem: Host-associated > Mammals > Digestive system > Stomach > Rumen | place: Canada: Alberta | collected...
TCGTCTGTGCTGCCATTTGCGGCATCTATGTTGCATTCAGCGCCGCCTGTGCTGCTTTCTGCGGCACCTGTGCTACATTCGCCGGCATCTGAAGACGCTGCTTCCTCTCTCACATAGCAGACTGCGCCCCTTTTAACCGCCTCATCGAGATACTCCTCCTTAAAGTGAGCGCCCTTGACCACGAAGAGATATCCCGGACCTGCTTCCTTGGAGTTATATGTCACACCTGTTACTTCGGTCTCTGCCGCTTTCTTCCCGTCATCTTCCGTGTAGAGCGACATAATACCGCTGCAAGGAGTAGCTCCGTTAATGGAGCTTATGAGGTTTTCCATGCCCAGGGCATCTGCAAAACTTTGAACAGTAACTTTTTCTCTCATCAATTCACCAATGTGTCTTTTTCAAAATATCCTTCGGACTTCATGCTCGTAAACCTGCCGTTTCCGACTATTACATGATCCAGAAGTTTGATTCCGATAATCTCAGAGGCCTTTATAAGCCTGATCGTCACTTCTATATCCTGGACGCTCGGCGTCGGATCCCCGCTTGGGTGGTTGTGAGCCACTATCACCGCTGCCGCGCCCCTCCTTATCGCTGGTCCGAAGACCTCCCTCGGATGCACAGGCGCACTGTCGATGCTACCTATGGATATGACGGACTTGGACTCTACCTGCAGCTTGGTATTGAGATTAATTGCCATAAAAATCTCCCGCTTTTCGGTAGCGAGTTCATCCATGAGCATGCGAGCCACTATAGCGCTGTCTCCCACTCTGCTCCTGCTATTGGCAATTCTCCCTGTCTCAAGTCTCTTGCTGAGCTCCATCGCAGCGACTATAGAGCAGGCTTTGGCCTCCCCTATGCCGTTTATGTCGGTCAGCTCCCTTACTTCAGCCATACCGAGGTCACCTATATTTTCCGCAGTATAGCTTATCACTTCCTCCGCTAATTGTATAGCGGACCTGTGTCCGCTGCCCGTCCTTATGATGAGTGCGAGCAGCTCAGAATTGCTGAGACCTTCTGCCCCGGCAAACAGCAATTTCTCCTGCGGCCTTTCGCTCGCAGGCATTTCTTTGATTTGCATTTTGTCTCCTTTCCGGAGCACACACGCATATCATAACATTTTAAAAGCTACGTTCGGAAGAACGTAGCTTGTATTTTGTGTGATTTTTTCTCTACTCTTTAGCGTCCCATCTGGCTTTGATCAGATCGCATACGGCATCGATGTTCTCCTCAAGAGACATATCCGATGTGTCCATAAAGACCGCATCATCCGCTTGTTTCAGAGGATTGATCTCCCTGTGCGAGTCCTGATAATCCCTCTTTTCGATGTCTGTCTTGATTTCATCAAGGTCCGCAGGCTTGCCCTGTTCTATGAGCTGATTATATCTTCTCCTCGCCCTTACCTCAGAATCTGCCGTCATGAATATCTTGACCTCGGCATCGGGTATTACGGCCGTGCCTATGTCTCTTCCTTCCATAACCACGTTCTTGGAGGCAGCGAGTCGTCTGCTTACTTCATCCACCTTGGCTCTTACCGGACCAAGCTTGGAAACCGTAGATGCAGCCATGGATATTTCGTTGGTTCTGATAAGGCCGCTGACATCCTCTCCGTCGATATATACCTTGTTGTCGTTAAAGTCGATTACGGTCTTATCCAGCATGGCAACTACCGCAGGCTCGTCTTCGACATCAACGCCCGTTCTGAGCGATTTTAAAGCGATAGAGCGGTACATTGCGCCCGTGTCTATGTATTCGAGACCGAGTCTTTCGGCAGCGGCCTTTGCTATAGTGCTCTTGCCCGTGCCGCCCGGCCCGTCTATTGCAACTCTGAGCATATGCTCCTCCTGTAGATTACTTATTACCCTTGTTCAGCTTATTAATCTCATCGATGAATGTATCGATGGTCTTGAACTCGCGATATACCGAGGCAAATCTTACATAAGCAACCTGGTCGATATCCTTGAGCTCGTCCATGATAAGGCTTCCGATATCCGCAGCCTGTATCTCCTTTTCCATGGTGTTGCTGAGAACTCTCTCGATGTTATCGGCAATCTTCTGGACGTCATCATAAGTGACCTTGGTCTTCTGGCAGGCCTTGAGCACTCCGCTGATAATTTTGTTCTTGTCGAAGCTCTCCCTCGTGCCGTCCTTCTTAACAACTACGAGCAGTGAGTTTTCGATCTTCTCAAAGGTTGTAAAACGCTTTTTGCACTTAGTGCACTCACGTCTTCTTCTCGTGGCCAGGCCTTCCTCTACCGGCCTTGAATCCACTACCTTCGTGTCTTCATAATTACAATACGGACACTTCATTTCAGCATACCTCCATTCATCTACTTCCCAACACTGTATTCCATGACCTTATCCATGACCACTGAGTACAGATAAGACGCATACATGTTATTTTCATTGGCATATTCGTATATGGTCTTGCCGTCGTTGGCTTCCTTGAAGGAATCCTCCGTATATCCCGCTGATTCCAGCTGCTTTTTAATGAACTCATCATATCCGGCCTGATTGGCCTCGATATTCTCCTTATCCTTGATGGAATAGAGTATAAGTTCCTGCTTTACAGCTTCCTGAGCTGACTGCTCTGCCAGCTGGTTGAACTGATCCGCATCCATGCCCATCTGGCTACTTATGAACTCATCGAGTTCCACGCCGGATTGCTTGGCGTAGCTTGCGTACATGTTCTTAATCATCTCAGTCCTGGCCTCAAGTTCCTTTTCAGGATACTTAATAACCTCACTGGATGCAAAAATCTGATTGAAAACTTCACTCTTTTCATTAGTATCCGCAGATGAGAGCTTTTGTTCGGACAGTTCATCCTTTACGGATTTCTCGTACTCTTCTTTGGTCTTGTAATCCGTGTTGTTCTTGACCCAATCATCGGTGTATTCGGCCTTTTTCTTCTTGACCAGATAATTGATGGTGGTCTTAAATACAGCGTCTTTTCCGTTCAGCTCTTCCTTACCGTAATCCTCAGGGAAAGTTACGTGGAGATCGAATGTCTCTCCGACCTTATGCCCTACGATGCCCTCGGCAAATCCCGCGATATATCCGCTGTTGGCTATATCTAGGTCAACGCCCTGTGCTGCGCCACCTTCAAATTCGACGCCGTCAATGCTGCCTACGTAGTCGATATTGACTATGCTGTCTTCTTTTACGGTTCCTTCTTTGATTTCCTCAGTCTCTTCTGAGCTTGCGAGCTTGTCATCTATATATGACTTTACCTCGTCGTCGGATACATCTCCCGTAATCTTTGTATATTCGAGGCCCTTGTATTCACCGAGCTTGATATATTCTGAGAGATCGTCATATTTGTAGTCGTCCGGAATGGCGGCCTTGGCTCCGCAGGATGTGGCAGTGATTACCATCACTGTAATTACGGAGAGGCAAATGAATTTCTTAAGTAGTTTTGTCTTCATAGTGTGTTTAATAAAAATTAGTGATTGTGAAATAATACGCAACGATGTTATCACAAGATATAGTGTAATTCAAGAAAATGAAGCCCTATACGAGCCAAAGTAAACATATATTTAGAACACTTATTTCTCCTTTTGTGATTATTCCTTCACATTCTGCGGACATTATCCACACATTAGAATGTTATAATCGTGGTGTCAGAGAATCGAAGCGAGTATTGTCTGGCAATGCAAACCTTTTTCTTTTGATTGTTCTTTCTTAGTAGATTTTTCGCAGTAAAAGACCCCGCGAAATGCGGAGTCTTTTACTTTACGAATAATAATTATTCGGCATATTCTTCTTTACTGCTCATCAGGCTTATCTGAGTCTTGCTTCTCAGTAGTTGCAAGCTTTCTGGCCGCTGCTCTTTGCCTTTTGAGCTCAGCATTTTTCTCTGTCAGATACCACCACGCCACGGCTGCTGCCGCAACGAAGCACGCACCTATGGCTATTACGCCTATGTGACTTATAAAATAGTCCATTTGCCTTTAATTAGATGGCCTTCTTTGCAGTCTCGCAGAGCTGTGCAAAACCTGCTGCGTCGTTGATAGCCATCTCTGAGAGCATCTTTCTGTTGATTTCGATGCCGGACTTCTTGAGACCGTTCATGAATTTGCTGTAGCTGATGCCGTTAGCTCTTGTTGCAGCGTTGATTCTTGCGATCCAAAGTCTTCTGTATTCTCTCTTCTTGTTCTTGCGACCTACGTATGCCGATCTCAGGGATCTCATAACTGCAGGGTTAGCTGCTCTGAAAGTGTTCTTTCTTCTGCCGTAGAAACCCTTGGCCTGCTTCAGAATCTTTTTATGTCTCTTATGAGCGTTTACGCCCTTCTTTACTCTTGCCATTTGTTACACCTCCCTATTACTTAGCCATTGATCTCAGCATACGCTTCAGATCTGCACTTGTAAGAGTAGTAGCCTTTCTGAGGCCTCTTTTTCTCTTAGCGGTCTTCTTGGTCAGGATGTGGCTCTTGTAAGCCTTATTTCTCTTGATCTTTCCGGAGCCTGTAACGTGCAGACGCTTCATCGCGCCTCTGTGTGACTTCATCTTGTTCTTAGCCATTTTGGATTTTCCTCCTGTATGTTAATTATTTTTTGTCTTTTTTTGGAGCGAGGAACATGTGCATCCTGCGCCCTTCCATCTTAGGTTCTTTCTCGACTTCTCCGACTTCGGATACCATCTCGGCAAACCTGTTCATCGCATCAAATCCGAGCTGCGTGTATCCCATCTCTCTGCCGCGGAATCTCAGCGAAACCTTGACCTTGTCCCCGTCCTGCAGGAACTTCTTGGCGGCCTTGGCCTTTACCTCGATATCGTGGGTTTCGATCGAAGCTGACAACCTGATCTCCTTGATATCTGTCACGCGCTGGTTTTTCTTTGCGTTCTTTTCCTTCTTTTGCTGCTCGTAGCGATACTTACCGTAATCGAGTATCTTGCAGACAGGCGGATCTGCATTAGGTGAAATGTTCACAAGATCAAGATCTGCCTCCTCGGCGATTGCAAGCGCTTCGTCAAGGCTTACTATGCCGCGCATTTCGCCGTCTTCGTCAATGAGTCTGACCTCTTTGGCCCTGATATCCTCATTGATCTGAGTCTGTTCTCTTCTGTTGTCTCTGGCGCTAATCGTTCTACCCTCCGTTTCTGATTATCGACCTACAAACTCTCATGTCCCTCCGCTTATAAATGAAAATCGCGGACGCATAAGCATCCGCGACATTGAATACACCACAAGGTGTTAATTCCATGTATAGAGCCCGGCGAGCGTTAGCTGCGAGGCGAGAAGCGGATAACTTCTGCTTTGACCTCGCTCATTATACGCACCGAGCCTTGCAATGTCAACAAAAAACTGAGATTTTTGCGATTTAGAGCTCGTTTTTAATCAAATCCTCAAATGACTCTCTTTTTACAACTATGCGAGAGGCTCCGCCGGATATCATAATCATGGCAGGTCTAGGCACTCTGTTGTAATTAGAAGCCATCGAGTAATTGTATGCGCCTGTAGTAAGAACAGCGATTACATCACCCCTCTCAGGCTCTGCAATCTTGATATATTCGGCAATCCTGTCACCGCTTTCGCAGCATCTTCCGGCTATTGTGCATTCGTAGTCTGAAGCCGCGTTCATTCTCGATGCGTTGAGCACGGTATACTCGGCTTTGTAGAGGGCGTACCTCGGATTATCAGTCATGCCGCCGTCTATTGTGACGTAGTTTCTGTATCCCTTTACTTCCTTCTTACCGCCGGTGGTGTAAAGAGTAACTCCGGCGTTTGCAACTATGCTCCTGCCCGGCTCCATATATACCACAGGCATTTCTATGCCGAATTTCTCGCAAGTTGCCTTCATATGCTCGGCAATTTCAGCGATTCTTGCTGGAATGTCGAGCAGAGGATCGCTTTCGGTGTATCTTACGCCGAGTCCGCCGCCTATGTTAAGTTCCTTTAGTTCAAACCTTGCCTCATCTCTCATGCGGGCAGCGTATTCGATCAATATTTCGACCTGGCTGTTAAAAGAGTCACTTTCGAATATCTGAGAGCCTACGTGACTGTGAAATCCCTCTACGAGGAGATTTTCGCAGGATAGTGCCTCTTTTACGAAGTCATCCGCCTGGCCTGTATCAATAGGAACGCCGAACTGAGAATCGACTTTTCCTGTGTTGATGGCCTCGAGAGTATGAGGATCGAGTCCGACCGTAAGTCTCAGGAGGACCTTTTGCTTTACTCCCTGCTCGCCGGCCACCTTATTCAGCACCTCAAGCTCATTGTGGTTGTCCACTACGAAGTATCCTACGCCGTTTGAAACGCCGTATTTTATGTCCTCATCGGTTTTATTCGTGCCGTGGAAGAACATCTTCTCAGCGGGAAATCCCGCTGCAAGAGCCGTATATATCTCTCCCGGAGATACTACATCCACGCACATGCCTTCCGACTCTGCTATAGGATAGATGCCTTTAAAGGAAAGTGCCTTGCTGGCATATAAAGGCGCAGCATCAGGACCGAAGCATTCATGCATGGCATTAACATAAGTCCTGCAGTTTGCCCTGAGCATATCCTCGTCCATTACATACAAAGGGGTGCCGTATTCTTTTGCGAGATCTACGGCATCGAGTCCTCCGATGCTGAGCTGCCCTTTTTCATTTACACTTAGATTTGTATATAGCATTATTTATCCTCTAAAGCATATGAGCCAGCAGTTCTTCCCTGCTCTGATGTGAAAGGTATGCAGGCGGCACATCAAAGAGTGTCCTTGCACCCGACTGTCCTTCCTGATTCATCCTGTAAGCCGCCCTGGCTGCCGCCACGAGTATGCTGCTTGTAAAGAACGGATTGGAATCAAGGTTCAGGCTGAACTCAACGGTGTTGTTATATTCTCCGTCAAAGCCGGTGCTTCCTGATCTTATGACGCTTCCTCCGTGAGGAAGGCCCGAGTGCTTTTCATTGAGTTCTTCCTGTGTGATGAATTCAACCGTCGTATCATAAGGCTCGAAGTAGTCAGGCATGGTCTTGATGGCCTCTTCGATTGCTGCCTTGTCCGCGCCCTCTGCTGCGACGACATAGCACTCTCTGAGGTGCATGTCACGCGCCGTGAACACAGGATGCTCTCCTGCTCTTACCTTATCCAGCGCTGCCTCTACAGGCACGGTATACTGCCTGGCATCGAGCACTCCTTCAATTCTCCTAATAGCATCGGAATGACCTTGGCTTACGCCGCGTCCCCAGAATGTATAGCTCTCGCCCTCAGGAAGTGCCGAATCGGCAAATATCCTGGCAAGTGAGAAGTATCCCGGATCCCACCCGCAGGAAATAATTCCAACCTTACCGGAAGCAGATGCCGCTGCATCCACATTGGTAAAGTGCTCAGGAATATGAGCGTGATTATCGAAGCTGTCGATTACGTTGTAATTCGCTGCAAGCTCCGGTGTCATCTTAGGAAGGTCCGTTGCGCTTCCCCCGCAGAGAATAAGGACGTCGATATCGTCCTTCATATTCTCAAGCTCCGAATATGCCATAACAGGCACATCAGTCACCGTCTTTACATCTGCAGGATTTCTTCTTGTGAAGACCCCTGCAAGCTCCATATCTGCTGCCTTTGTAACTGCAGCTTCTACGCCGCGTCCGAGATTACCGTATCCTACTATTCCTACTCTCATTTTTTAGTTTTATCCTCTCTTATGCCCCATTTTCAAGGCAATTTTCCTACCCGTCAGTTTTTTCTACTCAGCCAGCAGGTCATCCATGTTATACATGCCTGCAGGCTTACCTACTAAGAATCTCGCTGCATCTACCGCGCCGTCTGCAAAGAGTCCTCTGTCGAGGGCCTGATGCGTTACAGTGATGGTCTGAGTGTTAGTTCCGAACATCACCTCGTGAGTTCCGACTATATTACCCATCCTTACGGCATTGATGCCGATTTCATTCGGCTCTCTCTTGCAATTGCCGCTTCTTCCGAGATTGTAGTGAAGCTCAGGCCTGGCATCCTTTACGGCATCCGCCAGCATAATCGCCGTGCCGCTCGGTGCATCGACCTTTCTGTTGTGATGAGTCTCCACTATCTCTATATCGCAATTACCGAACTTTGATGCAATCTCATTTACAACCTTTGCGACAAGGGCAACTCCAACTGACATATTGGCCGATTTGAACACCGGAATGCTCTCCGATGCCTTCTCAATATATGCCATCTCATCGTCAGTCTGACCTGTCGTGCATACGACTACCGGAAGGCCTCTTCCTACGCAGTAATCCATAAGAGGCCCTGTGCCCTCATGGTGCGAAAAGTCTATGAGAACATCCGCAGGCCCCGTGTACTCTGACGGAGTAAGATATGCGCCGTCAGCTCCTGTCGGAGTTATGCCGGCTACGAGTTCCATATCTTCTGCGGCTTCGATGCAGCGGGACAGTATCTGACCCATAGCACCGTCTATGCCGTTAATTACAACTTTCATTACAGAGCACCTACTTCTTTCATGGCTGCTTTCAGTCTTTCAAGATTGGCCTCTTCCATGCGATACATCGGTGATCTCAGGATAGGATCGCAGTATCCGAGAAGTGCCATAGCTTCTTTTACCGGAATAGGATTCACTTCGCAGAAGAGTGCTGCTACGAGCTCGTTGTACTTGCACTGAAGAGCGGCAGCTCCCGCAAAATCACCTTCCCAGAACTTCGTGCAGATTTCTCTTGTCTCTGCCGGTACTACGTTAGAGAGTACCGAGATAACGCCCTTGCCTCCCATAGCGAGAATAGGAACAATCTGATCATCATTACCCGAATAAAGGTCCAGTCTGTCTCCGACTCTCGTAAATGTATCTACAATCTTGGAGATATCTCCGTTTGCCTCCTTGATGGCTCCGATTCCGTCGATTTCCGCAAGCTTTGCATAAGTTGCAGGCTCGATGTTAACTCCGGTCCTGCCCGGAACGTTATATGCGATGATAGGCACTGTGCTTGCAGCGGCATACTCTGCAAAGAGCTTTACGAGGCCGCCCTGAGTAGCCTTGTTGTAGTAAGGTGTAACTACGAGGCAAGCATCTGCTCCGGCTTCGCATGCGTACTTTGTAAGCTGAACGCCGTAAGCTGTGTCGTTACTTCCGGTACCTGCGATTACAGGAACTCTTCCTGCAACTCTCTCTACGGCAAATCTGATGCACTCCTTGTGCTCTTCGTCCGTAAGTGTTGAGCCTTCGCCTGTGGTACCTGCGATTACGAGAGCGTCGATACCCTGCTCAATCTGCCAGTCGATCAGCCTTCCGTACTGCTCGTAATTTACACCGTCCTCTGTCATCGGTGTGATGAGTGCTGTTGCAACTCCTTCGAAAATTGTGTGTGTTTTTGCCATTGTTCTTTCCTCCTCATTACAAAAACTCAGTTTTAGAAATGAGATGAGGCTATCATCCATGATCCGCTATGTAAAAAAGCAGCCATACACATACGGCTGCCAGAAAGAACATAATAAGATCTTATCCAGGATAGCGCTCCGCGTAATTGCGACAGTCGGCCGGATATTCTCCGTCCGCCCAGATCGGTCGGCATGCAGGCCTTCCTCTCTTCGGCGTCCGCCCCTTTCGCAAATCCCGCTCTGCATAACGCTCGGATTTGTTACTGATGACGAAACGCGTCCTCTATCTCAATGCAGGAATTGTAATATTTATTCACTGCTCTGTCAAGCCCGCAGCCTTGCATTCGGGCTTTATTTCCCATATACTGTATCGAAAATGTTAATAGCGTTTAATGAATAATAATTCATTGAGCATTGATTCAAAGCGAAACAGAGGGAGCAATTATGGGAGTTAAGACAGCAAAATTCGGAGGTTCATCGGTAGCAGACGGCATTCAGCTCGCCAAGATTAAGGACATCATCGAAGCGGATAAGGAGCGCCGTTACATCGTAGTATCCGCACCGGGTAAGAGATTTGACGGTGACAGCAAAATTACCGACCTGCTCTTTATGTGCAAGGCTCAAGCCGACCACAATATACCTTACGAGCAGCTGCTGCAGGTCATAACCGACCGATACAGTGCAATCAAATACAACCTCGGAGTTGATGTCGACATAGACAGCGAATACGAGATTATTCGCAAAAAACTGGCTGATGGATGCAGCGAGGACTATATCGCAAGCCGCGGAGAGTACCTCTCTGCAATTCTCGTGGCTGCGTACCTCGGATATGACTTCGTAGATACCGAAGGTCTCATCCTCTTCGACAGCAAGGGAAGACTCCTTCCTGAAGAGACCAACAAGGCTCTGTCTAAAGAACTAAAGAAGCATAAACGCGCTGTCCTTCCGGGATTCTACGGAAGCGATATAAAGACGGGAGAAATAAAGATTCTCTCGCGCGGAGGCTCGGATGTAACGGGCTCCCTCGTCGCACGTGCAGTCAATGCAGATATATACGAGAACTGGACGGACGTGTCCGGTCTTCTTATGGCAGACCCTAGGGTTGTAAAGAATCCTGAGCCTATCGATTACATCTCATACATGGAGCTAAGAGAGCTTTCATACATGGGAGCATCTGTCCTGCATGATGAGGCGGTATTCCCTGTAAGGCTTGCCGGAATTCCTATCAATATACGTAACACGAATGCACCTGAGGATCCGGGTACAATCATCACAACGGAGAGTTCATACAAGAACAAGAAGCTCTTCTCCGGAATTGCCGGAAAGCAGCCGTTTACGGTCATTACTGTTTATAAGAACATGATGAACAAGGAAGTCGGTTTTGTAAGGCGTGCACTCACTGTTCTTGAGGACTTGGATATCAGCTTCGACCACATCCCTACAGGCATCGATTCCCTTTCGGTTGTAATCGAAAGCGCGGAGCTTGATGATAATCTCGATGAGATTCTCAAGGAGTTCGAGCAGAGGCTGCATCCGGATGAGATAGTCGTAACGCCTGACATTGCTCTTATTGCAGTTGTAGGTATGGGACTTGTGCATAATGTCGGTGTGGCAGCTAAGATTACAAAGGCTCTCGCAGATGCTAAGGTCAACATTCGTATGATCAACCAGGGCACGAGCGAGATTAACGTAATAATCGGCGTGGAGGCCAAGGACTTCAAGAAGGCCACACGTGCTATCTATGATGCCCTCGCATCTTAAAAAATAGCGCTAAGATAAGAAAATGAGAATAATACTCGCATCAGCCTCTCCGAGGAGGCTTGATATTATGAATAAACATGGCATTAATCCTATAGTTATGCCGACCGAAGCGGACGAAACCATAGTCGGAAACCCTTCCATGACTGAAGTCGTCGAAGATTTGTCGAGCAGAAAAGCCCTAGCATGCTACGAGAGCATCAAATCCGATGCCGCTTTATCCGAAAAGTATGCAGGTCATGTAATCATCGGAGCCGATACCATTGTCTACACAGATAAAATCCTCGGAAAACCCGAGGATGCGGATGATGCCTACAGCATGCTTGATTCATACAGGGGCACATACCACTACGTTGTAACAGGCATCACCCTTATAGACGTCGACAGCGGAGATGCCGAGACTCTGAGCGATATTACCAAAGTATGGTGTGTTTATTACACGGATGATCAGATAAAGGACTACATATCCCGTGAAGAGCCTTATGACAAGGCCGGAGCCTATGCAATTCAGGGATATTTCGGCCGCTACATCGACCATATAGAGGGCGATTACGAAAACGTGGTGGGACTTCCCTTCTACAGAATAGAGGATGCCCTGAAAAAATATAGATAGATGGTGGTTTAAGCAAATGATGTTATTATTACTGGAATTTGCTTAAAATAACCCCTTTTTCAAGAATAATGATGCTTATTTTTAATTATTTCTTTACAATTATCCTGTAAATACATTAATTCTATGGTATACATGGGATTTTTTAAGCAAATACAACAGTTATTTCGCAAATTTGCTTAAAATCATATTATGATGTTGGGGTCAAAAGCCCCATGATTCAATAACACATTTGCACCTTGAAAACTTCATAAAACGGCTACATTTCAATGGATAGAGCCATGTATATGGTATACTTGAAGCATAAGAAAGCGA
>Ga0256406_1006324_pt1 | contig 11966 bp, 11 predicted proteins | sample RumenRJG_03DNA_FD_185986 | JGI IMG/M metagenome (GOLD analysis project Ga0256406, IMG submission 185986) | Bovine rumen microbial communities from Lethbridge, Alberta, Canada - RJG_03 | ecosystem: Host-associated > Mammals > Digestive system > Stomach > Rumen | place: Canada: Alberta | collected...
GAAGATGGAAGCCTGGAAGGCTATACCCCCTGGCGGAGTTTTTCGTCGGAGGAACTGCGGGCCTTTGCCCGGGTTACCGGAGACACGAATCCTATCCATCTGGGTGTGGATCCGGTGGTCCAGGGGTTATTGCTGTGGCGGAGCCTGTTCGAACAGCTGGGAGAACCGGAGCGGTTCCATATGGCCTTTTACGTTCCCGTCCATGCGGGAAACATGATCTATATCAGGGAGGAAGAAAAGAATGAGCGAAATGAGAGAGAATTTGCATCCATCTGCGGCCGCAGTGACCGGCCAGCGGGAACAGGTACGGGTGATGACGGCCAGTGCGGTCTGTGTCGCGCTGCTGGCCGTCTCGGCGTACATTTCTTTTCCGCTGCCTTTTACACCGGCCATGGTGACGGCACTGACCATCATGGTGAACCTGGTGGCCTTTGTCATGAAACCAAAACAGGCAGGGATCATCCTGGGCATCTACCTGCTGCTGGGGGCTGTGGGGGTGCCGGTGTTCGTGGGCGGTACGTCCGGGCTGATCAAATTGATCGGGCCTACCGGGGGCTTTAACCTGGGCTTTCTGGTGGCGGCCATCGCCATGAGCGCTGGGCGGGGCAACAGCCGTTCCTTCAAGAAACTGGTAGCCATCGGCATCTGCGTGGGCATGCCCATCATCTACATCGGCGGCTGCATCAGCATGTACGCGGTGGCCAAAGTGGGCGTGTGGAAGACTCTGGTCATGGCCGTGTTCCCCTTCCTGATCGGGGATACCCTGAAGGTGGTACTGGCTGCGTTCCTGGCCAACCGGCTGCAGCGGTACGGGTTCTGATATGGAGGGCCGTGACGTCTATCTGGTGGCCGGGCTGCGCAGCCACCTGGGATTACAGAATGGCATATTTAAGGAAGTTCCGCCGGAGAAGCTGGGCGCTGCCCTTCTCCGGCAGCTTTGCGTCCAGGTGCCGGTGGCCAGGGAGGCTCAGCTGGTCATTGGAGGCAACGCCGTGGGCAGTGGCGGCAACCTGACCCGGCTCATGGCCCTGGAGGCCGGGTTTCCGGTGGAAACACCGGCGCTCACCGTGGACATGCAGTGTGCGTCGGCCCTGGCGGCGCTGACTCTGGCATACGGGCAGATCCGCAGCGGCCTGCTGGACGTGGTGCTGGCGGGAGGCGTGGAATCGTCCTCCATGCAGCCTCGGCGGGTGTACCAGCCCTGGGATGAACGGTACACGCCGGAAGGATTTATGACGGCCCAGTTCTCGCCGGATACCAACAGCCCCCGGGCCATGCTGGAGGGGGCGGAGCGGACGGCCCAGGTGTACGGGGTGCCCCGGAAGGAACTGGACCGGTGGGCGGTGCGCAGCCATCAGAAGGCGGCGGAAGCCCGGCAGAGCGGGGCGCTGGAGCCCTATGTGGTGAGCCTGTTCGGCAGCAGCCGGGACGAAAGTATCCGGCCCCGGATGAACGAGAAGCTGCCCCGGCGGATGCCCACCCTGTTCCGCAAAGAAGAAGTGGCGGAGCTATTGACCCCGGCAGAACGGGAGAAAGCCGGGGACGGCACGCCCACCCTGACGGCGGCCAACGCCTGCCTGACCCAGGACGGGGCGGCGTTTTTGCTGCTGTGTTCCGGACGGCAGCTGGAAGCGTGGAAACGGGAAGGGAAACCGGTGCGGCCCCTGGCCCGGATCCGGCACGTGACCACGGCGGGGGTGGAGCCCCGGTTCAGCCCATTGGGAGCTTTGGAAGTGGGGGACAAGGCCCTGCAGGAGGCCGGGCTCACGTACAGCGAGTTGGACGATTTCGAATACAACGAGGCCTTTGCGGTGATCTCGGCCCTGTTCGCCCGGCGGCATCCGGACTGTGTGGACCGGTACCTGCCCCTGGGCGGGGCCCTGGCCTACGGCCATCCCTATGGGTGCAGCGGCGCCGTGCTGGTGCTCCACGCCCTGGCCGCCCTGCAGCAGAGCGGTGGCCAAAGAGCCCTGTGCGCCATCGCCGGGGCCGGAGGGACGGGAGCAGCGGTGGTGATGGAGAGGGTGTGAAAAGATTTTTCACACCCTCTGTCATACGTCATAGGTCATACGCCAAAGGAAGCCAGCTGACGCTGGCGATGAAGGAAAGCCGGGGGGGTGTGCACCGGGCGATATTTTGCCTGCCCTGTACACTTCGGTCGAGTTATACGTTTCTAGGCGGGTCTACCGGGCGATATTTTGCCTGCGGCAAAAATCTTGGTAGACCCCTACGAATCCTTACGAATCCCTACGAATCCCTGCGACGTCAGGCTGCTTGTCCGATGCTGCACCGTAGGGGTTTACCAAGGGTCCCGAAGGGATCCCGCCCGGTAAACCCGTCCCGGCCTGAAACCTAATCACTCATCACTACCCACTAATCACTGCCATAAAAAGGAGTACACATCATGGACTACGCACACTGGGTGGAACACTGGGCTGCAGTACAGCCTTCCAAACCCTTTTTCATTGAAAAGGAGTGCCGATATACGTATGAAGCCGTCTGGCGGGCGATGCAGGACTATGCCCGACAATTCCGGGGACGGAAACGCAGCACGCTCCTGATCGTGCGCCGGGACCCGGTGGAACAGCTCATCGCCTTTTTGGGGGCGGAAGCGGCCGGCTGGGTGCCGGTGCTGGGCCATCCGGACCTGTCGCCTTCCGCTGCGGACGAACTGTGCCGGGTGCGGCACATCGGCTGGATCGACGACGGCACCCTGCGTCCTGGTGACATGGCAGCCCCGGTCCCTTCGGACACCGTGTGCATGGGGGTGCTCAGTTCCGGTTCCACCGGCCTGCCCAAGCTGTATTACCGGACCTACGAAAGCTGGGCCGGGTTCATTCCGGAACAGAACCGGGCCTTCCAGATCGACGGGGACACCCTGGCCTTTGTGGAGGGCAGCATGAGCTTTACCGGGAACCTGAGCGTGTGGTCCTCGGTGGTGGTGGCCGGGGCGACGCTGCTCATGGCTACCAGCCTCCACAGCCGGCTGTGGGCAGAGGCCCTGGCCCGGTACCCGGTGACCCTGGTGTACCTGGTGCCGGTGAAGCTGAAACTGCTGCTGGGGAGCCTGCGGCAGCCCTGCTGCACGGTGAAGACCGTCATGGCCGGCTCCCAGCTGCTGGAAGGCCCGGCGGCCCGCCGGCTGAAAGCCCTGTTCCCTCAGAGCCAGCTGTGGCTGTACTACGGGGCCAGTGAACTGGACTACATCACCTGGCTGACCTACGAAGAGCTGCTGGCCCATCCGGGCAGCGTGGGACGGCCCTGCCCCGGGGTAAAGGTGGAATGTCGGGACGGGCTCATCTACATCGATACGCCCTACCATGTGGAAGGGCTGGCGCAGCCCTGCACCCTGGGGGACCGGGGGTATTTCGACGAAGACGGCTACCTGATCTTCCAGGGCCGGGCCGGCCAGGTCATCAACAAGGGCGGGTTCACCCTGAGCTGCTGCCGGGTGGAACAGGCCCTGCTCCAGCTGCCGGAGATCCGGGATGTCTGCGTGGTGCCGGTGAAGGACGAAAAACGGGGCGAGGACCTGGGGGCCGCGGTGGTGCTGGAACCGGGCACTACCCTGCAGCAGGTGCGCAAAGCCTTGCGGCAGCACCTGCTGTCCACGGAAATCCCGGGGTATTGGAAAGTGATAGACGAATTGCCATTATCTGCCGTGGGCAAGGTGGATCAGAAACAAGTAACAGAACTGTTCAAGGGCCGCGAGCCGAAGGAGGCCAGCTGACGCTGGCTGTGAAGGAAAGCCCGCTGGGCGACCTGGGATAGGCGCACCGGCGATATTTTGCCTGCCCTGTACACTTCGGTCGAGTTGTACGTTTCCAGGCGGGTCTACCGGGCGATATTTTGCCTGCGGCAAAAATCTTGGTAGACCCCTACGAATTCCTACGAATCCCTACGACGTCAAGCTGCATGCCCGATGCTGCACCGTAGGGGTTTACCAAGGGTCCCGAAGGGATCCAGCCCGGTAAACCCGTCCCGGGCTGTTTTTTGCCAGCGAAGCTGGCTTCCTTCGGCTGCCGACTAGTGACCAGAGACTCGTGACTTCCCAGACTGTCCATTTGCGGCCCACCCCCTGTTTGCGATATACTATAGTAGTAAGTCTATACACGAAAGTAGGGATTTCCATGAAAAGTTCTAAAATCTTAACCCTGGCCGTCATGGCCTCTCTGTTGTCCACTCCCTATGCGTGGGCAGCCCAGAAGACGCAGGCAGTTGCCGCCAAGACCACGGCTGCCCAAACGGAAACGGTAACCGATAAAAAAGCAAAACCGGCGAAAGCTGCGAAAGTCGAAAAGAAAGCCAAGGCCGCCAAGACCACGGCCGCGGAAAAACAGGAAACGGCCACCGCAGCTGCCACCACAGCCACCGAACCCCTGCCGGCAGAAAACTATACCGCCGCCAAACTGGTGAGCGGCGGGGAAAAGACCACCCTGGCCGACAGCTATGCGTCCCTGAAACCGGACGAAAACGCCCTGCTGGTACGGGACGGCGCAGATGTGACGTTGTCCCACGGGGGCATCACCAAGAGCGGCGCCTCCACCGACGTACTGGGCAGCAAGTTCCACGGCCTGAACGCCGCCGTGCTGGCCGCTGACGGGGCGCTCTCCATGGACGGCTGCACCATCCGTACGGAAGCCGACGGGGCCAACGCCGTGTTCGCCACCGGCAGCAAGGGCACCATCAAACTCCACGATTCCAACATCCGCACCACCGGCACCAACTCCCGGGGCCTGGACGCCACGGAAGGGGGCAGCATCACCGCTGACAACATCAACGTAGGGACCACCGGCCTGCGGTCCGCGGCCCTGGCTACGGAACCGGACGGCGCCAGCGTCACCGTCAGCAAGAGCACCATCAATACGTCCGGCGAAGGCAGTCCGCTGATCTACTCCAAGGGCGACATCAAACTGAGCGAAGCCAAGGGCACGGCGGCCGCCAGCGAAATCGCCGTGGTGGAAGGCAACAACGCCATCCATCTGGAATATGTGGACCTGAGCGGCAACGGCACCCACGGGGTCATGCTGTACCAGAACAAGACCCGGGAAGATGGCCAGGAAAAAGGCCGGTTCTCCGCCAAACAGTCTGCCCTGCGCAGCCTGAAGGAAGGCCCCCTGTTCTACGTGACCAATACGGCAGCCCGGATCTATTCCGAACTGACTACCATGCAGTACCTGGGCGGCGAGCTGATCCGGGTGGAAGGCGGCCAGGTGGGCGATGCAGCCAATAACGGCGGCGACCTGACGTTCATGGCCAACAACCAGGGACTGTACGGCAACGTGTCCGTGGACGGGGCCAGCACCATCCTCATGGATCTGCAGAACGGCAGCCACTGGTCCGGGGCCATCAACACGGACAACAAGGCCAAGAAGGCGGACGTGAACATGGATGCCTCCTCCAGCTGGTCCCTGACCGCCGACTGCTACCTGAATGCGTTCACCGACGGCAATACGGGCCTGACGAACCTGAAGGGCAACGGCCATACCATCTATTACAACGCAGCCGATGCCACGAACAGCTGGCTGGGCGGCAAGACGTATGAACTGCAGAATGGCGGGTATCTGAAGCCGAACAAGTAATTCCATAAGAAATCAGAGCGGCCACGCTGTGGCCTTTGAGATGTCAGATGTCAGCGAGTTGACAGAAAGTCGGACGGTCGGTTTTTCTGGAACAAGCTGACTTCTGTCATCTTTGAGCCCGTCAGGGCGGTCTGACATCTTGAGTACGGAGGTAGTTGCAATGAAAAATACAAAAATGATGGTGGCAACGCTTTTGGCGGCGGTTTCTCTGTCGTCCACGGCACTGGCTGCGGCGCCGGCGGTGGAACAGCCTGCGGCCAAAGCCAAACCGGCGGCTGCGGCCACGGTGACGAAAGAGGACAAGGAACGGGCGGAGCTGCGGACAAAGACGTACCGGGCCCTGCTGGATCTGTACAAGCGGAATCCCAAATCCCGCAAGGCCATCCAGAATGCCTTCGGCTATGCGGTGTTCGTGGATACCAGCTACAGCGCCGGGTTCCTGGGCGGGGGCCACGGCCGGGGCCGGGCCATCAACCAGCACAGCGGCCGGGAAGTGTTCATGAAGATGGGCGAGATGAAAGTGGGGCTGGGCCTGGGCGTGCGCCAGTCCAACATCATCTTCGTGTTCGGTAACGAAGACGCGTTCAACTCCTTCATCACCAAGGGCTGGACCTTCGGCGGCCAGGCAGTGGCTGCGGCAGAAGACGGCGTCCACGGCGATTCCCTGGAAGGCTCGTTCCAGGTGGCGCCGGGCATGTGGATGTACCAGGTGACCACCAAGGGCCTGGCGGCTGAACTGTCCGTGAAGGGTACCCGGTTCTACGTGGATAAGGACCTGAACGTGAACACGGTGGTCAATAAATAATGGACAATCTCAAGCAGGCAGAAAACGGGCGGCTGATCCTGGACCCGGTGGCCTGGTACCGGGGCGACCTGCCGGAAAAGTTCGGCCTGCCCCGGCAGAGCGGGCTGGTGCCCCAGCTGCAGGGCCGGGTGGAAATGGCCGAGGGCTTCCGCCGGCCGGAAATGCTGCGGGGCCTGGAGGGCTTTTCCCATGTGTGGCTGGTCTGGGGCTTTTCCCGGAACCACACCTGGTCGCCCACGGTGCGGCCGCCCCGGCTGGGAGGCAATACCCGGCTGGGGGTGTTCGCCACCCGGTCGCCCTTCCGGCCCAATCCCATCGGGCTGTCCCTGGTGGAACTGGATCACATTGACTGGGAAGGCCCCCAGGGACCCCAATTGTGGGTGAAGGGGGCGGACCTGATGGATGGCACGCCCATCTACGACATCAAGCCCTACGTACCCTACGCCGATGCCCGGCCGGACGCCCGCAGCGGCTTTGCCCGGGGAGCGGACCGGACCCTGGACGTACAGGTGCCGCCCGGAGAGCTGCAGAAGCTGCCGGAGGCAAAGCGGCAGGCCCTGGTGGGCCTGTTGAGCCAGGACCCGCGGCCCCATTACCAGAACGATCCGGAGCGGATTTACGGGCTGACCTTTGATCGCTGGAACGTGAAGTTCCGGGTGGCAGACGGCAGGGTCCTGGTGACGGCCATCGAGTCATTATAAGAGGATGCTTCAGGGCATCCTCTTTTTGCTGTTTTGTGCTATAATAAAAACATTATAATATTCATAAGGTGAAAGAAGGTCTATCCATGGATCAAACGGATGTTGTCATCGTGGGGGCCGGCGTGGTGGGGCTGGCCGTGGCGGTGGAAATGAGCCGCCGGTACCCGGACCGGGAAATCCTGCTGGTGGAGAAATACGGCCGGTTCGGCCAGGAGACCTCCAGCCGGAACAGCGAGGTCATCCACGGGGGCATGTATTATCCCACCGATTCCCTGAAGGCGAAACTGTGCGTCGCGGGAAACCGGCTGCTGTACCAGTTCTGTGCGGCCCACCAGGTGCCCCACAAACAGCTGGGCAAGATCATCATCACCCGCAACAGCGACGAAGAAGCGGCGGTGAAGAAAATCTACGAGCAGGGCCAGGCCAACGGGGTGCCGGGGCTGCGCTACCTGGATGCGGCAGAAGTGCACCAGCTGGAACCCCATATCGAGGCCACCGGCGGCCTGTTCTCGGAGACCACCGGCATCATCGACTCCCACCAGCTCATGGCCCGGCTGGAAGGGATGGCGGAGAACCAGGGGGTGTTGCTGTGCTACGCCCACGAAGTGCTGCAGGTGAAGAAGGGCAATCACGGCTACGTAATCCATTACAGGAACCCGGACGGGGAAGGGGACCTGGAGACGAAGGTACTGTTCAACTGCGCCGGCCTGTACAGCGACAGCATCCCCGAACAGCTGGGCATCGACGTGGACGCCGTCAATTACCGGATCTATCCCTGCAAAGGGGAGTATTTCTCCCTGGCCCCGGGCAAGGCCCGGCTGATCCAGCACCTGGTGTATCCGCCCCCTGTGAAGAACCTGAAGGGACTGGGCATCCATATGACCAAGAGCCTGGACGGCATGGGCAAGATGGGGCCCAGTGCGGAATACGTGGACAGCAAGACGGACTACAACGTGGACCCGTCCCATCTGGAGCAGTTCTATGAGGCGGCCCACAGCTACCTGCCCTTCGTGGAACGGGAGGACCTGAATCCGGACATGGCGGGCATCCGGCCCAAGACCATGAAGCCGGGCGGGCAGTGGACGGACTTTGTGATCACCAACGAGGCCAAACGGGGACTGCCCAATCTGATCGACCTGGTGGGTATCGAATCCCCGGGCCTCACCGCCAGCCTGGCCATTGCAAAGTATGCCGTGGATCAAGTGGAAAAATTTTAAATCAGGTCCATTGTTTCTGCATCATCAAGAGAACCCGTCCTTCCAGGGCGGGTTCTTTCCATTGGCTGGAGACTAGTGACTCGAGACTAGAGACTCATTTATGTGTTATACTATACCCATAATCATGCTGCGAAAAGGAGTGTGTGATCTATGTTGAAAAAAGCGACGTTGGCGGCTCTGGCCCTTTGTATGAGCCTTTCCGTGCCGGCTTTCGCCAAGGTGGAAAGCGAACAGGCCCAGATCGCCAATCTGGAAATGACCTGGCCGGTGGTGGAGACCAAAAACAAAAAAGCCGATGCCCTGATCAATAAAGATATCAAATCCTTCATGGACGACTTCCGGGCCGGGTTCGTGGACCGGAAATTCACGTCCGGACGGACCTGGTACGAAACAAAATACGAGGACAACCAGCTGGTTTCCCTGGTACTCAGCGACCTGCGCTCCGAGGGCAGCGAAAACAAGGTAAAGACCACCGGCGTGGTCTACGAGCTGGACAGCGGTGCCCGCCTGCCCCTGTCCGCGTTCGTGCGGGTAACCGTGGCCGACCTGAATGGCTATCTGGCCAACCAGTGCTACAACAGCAGCGATGTGAAGATCCATCCGGACAAGAAGGTCACCCGGGTGCCGGAGGATTTCTTCCTGAATCCGGACGGCAGCATCTCCATCCTGTTCCAGACCGATGAACTGGGGAATCTGCTGGACGGGCCGGTGTACATCCGCCTGAGCCAGCCGGATCTGCGGGAGCTGAATGCCCGGAATCCCAAAGCCTGACATGCAGCTGTTACCAAAAATCCACAAGGGGCACTGGTTCCGGCAGGGTCTGATGGTGGCCTGCCTGGCGGTGCCCCGTTTGTGTCTGGGGGCAGCGGCGGACCAGCCGGTGAAACAGGCGGCCCTGACGGCCATGGCCGCTGCGGTCAGTGCCGGCAGTTATACGTCGGGCAGCAGCCTGGAAACCCGGTACCTGGAAGACTACGGCTGGAAGCTGACGCCCTACACGGTGAAGGACGGGGACACGGAAGTCCATTTCACCCTGGCCCGCAGCGACCGGCCGCTGCACGGGAAGAACTGGACGGTGCTGGCCCTGCGGGGCAGCGCCTCCAAAGCGGACTGGAAGCTGAATCTGAAGACCGGTAAGGTGTCCTTCCCGGCCGGGAAGCCCCTGGCGAAAAAGACGGAGGACCGGGAACCGGCCGTCCACGAAGGGTTCCTGAAGTACGCCCGGGCGGTGCTGTCCCAGCCTTTGGATGTGGACGGGGACGGCCGGCCCGATGACCTGGCCGCCTTCTACAAAACCCATCCCAATGAGAAACTGCTGCTCACCGGGCACAGCCTGGGCGGTGCCGGGGCAACCCTTTTGGACAGCGAACTGGTGCAGCAGGGCGTGGCTCCGGAACAGGTGCCGGTGATCACGTTCGGCGCTCCGGCGGTGGGCAACGCCGCTTTTGCCCGGCAGGTGGGGGACCGGCTGCAGCTGCAGCGGGTGGTCACGTCCCTGGACCCGGTGCCCGGCGCGCTCCAGACCTTCTATAAGGGCTATGAGCAGTTCGGACAGGAAAAGAAATTCACCCTGTCCGGCAAGTATACCGATTACCAGCATCCCATTTCCTATTACCTGGATCTGGCCGTAAAAGATTATTATACGGAGCGGGAACAGGCGGAGAAAAACGGAATCTGGCAGCCGGTGCCCCTGGAAAAACGGGAGGGAACGGGTCCTTTGGTGGCTCTGGTGCTGATCAGTGAGGACCATGGGGCCGATACCCGGTTCTCTCCGGACCTGGGCCAGTTTTTACTGGACGAATACCGCAGCCTGCTGCCCCGGTATGTGGTACTGGGGTATCGCCATCTGGCCGAGAACGAACAGCCCTGGCCCCAGGAAGAACTGCGGCAGGAAGCCCGGGCCAAGGGTGCGGACCTGCTGGTGGTGGCCCAGGTGGAACGGCAGCGGATTGGGCAGACGGATAAATGGTCCGTCCAGCTGGCCCAGGAAATCGTGGGACTCCATCCCGGTGGTGTCCATATAGTGGGGGCCGGCGGTACCCGGGTGAAGTTCGAACAGGGCATCCTGCAGAGCACCCTGGCCCTGTGGGAAGAGCAGAAAAAAGCCCTGCAGGATGTGCTGCCGGAAGAAAACCGGCAGGAACCATTATGGATATTTTTACGAGAAGAGGGGACCTCAAATGAAAATCATTGATGCCCATATGCATTTTTTCCGTTGCGAGACCTTCGATGAGGATGCCCGGGCAGCGGGCCATGAAAATACGGTGGAGAACTACCTGAAATCCTGTAAGGAGAACAATGTGGTCATGAGCGTGGCCATGGGCAATGCGCCGGTGTGGCCCTCCTTCTACGGGGGCATCACGCCCCGGGTGCCCGACCTGGCCGGAGATTTTTCCCTGACGGAATACAACCAGCCCAAAGAGATCGCCTACTGCGCCGGGGTGGAAAGCGAGGCCCTGAACGAGGGCAACTGCCGGCAGACGGCTATGGAATTCGAACGGCTGCTGAAGACGCCCCAGTGCGTGGGCATCAAGATCTACACCGGGTACTGCCAGGTGTACGCCTACGATCCGGTCCATTTCCCCCTGTATGAACTGGCCGAAGCCTACGATGTGCCGGTGGTGTTCCATACGGGGGATACGGCCGGGGGCCACGGCATGCTGAAATACGCCCATCCCCTGACCATTGACGAAGTGGCCACCCAGTTCCCCCGGGTGAAGTTCGTCATCGCCCACTGCGGCAACCCCTGGATTTTGGACGCCATGGAAGTGGTGGCCAAGAACCCCAACGTGTACGTGGATCTGTCGGGTCTGCTGGAAGGCAAGTTCGACGGGGCCCAGTTCTACGAGAAGCACCGGGATTATTTCCGGTACCTGCGCATGTGGCTGGACTATGTGGACCGGTACGACAAGGTGCTGTACGGCACCGACTGGCCGCTCATCAACATCCGCAGCTACATCGATACCATGAAGCTGGTGGTGCCGGCAGAACACCATCAGGAATTCTTCTACGACAATGCCCTGCGGGTGTACAGCAAACTGCAGGCTCTGCTGCCCAAGGAGGAGGAAACGAAATGATTACAGGAACCCTGGAACAACTGGATCGGCTGCTGCCCCAGGTGGCAGGCAATGTGAAGAAAGCCCTGGAACTGCTGAAGCAGGTGGATGTGATGAACCTGCCGAACGGCAAGACACCCCTGGACGGGGAGAATATCTTCGCCAGCGTGAACACCTATGAAACGGAACCGGTGACGGACCGGCGGCCGGAAAAACATTTCAAGTACATCGACATCCAGATCCTGGGCGCCGGCCGGGAAGCCATCGGCTACACCGATGTGGAGAACGTCAGTGACCTGACGGAGGACCGCCGGGAAACGAACGACGTGGTGTTCTACGGTACTACCCGGAAAGAGAACTTCGTGGAACTGGAAAAGGGCGATTTCGCCATCTTCTTCCCCTGGGAAGTCCACCGGCCCAACTGCTGGTTCGGGGAAGGCCCGGAAACGGTGAAGAAAATCGTGGTGAAGGTGCGGGCCTGAGTCGATGAACCAAAGGAAGCTGTTGTGGGGAGGAATCCCGGCGCTGGTGCTGCTGGCTTGTACGGCAGCCCAGGCGGCGCCCCAGGAAATCGTGATCACGGCCACCCGGAATGCCACCGGGGA
>Ga0256406_1006325_pt1 | contig 11963 bp, 10 predicted proteins | sample RumenRJG_03DNA_FD_185986 | JGI IMG/M metagenome (GOLD analysis project Ga0256406, IMG submission 185986) | Bovine rumen microbial communities from Lethbridge, Alberta, Canada - RJG_03 | ecosystem: Host-associated > Mammals > Digestive system > Stomach > Rumen | place: Canada: Alberta | collected...
TCGCGCTGCCGGCAGACCGTCAGGGGGAGGTCTTCCACCGCTATATTCTCGGGGTCTATGATCTTTACGAACGGCTTACGTCGGAATTCCCGGAGATTCTCTTTGAGTCCTGCGCGGGCGGCGGCGGACGGTTCGACGCCGGCCTTCTCTATTATGCCCCGCAGGGATGGACGAGCGACGATACGGATGCCATCGAGCGGATCAGGATCCAGTACGGAACGTCCTACGCTTATCCGGTCAGCTCGATGGGCAGTCATGTCTCCGCTGTCCCGAACCACCAGCTAAGAAGAGTCACGTCGCTCAAAACCCGTGCTGACGTGGCGTACTTCGGCACCTACGGATATGAGCTGGACCTGAACCGTCTCTCCGAGGAGGAGCAGGAACAGGTGAAGGCGTGCACCCGGTTCATGAAGGAGCACCGCGAGCTGATCCAGTACGGCACGTTTTACCGCCTCCGTTCGCCGTTTGAGTCGAATGAGGCGGCCTGGATGGTGGTCAGCGGGGACCGGAAGGAAGCGATCGTGGCCTACTACCAGATTCTGAGCACCGTCAACGGAGGGTTCCTCCGGCTGCCGCTGCGGGGACTCGATCCGGACCGGTTCTATCATGTGAGGGAGGACGCCGGCGCGGAAGGGGACTTCTACGGCGACGAGCTGATGCGCGCCGGGCTAGTGACGAGTGATGAGACCTCCCAGAAAATAGGAGAGAAGATCCGCCCGGCCGGCGACTTCCGGTCGACGCTCTATCTGCTCCGGGCGAAGGACTGAGAGAAGAACCGGGAGGAAGGCGGCGGGCATCCGGCTGAAAACAGGACGTCCGACCGCCGGTCTGAAAAGCCGTGAAGGAGGCGTAAATGAGCATGGCGCACGCGGATCAGAAGCAAAAGATGTCGGAGAACGTGGGCTATACCCATAACGATCATTTCACATGTCTCGAAGGCCTGCAGCAGATCCAGCAGGTGACGAGGATCGATCCGATCAATCTGGATTACTGCGGGATGGAGGAGTGCACGCCCGGCTACGAGTACGGACCGAACATACGCACGAGCTACGTCATCCATATGATCGCCTCGGGTAAAGGATGCCTCCTCCGGGACGGACGGAACTGGAACATCGAGAAGGGCGATGCCTTTCTGATCCGGCCGAAGGAGGAGTGTACCTATCAGGCCGACGAGTATGATCCGTGGCGCTATCTCTGGATCGGATTCCACGGTCCGCGTGCCGACGAGATGGCCCGGCACGCGGGTTTCCCGGAGGAAAGACCTGTCATGCACTGCCGCAATATGGACGAGATCTGCCGGCATATGACGCATCTGCTGGAGGCAAGAGATCTGACATACGTCAACAGTCTCATCCGGATGAGCGAGCTGTACGCGATCTTCGCACTCCTTACGGAAAATGCATCCGTCCCCGCCGAAGAGAAGACGCAGGACGGGCGGATGGAATCGCTCTACGTCGAATCGGCCATCGACCTTCTGATCAACGCGAGAGGCGATGTGAAGGTGGCGGATGTCGCCCATACCATCGGCATCAGCCGCAGCTATCTGACGTCTGTGTTCAAGAAGGAAACCGGATTGTCGCCCCAGCAGTACCTGATGAATTTCCGGATGGAGAAGGCGGCGAACCTGCTGCGCTCGACGCTGTCACCGGTGAACGTGGTGGCGGAGGAGGTCGGCTACTCGGATTCACTTGCCTTCTCAAGGGCTTTCAAGAATTATTACGGAAAGTCGCCTACCGCCTTCCGGGCGAGGAAGCCGGTGCTGGAGCTGCATACGGTGAAGAATGACCCGGATTATCAGTACCCGATGTGAATATGTTCCGATTCGTCCGCATCCGGACGAAACAAGACCCCAGACAGAGCGCCTCAGGCGGAACGGTCCGGGGTCTTCTGCGCCCCGGAAGCGTGACGTGGAAGGGATGCGTCCGGAAGAGAGCGGACGGCAGGCAGGTTCCGCGGAGCGGTTTTATCGAAATGAAAAGGGCATGTGCAAAACATTGTGGATGTTGCACAAAATGTAGTCACACAATTTTATGCAACAATTATTAATAACGGAAAAATGAGACTTTTTGCCATGCCGATACGACAAAATGCCATATAAAAAGCATACCCCTGCCATTATACTTGAATCCAGCAGAAACAACAGGTGATCCCTGAGCGAGAAGGAGGATACACAATGAAGACAAGAAACGTGATGGCGCTGACTCTCTCTGCCGTGATGGTGGCGGGGCTTGCGGCCGTTCCGGCAGCGGCGAGTTCTTCCGGGGCATCCGCGGAACCGACGATGTCGTTCAAGACGGATACGCTGAAGGTCAATATCTGGGATAACAACCAGCTGGCAGGCCTCCAGAAGATCGCTGACGAGTGGTCAGAGAAATCGGGCGTCAAGGTTCAGATCGATGTGGTCGACTGGGACAACTACTGGACACTGCTTGAGTCCGGCGCGTCAGGCGGCACGTTACCGGATGTCTTCTGGATGCACTCCAATACAGCCCAGATGTATATGGAGAACGACATGCTTCTCAATCTTGATGATTACATCAAGAACGACAGCAGCATGGATATGTCCAAGTACTACGACGGCATCGTCAAGCTCTATCAGAGCAGCGGCCATCAGTACGCGATCCCGAAGGACCACGACACGATCGCGCTTCTCTACAACAAGGCCGTTTTTGACAAGTACGGCGTCGATTATCCGACGGACGACTGGTCATGGGACAACGTGATCGACGCAGCCAAGAAGATCACGGAAGCCGGCAAGGATGACGGCGTCTACGGATACGCGATGGACACATCGAACAACCAGGACGGCTGGTACAACATCGTCTACGATTACGGCGCCCAGATCATCACGGATGATCACAAGGGCACGACGATCGGTTCGGACGAAGGCAAAGCCGCGATGGAAGAGGTCAGAAAGCTCCTCGAGGTCTCTGCTCCGCAGACGACCGTCTCCGAGACCGGTACCGATCAGCTCTTCAAGTCGGGTCTGACCGCGATGATCACACAGGGCTCCTGGATGATCAATTCCTATTATACGGCCGACAACGCAAAGGATTATGCATGGGCTGAGATTCCGTACGGCGATGCCAACGGAAACGGCAAGTGCGACGACGGTGAGAGACAGTCCTGCTACAACGGCCTCGGCTGGGCGGCTTCCGCCAATACCTCTGATCCGGATGCTGCCTACAGCCTGATCTCCTGGTTCTGCGGCAAGCAGGGACAGCTCGAGCAGGCTCAGGAAGGCGTGACGATGGCCGGTATGGATGACGCGGAGATCAACGAAGCGTTCACAAAAGCGTTCGACGGCATGGACATTTCCGCCTTCACGAAAGTGGAAGAAAACGGCACGCTGTATTTCCGTCCGTACACCCGCAATACGACCGTCTGGGAAGACTCCATCCAGAAGGATGCGTTCCTTGCGGCCTGGCAGGATCCGTCCAACGCGGACACGATGGCCAGTGCCTGCGACCAGGCCCAGACCATCATCGAGAATGCAATCGCGCAGGAGTGATCTCAAAAGTCACTTTCAAGGTCTGCCCGGGGTGCGGTGCCTGAGGGGCGCCGCACCCTTCTTCTTATTTATGACAGGGGAATGAACCGGCTTTCTGTCCGGTGATTTCGTGTCACGGAAAAAGAGAGGGGGAACGTTTCATGAAGAAACACAGAACGCCCAGAGAGAAGAGCGAGGCGCGATGGGGACTTGCTTTTGTGGCTCCGACCATGATCGGTCTCATCGTGCTGAACTTCTTCCCGTTCTTCCAGACGATTTACCAGTCTTTCTGCAAGACGGGAGATTTCGGGAAAGGCAACATTTTCATCGGTCTCACCAACTATCAGAATGCCATGCATAATCCGGAGACATGGCAGGCATTCTTGAACACGATCAAGTATGCGGTCATCGAGGTCCCGTTCGGCATCGTGATCGCACTTCTGCTTGCGGTGCTTCTGAATAAGAAGATTGCGGGACGTTCTGCGTACCGCACGATCTTCTTCCTGCCGATGGTCTGTGCACCGGCAGCGGTGGCAATGGTCTGGAGATGGCTTTACAATACGCAGTTCGGCCTTCTGAACCATGTCTTCCACTCCAAAATCGCGTGGATCTCGGATCCGAAGATCGCCTGGATCTCCATCGGTGTGATCGGCGTCTGGTCTATCATCGGCTATAACATGGTTCTCTTCATCGGCGGTCTGCAGGAGATCCCCGGCGATTACTACGAGGCGGCTGAGATCGACGGCGCCGGCAGTGTCCGGCAGTTCTTCAGCATCACGCTTCCGCTTTTAAGTCCGACGACCTTCTTCATCGTGCAGACCCGAATCATCGGCGCGCTGACCGTCTTCGACCTGATGTTCATGGTCATGGATAAGACGAACGTCGCGCTCCCGAAGGTTCAGTCCATCGTCTATCTCTTCTATCAGTATGCGTTCACAAACGGCAATAAGGGATACGGCGCGACGCTGGTGGTTCTTCTCGTGATCTTCATCCTGATCATCACTGTGATCCTGCAGAAGCTTGAGAAGAAGCTTGTGTTCCATAACTGAGGGGAGGAAGTCAGATGGAAAGCTATAAGGCAAAAAAGAGACTGAATCTGACCCTGATCCATATCATCCTGATCGTCATGTCGATCATCATGCTGGTCCCGTTCGTCTGGATGATCCTCACGGCAGTCAAGACGAACCAGGAAGCGATTTCGGTCAAACCGTTCTATATCATTCCGCAGGGTGCATGGCACTGGGAAAACTTTTCAAAGGTCTGGAAGAGTTATAACTTCCTGATCCTCTACAAGAATACTCTGCTGATGATTTTCTTCCGCGTCGTCTGCGCGTGCCTTACTGCCACGATGGCCGGCTATGCATTCGGACGGCTGAAGTTCCCGCTTCGGAAGTTTTTATTTGCACTGGTTCTGGTACAGATGATGATTCCGGCTCAGATCTTTATCATTCCGCAGTACGTCATGGTTTCGAAGATGGGGATGCTGAACACGACGTTCGGGCTCGTCTTTCCGGGACTTGTGACCGCATTCGGGACCTATCTTCTGAAGACGGGTTATGAAGGACTCCCGATGGACATGGAGGAAGCGGCCAGTATCGACGGCGCGAATGTCGGGCAGCGGTTCCTCAGGATCATGATGCCGCTGACGCGGAGCTCGATGGTCTCTCTCGGAATCTTCACCGCTGTCTTCGCATTCAAGGATCTGATGTGGCCGATGATCGTCTGCACCAATGCAGCGACAACGACTCTTTCCGCAGGTCTTGCGAAGATGCAGGGGCAGTACCAGAGCGATTATCCGAGCCTGATGGCGGCAGCCACGCTGGCGGTCGTCCCGATGATCGTGATCTATATCATCTTCCAGAAGCAGTTCGTCGAAGGAATTGCGACATCCGGCGGCAAGCTGTAAAATGAAGATGTATCCGCGCGGGCGCGATCCCGCAGGCAGCGGAAAAGGCGAGAGGGCCGGGAAGCGGATGCTTCCCGGCCCTCTCTGACGATTTCCGGGCTGACAGGATGTGCGTCTGGCAGAGGGCAGGTCACCTCAAATCCTGTGTTTGCGGAAATAAGAAGCAGACGATCGGAACCGTCATGAAAAAGCAGGGCACAGGGAGGCACGATTTGGACGAAAAAAACCGAAAGGGCAGAGGCAGGCGCTGGTTCGGGACAGAACGGGAAGCGATGAAAGGGATGACGGCACGCGAGAAGGCGGCCTATATCTGGGAGTACGACTGGTACTGGATCGTCGGGGCGGCCGCGCTTGCAGCTTTTCTCATCTTTTTTATCTACCGTATGTTCTTTGCCGTGAAGGAGAACTGGCTGTATGTCACGTTCGCCAACACGACGGTTGAGACGGGGAAGGGCTCCGATCTCTGGGAAGATTTTGAGGCGTACGCCGGATATGACTTGAGCAGGGCGAACCTGATGCTGAATGACGGCGTCTATTTTGATCCCACGACGACAGCCGGGACGATGAACAGCTATTATGAAGCGTTTGTCGCGACGGAAGAGGCCGGAACGCTTGATGCCGTCACGATGCCGAAAAAGCAGCTGCAGGCGCTCGGGAGCAGCGGACGACTTCTCGACCTTCAGTCGGGCAAGGCGGAAGGCCTTGCGGATCTCTACGCAGACCGTCTCGTGGCCTGTGTCCCGCGCGACCCGGACAGCGGAACCCGCCCGGTGGTGGTGGGAATCGACGTATCCGACAGTCTGCTGGTCACGAAGTATCATCTGTACGGGGAGGACTGCGTGCTGGGAGTAGGCGCGAAAGCGGAGCATATCAACGCCGTCAAGACATTTCTTGACTTTATTTTCGGGAAGGAGAGGCGCAATGGGTGAAAAGATTGCCGGATTTTTCAGCAATGACAGCCCGTTCGGTCAGTTTATGATCCGCGTCGGCATTCTGATCGTATCGAGTATTCTGTTCGCCGTGACGACGGTCCCGATCGTGACAATCGGGCCGGGCCTTGCTGCGCTTTATACCGTGATGCTCAAAGTCCTTCGGGGCGATCGGGAACTCGGTGCATTCCGCACGTTCTGGAAGGCGTTCGCGGCGAATTTTCGTCAGGCATTTTTTACCGGACTTGTCTTTCTCGCGCTGGCTTTTCTCGTTTATGCGGATATCAGGTTCTGCCGCGCACAGGGCGGGTCTTATGCATATTTCGGATGGGCGGTGATCCTGGTCGGGCTCTTTATCGCGGCGGTAGCGGCCTATTTCTACCCGGTTCTGGCGGCTTTTGACGACACGGTGCCGCATCTTCTGCGGAACGCGCTGTTCTTCGCCTCGCGCCGACCGCTGAAGATGCTGCTCGTCCTCGCGATTGATGTCATTCCGCTGTATCTCACCTACCGGAACCGTATGTATCTGCCTCTGACAGGCTTTCTGTGGGTCGTGATCGGCTACGGACTGACAGCGTACGTGGTGAGCGCGCTGCTGGTGAAGGATTTTGCGGCGTATCTCCCGAAGGTCAACGAGGAAGGCTCGTTCGTCGACGGGGAGGGAAATCTCCTGACGAGGGAGGAGGCCAATGCAGCCGCCCGGGAAGAAAGGGAAGGCGGCGAGGAAGACTGCCGCTGACCGGCCGCCGCCGAAAAGAACGATGGTTTTATCATGCTGATTATGCTAAGATGGTACGGCGGACGGGCATTGTGACGGAAAAGTCCGGGCAGAGCAGCGGTGACGCCGCTCCCGGGCGGGCCGGTCCGACAGTTTTATTGGACAAAACACCGGTGCGAAAACGAAAGACCGGCGATGAACGGAGGGGGCAGCATGGCTGAGGAGACGAAATCGAGAAATTTCATCGAGGACATCATAGACCGGGATCTGGAGGAGGGACGGTACGACAAAGTCTGTACGCGTTTTCCGCCGGAACCGAACGGATATCTTCATATCGGACACGCGAAGTCCATCATCCTCAACTCCGGGATCGCGGAGGAGTACCACGGCCGCTTCAATCTGCGTTTCGACGACACGAACCCCACGAAGGAGAAGAGCGAATTTGTGGAGTCCATCAAGAAGGATGTCCGGTGGCTGGGCGCTGATTTCGGGGATCGCTGCTTCTTCGCGTCCGATTACTTTGACTCGATGTACGAGAAGGCGGAGCTGCTGATCCGGAAGGGGCTCGCCTATGTCAGCAGCCTGAGCGCGGATCAGGTCCGCGAGTACCGCGGCACGCTGACCGAGCCGGGCCGTGACGACCCGGACCGGGACCGGGATCCGGAGGAAAGTCTGGCGCTCTTCCGGGACATGAAGGCGGGAAAGTATCCCGACGGCGCGATGGTGCTCCGCGCGAAGATCGATATGGCGTCGCCCAACATCAATATGCGGGACCCGATCCTCTACCGGATCGCGCATCTGACGCATCAGAATACAGGGGATAAATGGTGCATCTACCCGATGTATGACTTCGCTCATCCGATCGAGGACGCGATCGAGGGCGTCACGCATTCGCTCTGCACGCTGGAATTCGAGGATCACCGGCCGCTGTACAACTGGGTCGTGGAGAACACCGGCTGGGAGCATCCGCCCAGACAGATCGAGTTTGCCAAGATGTATCTGACAAATGTAGTGACAGGCAAGCGCTACATCAAGCGGCTGGTGGAGCAGGGCATCGTCGACGGCTGGGATGATCCGCGTCTGGTGACGATCGCCGCGCTGCGCCGCCGCGGTTTTACGCCGGAATCGATCCGGATGTTTGTGGAGCTCTCCGGCATCTCCAAGGCCAACGCCTCCAGCGACTACGCGATGCTGGAATACTGCATCCGGGAGGATCTGAAGCTGAAACGGAACCGGATGATGGCGGTGCTTCACCCGCTGAAGCTGATCATCGACAATTATCCGGAGAATCAGACCGAGCTCCTCGACGCGGACAACAATCTGGAGAACCCGTCTCTCGGGAAACGGAAGATCCCCTTCGGAAGGGAGCTTTTCATCGAACGGGACGACTTTATGGAGAATCCGGTCCCGAAATACAAGCGGCTCTATCCGGGCAACGAGGTACGCCTGATGTACGCGTATTTCGTGAAATGCGTGGGGCTGGAGAAGGACGCGGAGGGAAATGTGACGGCTGTGCACTGCACCTACGATCCGGAGACGAAGGCCGGCAGCGGCTTCACCGGCCGGAAGGTGAAGGGGACGATCCACTGGGTCCCGGCGAAGGAGTCCTTTGCCGCGACGGTCCGCCTCTATGAGAATCTGATCGACGAGAGCAAGGGCGTTTACAATGAGGACGGTTCGCTGAATCTGAATCCTCATTCGCTCACCGTCGTCGAGGGCGCCCGTCTTGAGCCGGCGCTGAAGGACGCGAAGCCCTATGAAAGCTTCCAGTTCATGCGGAACGGCTTCTACTGCGTCGACGCGAAGGACTCGAAGGAAGGGGAGCCGGTGTTCAACCGGATCGTGACGCTGAAGAGCAGCTTCCGGCTGCCGGTTCAGAAATAAGACACAGACGCGTCACATGCATTTCATAAAATGAAGGAAGCGAAACGGGACATGCGGGTAAAGGCATGCATATTTGATCTCGACGGCACGATTATCTATACGCTGAAGGCGATCGCTCTGGCGGGCAACCGGATGCTGGACGCACTCGGCTATGCGCCGCTTCCGGAGGACGAATACCGGTATTACTGCGGCGACGGCTCGAGAAATCTTGTGATCCGCTGCCTGAAGAAGGCGGGCGGCCTCACGACGGAGAACATTGAGGCGGGTGACCGGCTCAACCGGACGTATCTGGCGGAACGGCCGCTCTACGGCGCGCGTCCCTATGAGGGGATGACCGAAGCGCTGGAGACGCTGAAGCGGGAAGGCATCGGGATCGCCGTCTTCTCCAACAAGCCGGACGACGCCGCCCGGGAAAGCGTGAGCGGCGTGTACGGCAGCCTCTTTGACCATGTGCAGGGGCAGACCGACAAGGTCCCGATCAAACCGGATCCGGCGGGCGCTCTGGCGGCGGCCGCCCGGCTCGGAGCAAAGCCGGAGGAATGCGTCTATTTCGGCGATACGTGGACCGACATGCGGACGGGAAAAAATGCGCATATGTACACGGTGGGCGTGCTGTGGGGCTACCGGGACCGGAAGGAGCTGGAAGAGAACGGGGCGGACGAAGTGATCGCCGCACCGCGTGAGATACCGGATCTCATCCGGCGGCTGGAAGGCGGAAAACAGATCGGAGGCTGAACAGAGATGGAAGAATACAGCGAGGAATGTCTGGATACGTTTCTGGCCCGTCAGGGTCAGCTGTTCGACGAGCCGGTGGCCGGAACCCGGGAGGAGGCGGAAGCGTTTCTCGAGGACTGCCTTGCCCAGACGGCCGGTTCGCTTGACGAGGTGCGCCGGATTCTCGACGAATCGGGGATGGATGTCTCCGATCTCGACGACGGGGAGCTGGAAGAGCAGGCCGAGGTATTTCCTCTTCCGGACGGAACCTATCTGATTGTCGAGGGGTAACGGCTCGGACGCGTGGATTGACAGAAAAAAGGAGTATCAATGGAAGCAGCTGCAAAGCATTATGATGTACTGATTATCGGCGCGGGGCCTTCGGGGATCTTCTGCGCGTATGAGCTGATTCATCAGCGGCCGGACATGAAGATCCTGATTATCGAGAAGGGCCGCTCGATTGAAAAAAGAGTCTGCCCGAAGCGGAAAACCAACGTCTGCGTGGGCTGCAAGCCGTGCTCGATCACCACGGGCTTCGCGGGGGCGGGTGCATTTTCAGACGGAAAGCTGTCTCTCTCGCCGGACGTGGGAGGCAATCTGCCCAGCATTCTCGGCTATGACAGGGCGAAGGAACTGATTGAGGAATCGGACCGGATCTATCTCCGCTTCGGCGCGGACACCAATGTCTACGGAGTCGGAAAGGAGAAGGAGATCCGCGAGATCCGCCGCCGGGCGATCAACGCGAATCTGAAGCTGGTGGAATGCCCGATCCGCCATCTTGGCACGGAGGAGGGCTACAAGATCTACAGCCGTCTGGAGGACGACCTCAGGGAGAACGGCGTGGAGATGGAGTTCAACACCATGGTGTCCGACATTGTGATCGAGGACAATGTGGTGAAGGAGGTGCTCACCGACAAGGGCGGCCGCTACACGGCGGACAACGTGATTTCGGCTGTGGGCCGTGAGGGAGCGGACTGGTTTGCCCATATCTGCGAGGCGCACGGCGTGAAAACCCGTGTCGGAACGGTAGATATCGGCGTCCGCGTCGAGGTGCGGGACGAGGTCTGCGAGGAGCTCAACCGGAACATGTATGAGGCGAAGCTGATCTACTACACCCCGACTTTTGACGACAAGGTGCGGACCTTCTGCACCAATCCCTCGGGCGAGGTGGCGACCGAGTACTATGATGACAATCTGGCCGTGGTCAACGGCCATGCCTACAAGTCCGCCGACATGAAGACGACGAACACCAATTTCGCGCTGCTCGTGTCGAAGAACTTCACGAAGCCTTTCCACACGCCGATCGAGTACGCGAAATCGATCGCAAGGCTGTCGAATATGCTGGCCGGCGGCCGGATCATGGTGCAGACCTACGGCGATTTCAAGCGCGGACGGAGAACGACGGACGAGCGGATGTGCCGGAACAATCTGATCCCGACACTGAAGGACGCGGTTCCGGGGGATCTCTCTCTGGTGCTGCCGCACCGCATCATGGTGGACCTTGACGAGATGATCCAGGCGCTCGACAAAGTCGCGCCGGGTATTGCCAGCGATGAGACACTGCTGTATGGTGTGGAGGAGAAGTTCTATTCCAACCGTGTGGTGGTGGATGAGCATTTCCGCACCTCCATCGGCGCGCTGCGCGCGGTGGGCGACGGCGCGGGGATCACAAGAGGACTGCAGCAGGCGTCGGCAAACGGGCTGTCTGTGGCGAAGTCCATTCTCTCGGGACACTGATTCCGGGAGATGATCCTGCGCAGATTCATACGAAGGAGGCAGAGACGATGAAAATCAGAAAGATGGTGATATGCGTGACTCTGGCCGGCCTGCTGGCCAGCGCGATGACCGGCTGCAGCGCAGTCAAGAAGTACGCGACCGCGGATTCTGTCTCGACGGATGACGCGAAGACGACGGTATCGGTCAGGACCGACACGGCGTCAGCGGATATTCCGGCGGCGAGTTCCGCTGCGGAGCCGACCCCTACGGCGACTCCGACTCCGACGGCAACCCCGACTCCGACGCCGACGCCGACCGAGGCGCCGAAGATCATCGGCACCCAGGCTCAGGGCGAAAGCGTCATCACGATTGAGCTGACAAACGGAACGGGTGAGGATATCACGGAGTTCAATATCAAGGACTGGAACCAGCCGGACTGGGGAGGCAATATGCTCGCCGACACATGGAAGGCGGGCGAGACCAGAATGCTGTATCTCGATACTTCGGCGTATGCCAACGGGACAAAGTGGAATGTCCGCGTGGCGACCTCGGACGGCGGCAAGTATTCCATCACGAATTACCCGTTTACGGATATGAAGTCCGGAA
>Ga0256406_1006326_pt1 | contig 11963 bp, 11 predicted proteins | sample RumenRJG_03DNA_FD_185986 | JGI IMG/M metagenome (GOLD analysis project Ga0256406, IMG submission 185986) | Bovine rumen microbial communities from Lethbridge, Alberta, Canada - RJG_03 | ecosystem: Host-associated > Mammals > Digestive system > Stomach > Rumen | place: Canada: Alberta | collected...
TTCTCCGCTTTGTCCGCGTCTGGCAACGCGTCGACGACCTTCAGTTTGAGGTCTCCCAAACTTGAGAGCTTCGCGTCGATCTGCTCGGACGTATAGTAATTCACAAGGTCATTCACGAGATTCGTCACGAATCCGGAATCGTTTTGCAAATCGCTGATTTTTTGGGGGAGCGGTATGTCGCCGGCCCCGAATATCGTCTGCCCGCCGACCGTCTTGACGGGCTGCGGGGTCTGTTTTGGTATCGGCTTCCCGTTTTGATATAGGTAAAGCTTATTGTCGGCGGCCTCGATATCGAGCAAATCCGGCTCGATTGGCACCACGCCGGTGGTGACGATTCTGATCCTTTTTTTGATCACCGTCGTCACGACGGATTTCTCTTTGTCTAATGGCATATTTCCACCTCGGCTCTGTTGTTCACGCAAATCGTTGTGATGTCTGTATAGACAGTATTGCCATCTTCTTTGTGCACGTATTTCATGCAATAAGTGTATTTGCCGCGGCGGAATCTATGCGAGACGTCTTGGGTGAAATTCAAAGTTATGGTATGATAATATTCAGACTTCTCGTCATTGCTGATGTTCTTCGATATGAAAGAATAAACGACTTCTTTTCTTTCATTGAAGAAAGTGACCACGATTTGGTCAGATTCGTCGAAATTTATCGGTTTGTCCACAAAAGTCCCGTCTTTTTGGGCTTCCTGCTCAACCAAATTGATTACCATGTCAACCGCGAAAGTGTCGCCATAAAACCATTTCAGCACCCCGTTGTCCATGCGAGGACTTTGAGGGGCGGGAACTATCACATTGTTATCCATTTTGTCTTTTGTCCTCCTTCCGCCACAAAGGGCCTTTGTTGGAAGAGCTTCAGAAAAGCTCCCCCTGAAAGGCCTCTTGCCTTACACATTATACCTATTGAAAAACCCCAATGCAGAGTTTTCACAAGGTGAACCACCCATTGCCTAAAGTCAATGGGCTTCCTGCTTCACAGACCTCGCAACCTACTGTCTCCACAGGCGTTGATTCGGGCAGTCACTGCCCTATGTTAAATATCCTAGATGTGAGCTACGCTATATTTTGATAATTCTGCAAGCAAGCCATCCAATTCTTTGATGTTATACACCGTTTTGTAATTAAGATTATGGTCTTTTGCACAAGTTATTTTTCTAGGATCACGTGCCGTCCAAACATCTATCGCTGCCAGATATTTCTTTTCTTTCCATTTTTCCAGTAACGATTGGCAATCTTTATCCTCAGAGTCATAAGGTTTCGGGCCATGCGTATAATGAAGGTTCAATTCCACGAACATATCTAAAGGCTTAATATAAAAATCACAATAAAACGGATATCTATCCGAATTTTCCGTGATTTTCGTATTATATTCACGTTTAATGTTTTCTTTGCCAAAAATACTACACAGCTTGATATAAGTAACTTCTTCCGGCTTGGAAGTATTTAGAGAGTGATTGTTTTTTCTTGCTTCAAAGCTCTTCCTGCTCCACTCGCACCCATATTTTTCCTTGAGGTTATCATAATATTCAGAATTTCTAATATTCTCAGACCCATATTTCTCTTTACAGGTCTTTTTTATTTTTTCTTTAACTTCGTCTGCCTGAAAAGAATTATCACAACCGTATTTCTCTTGCATGTGCTTTTTGTAAGCTTCTTTAGCTTGTTGACTCTGCGCAACATTATTCACCCCGTATTTTTCTCTACAGGTCTCTCTAATTTTATCTGAACTCCCAGGAATTTGAGAGGCCGTTTCAACTCCATATTTCTGAAGAAAGGTTTGTTTTCTTTTAAAATTAATTTCGTTAACTTTATTTTTATCTTGTTTTATGGCTAATTGTTTTTTTCTCACATTACTTTCAATCATTTCCTTTGTTTTATCTAATATCGGCCTGAAATGATCTATTAGAGTTCTTAATTGTGTAAAAGAAATATTGAATTTCAAACATGTTTCATTCATAGTATGGTTATCAATTATGTAATAATTCTGCAAATCTTTGAAATCAATTACGATTTTAGAATTTATTTCAATAAAATTTTGTCCATAAATATAAACATTTCTCATACCTAACAGCCCCACTCAACCGATCCCAAGCGAGATTACATTGATTTTCTCAATGAAATTTCTTCTCGTTTGGCATCGTTCATTCTAGTGTTGTCTCCAGAAGAATCCGGCATCCTGGTGAACCCCAAATAACCGCACACTCTAGAAATAGACATCACGTCATGTGACCCGCATCTGGGGCAGGTATCCTCTTTGTCATCCGTCCAAGAATAATTGCATTTGGGGTTGAGACAATAACTATGGGCAATATTAACACCGGCGTAAAATCCAACTTTCATACATGTTTTCACATATTGGTCAATATAAACAAGGTTTTTATCAGTGTTTATACGGTAATAAAAAATATGCCCGCCATTACAATTGTGGAACCCATAATATTCCTGCCCGATTTTGTGTTCCAGAGCATACTCTTTCCACACCGGGCAATGAAATGAATTGCTAAAGAAATTCCTCATTCCGACATCCCCGACAACGCCGAAGGTGTCTTTGAATTGCTTAGCCTGTCTACCACAGAGACTTTCTGCCATTTTTCTGTTTATTTATACCCTCTCTTTCGAGATATTTTTAGGGATTAGACTATATTTTACTCTTTCGAGCCTCTGTCTTTCGAGTCTTTTGCAAAACCCTACTCTACTCGTTTGTTCGGCCGATTCACAGGCCTATACTTTCGATAGTCGTTAGAGAATAGGCGCCTATACCCATCCTACGGGATTAGCTTGCCTTTAATAAGGTTTAGCCTTTCTTATCAGATTATTACTCTCCGCCCGTTTAACAAAGTTTATTTTTCGCAATCCTGTATGATCACGCCACCCAAGAAAGTCTAGGTGTTCCATAAAGACTATACAACATTTTATCTTTTTCTTTTATCACTTTGATATAATTGTTTATATAATCCAATGTTTTATAAGCAAATGAATTATCCTCGTCAAGAGTTTTGTTGTTATACAATTCTTGAAGCTCCGAAAGAGCAGTAACGCCATAACTCCACGTGGAGATACTTACGTTTTTCCTAATATCGTCGCTCGGTTTCAGATTCCCGTAGAAGAACCCACCAAGCATGAATGTTATAGGATTTCCAGAAGCCTTCAATTTACAGAGATAATCTTTGGTTTTCTTGTGGATTCCACGAATAATCTCAAGATAATAGTGAAGATTCTCGAAGAAATCTTTGCCTTCTTTCTTAGCCTCTTCGTAAATATATGGCAAGTTAAGGCTGATAACCCCTGAATTGGATCGCCCCGTAAAGGCTGGTTTGCAGCCTTCGAAAGGTTCCCAGCTTATTTTATCGCGGTTTTTCGGATCATAATAAATAGCCGTAAGGAAGCTGCGGCATCCCATTGGAGAGATAATGGCATCATTCCACTCTGGATTCTCCTGAACGCAATTGTCTTTGTCAAGATACCAGCGCGAAACGCCATATTTATGCCACTTCTTATAAATATCGCTGACATAACCATCACCGCTTAATGAGAGATAATCCGGATATTGTGCCGAGGCAGAACATTCAATAGCTTTTTTATAAAGCCACTCGAGCTTTCCACCTTTCCCGTGGAGCTTCTCGTCGTATAAGAATACGAGTTTCGGGAATACAACGGGTTTTTCCTTTCCTTTTTCCCCTTGGCCATTTTTCCTCACTTTCAGGATTTCCCGAGCAATGAGATTCGCGAAACGACTTTCATCGTTTCCAAAAGTCAGCGTCGAGAAAATGAAATCGCCTCTTGAAGAAGCCAACGTATTCAGTTTCATCTCCCAGCCCTGATATTCCGCGTCGATGTCGTCAATTAGATTGTCTTCTGCTAATTTTTTGATTTTTTCATCGGCTTCGGGAAGACTCAGTAATTTAGAGTACTTCGCAAGATACTTCTTGTAAGATTTCTCCGCATAAGGGGCCAATACCGAATCAATTTCCGGGGCGGTCAAACCGCCATATTGAGAGCTGGCCGCCTGAAGAATCAAATCGCAAGCAACGCCCATAGCGCTTCTGATCGAAGTGGGCTCGTTGTAATGAATATTCTCCAGGTCGAATCCACCCCGCATTATCCTTCCGATGTCTAGTAAACAACAATTATTACTGTTTATCAATCTATCGGATCTATCGTGGATATAAATAGCGCCTTTCTCATGGGCGTCAAGCTCCTCTTTGTTTAGGAAGAAATTCTTATAGGATTCCCATTGATAAGCCTTTAACACAGCTACCCTTTGCGTGGTGATAAGAGCACTGTTGGCGTTTGCGTTGGAATGGTCCAAATGAGTCCGATAAGTCTCTTCCTGCTCTCTTACATTTTCCAGCATCCGAGCATACTTAGCCTTATATTCCCTATATGCTCTATATTGCTGAGCCACAGTAGGAGCAACCGTGTCAAGTGCCTCTTCGATCAAAGAGTGCAATTCTAATACAGAGACATCGGCGATGTCTTTATCTTTGTTCTTCTCAGCAATTTTTTTTTCCACAAGCTGAATGACTTCAGAATTTTGTTTTTCAGTCAACTTGCAGAGAGTGGTTCTTTTAGCGGATTGATTAATTGCTTTTTCAATCTTCTCTGGAAGCCACTCTTGAATTTCTCCGTTTTTCTTAATAACACGGATTGTCATTATGAGATAACCTCCTTTTTCAAATGATTGTAATAATCTATTACATTGCCATAAGCAGCAGACAGACCTTTTCCGTAATCACTCGAGTCTTTTGCTACAGTGGCCCTATTGCTTTCCACGGCCTTAATCAAAGCATTTAAGATTTTCCCTTCGCCCGAAGCATCCAAAGACCCGTAGTCGCCTGGCCCCATGGGGTTTCCCTCAAAATCAAGCCAATAAACACGTTTATTTTGCCTCAAAGACTCTTTCACATTTATGATATACTGGTTTTCAGAACCCCTGAAGACAGTTTTTCCATTATTGGCCTCCTGGACATAAGGCCCGCAGACGATGACGTCGGCTTCGGCCGTTATCGGTAGGCTTTTTATGCTCTCCCACTCCAATCCTGTGTAGATCCAGATTTTTTTATCGGGAAAATCCTTCCTTATTTCACGGCTTATTTTGGTGATCGGCTCTTGATTAGGAGAATAGGCTATAGGGTCTCCGCCAACCCAGCAAATTCCCGAGTTCATCGGATTTTCCAGCGCCTTCCAAATAACCTCTCTGTCTTTCTCTCCATAGGCATGTCCTTCTTGGGGATTGCGCAACATAGCATTGAAGCAAAAAGGGCAATGCAAGGGGCAGCCGCTTACGAATATCTCACACAATTCGCCATCGCCCACATCATAAGCTTTCGGCAATATTTCATATACGTTCATGAAAAGCTCTCCTCCGTTACAAAAAAAGATTCTACGACAAGAATCCCCAAAAATCAAGCCTTTTACTTTTGCTTGCTTTCTTTTTCCGGTTTTTCGCCAGAAGTTTGCGCTTCTTCTCTCTTTTTTGGAACGGAAATCCCCAAAGTGGAATATATGTCTTTGTCCAAAGCGTTGCCGAGGGCTTCGTCTCCGATAGACTCTTTCAAAGCCTCCCAATGAGGGTCTTGCCCGTTCAAAATGCTCTTCATGTCGGAAAGCATCTCAGGGGTGAGAGTCTTCGTCGCTTTGTCCAATTCGTTGACCAAAGCGTCGATTTTGTCGCTGGAGAAGTTGTCGGCCGCTTCGATGATTTTGTATATATTGCCGAAATTGATCATCTTGTCGATCAAATCGCACAAGCGATTGAAGTCAGTACCGCAGAATTTCATTATGTAATCGATGAATCCGAATTCGCACAGCACGTCGTAAATGGTTTCGTCGGCGACGAAAGACTCCAAATCGTTTTCCAAATTGATACAATATTCAAGAATGCCATACATCGTTTCCGCCACAACCAAATGGATGGCTGATTTCACCATATCTCTCTCCACATTGAAGATATTTTGGCATATGATAGAGGCGCAAATCGCTTTTCTGTCTATGCTGAGATAGGGAATGACCTGCAATTTCTGCATATATTCATGCACTTTCGCGTCGTTTTCCTCCGTAGGATTCTTCTTGAACTCGAGAATCGCAGTAAGAATGTCCGTAAGTTTGATTTTTTCCATTTATTTTATTCTCCTTTTGCCTCGCCGGCTGGTTTTTTCTTGAAGAAGTCGCTTAGGATTTCCTCATCGCTAACGTCATTGTAAACTTTGATCATGTCTGGGCTTGACCATGAGAAAATCAAAGTGACTACCGAATCCGGAAGCTGCATGCTCTTCAGAAGCGTGCAGAAATAATGCCTTCCCGAATGCGTATAAAAATCTATGCCGAATTTCTTCGAGATTTTTCTCGCAAACATATTCGCGGTGGAGATATTCGCCGGAACCCATTTGCCATCTTTCTTTGTGACAAACAGATATTCGCTGTCTATCCCTCTCTCCGCCCTCTCTTTCATCCAATTTTCGAGATATGGGTCAAAAGCGTCTTTGATGACGTATTTTTTGATCAATTTTCCCATTTTGCCGCGCCCCTTTGACCTTATCTGCGGGGTGCAATACATATATCCGTCGAAAACTTCCGTCTCCTTCGTAAAGAAAGACGTCTTCATCTGAAGAAGCTCGGCTTTTCTCGCGCCGCATGAGCATACGAGCGCGACATAGCAAGCCATTTGATATTCCTTCTCATCGGTCAAAACCTTGAGAATGTTCTGCACCTCCTCATTTGAAAGAACGGTCTTCTCCCGAACGGTCGCTATGTGGACGGGCTCCAATCCCCTCAGTTGATTGTGGAAGTTCGGATATTCGTCCTCATATAATAACTCTATTTCGGTAGACAAACTGCTCAAGCAAGATTTCAGAGATGCTATTCGGTTTGGGCTCATTCCCAAATCTCTCAAATAGCCAAAATAATACACGAAATCCCTTTTTTTCAGATCAATAAAAAATTTGTCTCCGTTTTCTTTGTAGTTCCAGCAAAAGAACACTTTGAGCCACGCTTCGTATTGCTGTTGCGTTTTCGGCGATTTATCATTGCTTTTGCAATATTGGATGTATTGTTTGACCAGCTGGCGGTTCTGCGGCGAGACTTTCTCGTAATCGCTGGTCAAATTTTCGTTGTATACTGTAGATCTAGCCATCTTCCGCCCCTCCCTATTTAAAAAATATTAAAAATTTTTTAGTTTTTCCAATCTTGCGATCTCTTTATCCACGGCTTCGATCGCATGAGCCGCTTTCAATGTTTTCCGATGCCTCTTTTCTTCTCGTATTTGTTCGTCTATGTCCTTGTTCCATTTCACATCGCAAAGCGTTTTCGCCAAAAACACCGCGTCCGTCTCATCCAAAGTCGTCGTTTGCATTTGCGTCGGGAATACCTCATAAAGATAATCTCTCACCATTTCTTTCGTCACTTTGTCTTTGACGCCCAACCCTTTCAAATGTTTGTAATAAGCATGCGTCGTTGCCGGGGCGACGCCTTTGTAATCATAACAGGCTATCCCCCTTTCATAACAACACACGTCCAGAATGGCATGGCTCTTCGCCAAAGCGACGAACGTCTGAACCGTCGAAGACCCGCCATGAATCTGCGTTGGCATCATTTCTTTGGAGACAAAGCATCTTTTCAACCCGATGGTTTTGTCAACTTCATCGAAAAAACCGTTTATTTTTTCTTTCAGATCGGCGAAAGGAAGCTCTGTTCCGTCTTTCACTCTTATCACTCTCGTATAATACGGAGACTTCTTCTTGATGTCCCACACGCAGACTCCCGTTACTTTGCTGGCGAGGTCAAACATGATGAGATAATCGAAATCGTCTGTTTTATTTTTGAATTTAACTTCCATTATACAAAGCCCTCTTTTAGAAAATATTATCAAATATACCCTAAAAAAGGGTTTTAAAAAGCGGGCAGTGCCCGCCTTTGTGGAGGTTCCCTTTAACGCGGATTTGCTTCTCAATCTTTTTCTGTCTGAAACTCGGGGCGATGAACCACGCGTCCGCCGTCCAAGTATATCCGCCAGACAGAGTCGGGAAGGAAGAATCAAAGACGACGCTGACCGTCAAAAAGCCGTTTTCATCGATATTCATGCCCCAATGCCATTGGCAATCGTTTTCAAGCCATTCTTTAAAAGAGTCAACTGACATTTCCATGATTCTCCCCCCTATCAAAAACATAATCATTCGCCTTCCGCTTCATTTATCAGGCGCCTAAGCTCTTTCCTGCGATTGAGCGTTTCTTTGTATTCGTCAAGCAGCGGACTTACGTCTTCCCCGAACGCTTGAGCCTCCGCTATCTTCGCTTACCATTTTCGTTATCTCCTGACGCTTTACTTTTGTCTGAGCGTTTTAAGCTCTTTCGCCTTTTCGCTCGCTTCCAAATCCAATTCGCCGATTGATTGATAAACCTTATCGTCGATGTGAATGTCCGCTTCTTTGCCAAGTCTTGAGGCTCTTTCCGCCTGTTTCACTTGCATGTCGTATTTGTCGAACCAACTTAGCAATTCCATGATTTTGTCGTCATCGCTGAGCCGGGTTTCCTCTTCTTTCAAGACTATTTCGCCGTTCTCAAAATATGGCGCTTGATTGGTTTGGTGAGACTGCATTTTTTTGCACCAATCTTCGAAAGCCATGTCGAAGAACGGGCAATCAGAATGCTCATTGTCCTCGTCGTAAAAGCAATGCTCATAGATTTTGTGCGTTGTTGGGTTGTAATAAAATTTCATACAATTCTCCTTGATAGGCTGCTATTTTTTATGCGCCAGAACCTTTATAACGTCCGATTGCTATCCAAGAATACCCGTGCGCTTCCGCGTTTCCCGTGTCGAACTTGAATAAGGTGGATGTTACTTGACGGATTGACTGGGCATTCCTATATTGAGTTTGAGAGGTGGTATTTTCTTTTTCTGAAGTTGGACTTCCTGTAGCATTGTATGATTGAACAAATACAACTGGATTGCCAGAAAAAGATAATGGGAAATTAACATTGACTGTTACTGATGTGCTACCGCTACTGCTATTAACGTGGCCCCAGCATATTTGCATGTTCCCGATGACACAATAAGAACTGAAAACATAACCACTCGTATCGGTGCTTGTGTGGTCTTTAATCCTTTCGTCTTGGATAATTAGGTTAGTGTCACCCATCAAGCTGTATCCATTTATAGTCTTGAGGTTTTTGTTCGTGATTTCTATACATTGGTTCTGCGTCGAGGATAGCAATTGTGATCCAGACACCAGCGTCCCAGATGATGACGTGTAGAAATTCTCGTCAGTCGGAAGCTCGACCACACCTTCCTGACCGTTAGCCGTCACAATGATGTTGTATTGACTGTATTTCTGCGTTCCGTACGCCCTAAGATACACGTAGAGCGCCCCAGAAGATGAGTCGCGATGCGTGACGATATCGATTCCTGCGTTAGACGCGATGGCCGATTCTGCCGTGGAAGTAGATAAATTAATACCCCTGAAAATCGTTTTGCGAATGTTGTTCGCCGTGCTGAAGGTGTTGTCTCTCAATGCGACCGTGTACATGAACTCGCACTGCTCAGGGCCTCCCCAGCCTCCTATGGTGCCCCTGATGGTTATCGTCTGGTACAGATTAGTGCTAGACCCCGAATTCGTGGCCTTGGCAATCAACCGATAGTAATACGTGTTCGACGGGCAGACAAACATGCCGTACCAGTGCTTGAAATACCTGGAGTCCTGCGCGCTTATCGTCACGTCGCCCGACCCGAGAAGCGAGCTCCCGTTCACCGTCTTGATGTTCGTGCCAGATGTCAACTTGTCCTGGAAGGACGACGGCGCCCTTCCCCCGAGCGTATCGGCGTCTATCTCGACCGGCTGCCACGCGCTCCCAGAATACCTTTTGATGTTTGACATGCTTCTTCCCTCAGATGTCTATCCAGATGTCGCCGGTGACCGCGCCACCGACCGCATTGCCGAGCGATGACGCCTTGGGGGGCTCGTTCGCCTGGCAGAACACCTTCGTCGCGTGGTTGCTGAACATAATGTAGAGCTTCTCTCCGGTGACAAGGTTCGCGTCGCCCATGGCGGGGTTGGCCGAGGTGTTCACGCTCACGGCGACCGTCGGGGACTGGACCGTCCCTCCCAAGGTAACGGATACGCCGTTGTCGCTTGATGACGAAGACACCGCCTTGCTCAGGGCGGAGTCCACCGCCTTGCCGTTCACTGGCGCGGTCCCGGTTGAGGAATAGGTTGACGTGGTGTTGCTTGCCGGCAATGACGTCGGGAGGCTTGCGCGCGTCACGGATATCTTCCCGTCGGTCTCCTTCACGGACGAGACGTATTGGCCTGAAACTGCCGTGTCCGAAACGTCCAGCGTGCCCAGTGCGGCTGCCACGCCCTGTCCCGAGATGGCGACCGAGCTGGACGGCGAGTAAGTATTTGCTACCGTGACACTGTCGGCATCGAACTGGCTGAGGGTGACTATCTTCTCTCCGCTCGCGTCCGGGTCGTCTCCGACCGCGCTCACCCACCAGTCCTTGTACTCGGTAGGCTCGGTGTACACGATGTCGCCGACCTTCAGAGAGTTGAACGTTTTCTTGAGCGCGGAGACGGCGCTGTCGCTGCCGAAATCGTTCAATTTGACTTCTACCGATGACGTGCTGCTCGTCTTCGGCACCTTTATGTCGACGCCGGCAATGACGGCGATGGCATTCAGGTCGCCTTGCGTTAGCACTACGCTCTTGGTCCTGCCCAGGGCGAGCTCGCGGACATTGTTGATGACGTCCTTCACGGACGTGTTCGCGTGCGTCTCGTCCCACGGGATGTCGTCCGCGTACACCCACACCGTCTCGCTGTTCTTCAGCATCACGTTGTTGAACGGGATCTTGACGTATTGGTTGAGCTTGCCCGCCAGCGCCTCGTAGGTCGATCCCCCGAACTTGAAACCGTCATAAACGACGACGCTGTCGGCTCCGATGACGGAGGTGGACAGCGCATCCAGCATCCCATTTTTCGCCTGGTAGACCGATCCGAGCGTGCTGGCGTAGTTAGATGTCGTCAAAACCCCCGACGGAATCGCCTTCTTTGCCGCGTCAATCCCGGCGTCTAGTTTTACGATGGCTTGCTCCAAAGTGTCATTTTGGGCCACACACGTCAAAGTCGCGCCATCGTACTTGATGTTATTTGCATCAAAAGTAGTAATTAATGCACCATCTTTTAACTTCTTGGTCGTATCTAACGTTGAAACCCATGTCGCAGTGGCATTCCCATCGCTGTCAACTGGTAATCCAATCTGGTCATATGAGGTTGCGAAGTATATCGTATCCCAATCGGTACCATTGTATCGTTTATAAATAGCTTTCTTTGTTTCTGCCATAATTAACCTCCATTATTTAGATACAGAATTGTTATCCGCAAAAGTAATCGTGCTCGATGTATCATCAGTGAAGTTAAGTGCTTCTTCACTTTGCGTGTTTGTTTCCGAAGCAGCTGAAGTAAGAGTACTTATTGAATCCGTTGTGAAATTCAACCCACCTTCGGTTGTCGATGATGTCTTGGAAGTGAGTTCAGAAGCAGTAAATGTGGTTTTACTGGCTGAATCTTCTGTGAAATCTAGTGCTGCAGCTTTTACTGCGTCGGCGGATTCTGAGGTAGTCGAAGTAAGTTCATTACTTTCATCATCCGTTACAAACGCCGTAGCTTTAGCAAGCGCAGGTTTTGTGATTGTTACATCATTCGGGAAATCATCGCTATCAAGCCATACTTTTACTTTATTTTCATCCGGTGCATTTTCTTGCAGAGCCGGGACGAATAATGCTTGGACTCCAGTATCAAAATCACCTACCCACCAATTTCCATTAATTCCTATATAAGGACTATTTCCAGGATCACCTTTTTCCCCGCGGGGGCCCTGCACGACGGACCCCTGTATTGATCCGCCGGAAGAGGACGTCCTGCCGCCTTCGACCTCCAATCGGCTCAACTGCTCCCCCAGGTCGAG
>Ga0256406_1006327_pt1 | contig 11962 bp, 7 predicted proteins | sample RumenRJG_03DNA_FD_185986 | JGI IMG/M metagenome (GOLD analysis project Ga0256406, IMG submission 185986) | Bovine rumen microbial communities from Lethbridge, Alberta, Canada - RJG_03 | ecosystem: Host-associated > Mammals > Digestive system > Stomach > Rumen | place: Canada: Alberta | collected...
CGGCGGAGCAACCAACAAACGCGGCAAAATACTTAATACCGTAATCATCCACCAGATAACGAAACGGAAAACGGTCGCCGAACAGGATTGTCTTGAGAGCGGCGCTGTCCGTTGCGGCGCGGTATTGGGCGTCCAGTGCGCTAATCTTTGCAACGTAAAGGGCTGCATTCATGTGGTATTCCGTAGCGTGTGCCGTATCCACTTTAGCGATGGCGTCTGCAAGAGTTCTCACCAGTATTTCTGCGTTTTTCAGCGAGAGCCAAATATGTTCGTCATTTTCGGCTTCTTCTGCATGTTCATGGTGCTCGTGCTCATGTTCTTCGGCGTGCTCATGGTGCTCATGTTCGTGTTCTTCGGCTTCTTCTGCATGTTCATGGTGGTGTTCCTCTTCGGCCTGCATGCCTTCTACGACTTCTTCTTCTTTGACGCGGTCACCCAAAGCTTCCATCAGGTTCACCTGAACGCGGCCTTCCTTCGGCGTTGCTTTCAGCGCTTTCTCGATCCATTCGTCGGATTCACCACCTATGTACACTACCATGTCGGCGCTTGCAATCGCTGCGATATCCTGTGCCGAGGGCTTGTAGCTGTGCAAGTCGGTGCCGTTCTTGATAAGCAGTTTCAGGTTCACTGCGTCCAGACGGTCTCCGAGAACGTTCTTTAGCCAATCGTACTGCGGATAAATCGTCGCGACAATGGAAACCTTCTTTTGTGCAGGAGCTTTCTCGTTCGATTCCGCACTACAGGCAACAAGCGCTAAGGCTGCTGTCAAAACCAACATTGCAAATGCTGCAAATTTTTTCATGATAAGTCCTTTGCCCAATCGGGCCAAAATTTGAATTGATGCTTTATTCTCCGTGGCACTTGCCGTGCCGAGGGCAACCATCAATTCAGCAGCAGGACTTTCTGTGAAACAAGAGTTGTCGACGACGAAACCGCCGCCTTAAAGCAAACTAATTTGAAATAGAAAAACCGTAAAGCAAGTTCGAAAGGCGCCACTACCAGTTCCATGCAGACTGAAATCAGTTCCAGACAGCGGTGAATGTGGTGGCACACGTGGCAGTGGTCGCCGTGGCAATGGTGTTCCAGATGCTTGGCCACGTAGAGCGATGCTAAAAATACCAGCAACTTGTCGAAGAGTGCTTTAACCATGACGCCTCCGCGAACAGCCGGAGCAGCGGCCGAGCAACACGGACTGTTGCTGGTCCAGTTCAAAACCGCTTCGTTGCACCGAAAGCTGCAGCACCTTGAGGGCGGGTCCTTCCAGGTGAAAGAACTTGCCGCATTCCTTGCAGACGAGATGCATTTTTTCTTCGCAGCGGCCGGGACCCGTATAGCGGTACTGCAACTCGTTGTTCTCGGCGGCACCGACAATCTGGATCATTCCGGCTTTTTCGAGCCTGGAAAGGTTCCTATATATAGTACTCAATGAAACTTCAGACAGGCTTTGGGCTAGTTCGGAGGCCTTGAAAATCCGGTCGGGATTTTCAGCCATGTAGTCCATGATCATCTGTCGAGTTTGAGTTTTATATTCCATTTCTCAAAATGTTGAATTTGCGAACGATTCGCAAATATAGTAAAATTGCGAATGATTTGCAATTTACACTTGGCAAGAACCCTCGATTCCTTTTTTTGGGGGAATTTGCCCCATTTGGGTCATTTTGTGACCAATGTCACAATGCACTTGGATAAAACGTCCATGCGAATTTTACCCTCGGTATATGTTTCTTTACCTGCAAAGTCTATTTTATTATTGTAAATATACGGGTAAAAAATTATGGTTACGTTTTCTGACATATCGGATTATCGCGACTTCCTGAAGGAGTACTACGATCGCAGAAAGGCTGAGATGCCTTTCTATTCGTACCGTATGATGGGGGATAAGCTGGGGTTGGATTCCAGCTACCTTTATCGCGTGCTGCAGAAAAAGCAGCACCTTCCGGCTCATGCGCTCCCTGCCGCGAAAGAAATCCTGAATCTGTCCGGTCGCGAGGCCGAATACTTTGACCTGCTCTTCTCCGCTGCAGTAACCAAGGACAAGGGCAAACGCGAAGAATTGATGGCCAAGGCCCTTGATCTTCGTGACGTGGATCGCCACAGTCTGCAGGCCGCCGAGCTCAAGTTGCTCCAAAATTGGTGGATCCCGGCCGTGCGTGCTTACCTGGAACTGAACGGTGGCGTTGTAAATGTGAAGCAGATTTCCCGGGACCTGTGCCCCCCGATTACCGAGGCTCAGGCTCAAGAAGCAATCGATACCTTGCTGGAAGTTGGCTTGGTAAAGAAGATGGCTTCGGGTAAACTTGCCGTGACGGACGCCCATTTGACGGCGGGCGGCCCTGAAAAGAAACTTGCAGTGCGTCATTTCCAAAAAGAAGTGCTCTCTTTGGCTAGCGATGCGCTTGACAATATTCCTGTTGACGAAAGAAATATTTCTACTCTTACATTGTCCGTGGACCAGTCTTGCTTTGATGATTTGGGTGATATGCTTAGAGAATTTAGGCGACTTGTCCAAAAGAGGGTGGACAGTGCCAAGAACCCCGACCGGGTAATGCAGCTTTCGATGGCTTTTTATCCGATTGCGCGCAAGGGCGGTGTCCGTACCGTTGATTCTGTGGAGGGCGACAAAAGGGAGTCCAAATGAAGAAATGGGTGTGGCATATAGGTTTGGCAGCGATGGGTTCGCTCATTGCGGCATGCACTAGCGGCGAGACGAACGGCGCGGGTACTTCGCTTGAAACGGAGAACTCTGTTGCTGTTGTACTTGCAGTGCAGAAGGACGATGGCTTGCCCGCGGCCCGTACCAAGGTTTATGTGCGTCCGTCCGAATTTTTGGCGGGTGCAAATGATATGGCATATAGTAAGGATTACGACGGACCGGGATCGCCGGTTGTCGAATCCGATTCTTCTGTTGGCGTCTTGAACCTGGAAACCGACGACCAGGGCCAGTTGAACCTTCCGAAGCTTAAACCCGGTAACTATACCGTGGAAGCCCGCGATGATTCCTTTAAGGCATTTAAGCCTGTGATTGTTGGTGACAGTACTCGCGACACCGTGTCTATCAAGATGGCTCCTACGGGTTCGATTTCGGGCCAGGTTTACATGCCTGAGAACGTGTCGTCCGTGACGGTGGCTATCAAGGGTCTCGATTACTTTGTTGAAACTGACTCTGTCGGTAAATTTGAATTCCCCAGTGTTCCTGAAGGTGTCTTGAGCGTGGTGGGATTTGTGTACCGCACATATCAGGTTACCGATATGGACGGCGAAACATCGACGATTAGCAATTTCATGTCGGTGGGTGCCCGCAATACGAGAGTTGAATCTGACAGGACGTCGGAGAACGTGAAAATCGGTCAGAAGAAGATCGTGATTGTCCAGCCGGATACAACTCCGGAAGATACGACTCCGGTTTACCCCGTAACCTTGTTCGAAGATTTCGAAGACAGCACTTATGGCTGGTATATTTCTAGGTCTAGGTATGCTGACGCGGAACTGGATGCCGAAAGGAATGTGGCTGGCCGTAAGGGCATGTCTGCTCATTTCGTGTACCAGAATGATTCCAATGCCAACTGGGCCTTGATGGGACGCGCCTTGAACGAAATGACTGATATGAGTGAGCTTGATTCAGTGGTGTTCTGGGCTCGCTCGGGCCTCAGTGATTCTTCCCAGTGGATCAGCGTCTCGTTCGATGTGCTTCTCGATTCCATCGCTCTCGATACCACTGGCTACGAAAACGGTAAGGCTTGGGTGCATTTGGAACTTGATACGACCTGGCAGCGTTTCGTGGTGACCCCGAAAGACTTGATTGAACCCGATGAACACAATATCGGTGGCAATATCGGTTGGGATGCCGTGAAGGATCATGTGACGAACCTGAACTTCTTCGGTGGTGGCGTGACGGAAGGCGCTCCTTACGAACTGTGGCTCGACGATATCACGATTTACGGCGTCAAGGGTCTGGAATAGTTTTCATCTAAAAATGGTTGCACCAGGTGCAATGACAAGCATTATGGCGGGCGTAGGCCCGCCATTCTTTGTTTTGGAGCCATGGATAATGTGTCAATGGAAAGTGCTTTTTGAAATGTCCAAAAACGCTTTTTAGAGGGTAATTTTGTCTGTGAAGGCTTGGTGTTTTTGCCTTCAAGGAGTCCCTATGGCGTTTAGGAATGTTTGGAAATTTTCCGGCCTGAAAAAGGCCTCTTGTCTGGTTGCGGGTCTCGCCGCTTTTGGCCTTGCCGACAACCCGATTTCTACTTATCACTATCTGGCCGACCCCGGTGCCGCTGCCGATGATGAATACTTCTACATCATCACGGACTCCGACGACCCGGCGCCTGCCAATTCCAATGGTTACAAGATTTACGCCCTCTATGCATTCCGCAGCAAGGATATGCAGAACTGGACCGACTACGGCATTATCTACGATGCACGCAAGGTGAACGGCATTAACGACATTTGGGCTTCTGGCATTGCTGTCCACGACGGTACTTTCTATATCGTGTTCCCCGATGGCGGTGGCGGCGGCATTGGCTACATCAAGGCTCCGGCAATTGACGGTCCCTGGACAAACGCCGTGGGCCAGGGCAAGGACAAGCTAGTCGGTGGCCGTGGCATTATCGGCTGCGATGGCGTTTCCTGGTGCTTTGACCCGGGCATCTTTATCGATGATGACGGTACGACCTATGTCACATGGGGCGGTGGCGAAAGTACGAGTCGCCCGAATACCGACAACTTTGATATTGTCAAGTTGAACGATGCGAAGGATGCTCCGGTGGGCAACGGTTCTCATGTGAAGGTGAACAACTTGCCGACCCGCAAGATGCTTGAAGCGTCGTACATCCATAAGCACAAGGGTACTTACTACTTCTCTTACAGTACCGGCTGGCAGCAGGGTGCACCGACGATTGACTATGGTATGTCCAACAACGTGATGGGCCCCTACACCTGGAAGGGTACCATTCTTGGCGACCCGAGCATGAACGGCCGTAGCATCAACGGCAACAACAACCACCACGGCATTGCTGAATTCAAGGGCCATTCCTATGTGGTGTACCATGACCGCCGTATCGCGAAGGGCCACAATGGCCTCGAAATCATCCCGGCCGATGACGGTCAGCCGAAGCCGAACGAAGGCTACCATCGCAGCGTCTCTGTGGATGAAATGTTCTACAATGCCGACGGTACGATTCAGACGGTGAAGGTGACGGACGAAGGCCCGAAGCAGATCGAGAATTTCGACCCGTACGATTGGTATCCGGCTCTTACCAGCTCCAAGCAGAAGGGTATCCGTAGCCGTTCCAACTTTGTTCAGGGCAAGAAGGCCGAACACGTGCTGCTCCCGCTTTCTTCCAAGGAAGCCTGGCTCCGTGTAAGTGGCGTAGACTTCGGTACGGCCGCGACGGGCTTTACGGTTGAAGCCGCAAGCGCTGCGGACGGCAACAAGATTGAAATCCGCACGGGTTCTGCGACGGGTACGCTCGCTGGTACTTGCGCTCTCAAGAATACGGGCGACAAGAGTAAGTACGCAGAAAACAAGTGCGATGTGGAAGGCCTCAAAGGAATCGTGGACCAGCTGTTCCTCGTGTTCAAGGGTTCTCAGGATTCTACCATGGTCATCAAGGCCTGGGGCTTCGAAGGTAGCGGAACTACTCCGCCGGAACCGCAGAAGCCGTTCAAGGGTGCCGCCTTTGCCATTCCGGGTAAAATCGAAATGGAAGACTTCGATATTCCGGGTACGGGCCGTGGCGCAGGAATGGATTCCTATAACGAAAACGATGCTGAAGACCATGGCGAAACCAACTATCGCGAAGGCACAGGCGTTGACATTTATAAGAAGGCAACCGGTTATATCGTAGGTTATAACCAGGCCGGGGAATGGTTGGAATATACGGTGAACGTGAAGGAAGCGGGGGATTACACTTTGTATGCTGCCGTTGCTTCCGCCAACGCAACATCTAGTTTCCAGCTTTCTATTGATGGCGACAACATTACCGAAGAAATTGCGGTTCCCCAGGCAAGCTCCGGCGAAGATAATTACGATGATTACAACAAGGTGAAGGCCAACGTGAAGTTGCCTGCCGGTGAACATATCCTCCGCTTTACGGTGACTGGCGACTGGATGGACATCGACTATATCAACTTCGTGGCAGGCAAGGATGCCGAGGATTCGGAACCCATGGGTACGAGGGTTGTTTCCGCAGACGTGAAATTGGGTGTCCCGACAGTTACGAAATTTGACGTATTTAGCCTGAATGGCCAAAAAATCGCAAGTTTTGTAGCCCATAGCTTGGCCGAAGCTTCCAAGATTTGGCAGAGCGGCTCGGTCAAGGGTGCTCTGAAGACGGAAGGCGTTTGCCTGATCCGTAGCCGTAGCACCGGCGCCGTTGCGAAAGTTCGCGCCCTTCGTTAATTTTCATAGATAAACCTATGGACAAATAGTCAATAAAAAGCGCCCTTAGGGGCGTCTTTTTGGCGTTTTTTGAGGATAATTTAAGATTGTGAAGGTTTGGTGTGTTTTTGCCTTCTGAGGAGTCCATATGGATTATAGGAATGTTTGGAAACTTTTCGGTCTTAAAAAGACTGTTTGCATGGTTGCGGGACTTGCCGCTTTTGGCTTGGCAGACAACCCGATTTCTAGCTATCATTACTTGGCAGACCCGGGTGCCGCTGCCGACGACACGTATTTCTACGTGATTACCGACTCCGATGACCCGGCGGCATACAATGCCAACGGCTACAGCATCAAGGCCCTGTACGGCTTCCGTACTAAGGATATGAAGAACTGGACCGACTTCGGCATCATTTACGATGCGCGCAAGGTGGACGGTATCGGTGATATCTGGGCATCCGACATCGCCGTGAACCCCAAGGACGGAAAACTCTACATCGTGTTCCCCGATGGCGGTGGTGGCGGCGTGGGCCTCATCTCTGCCGACAGTATTGCCGGTCCGTGGACGAACCCTGTCTCGGGCAACAAAAAACTCATCAACAACTGGGGTGGCGGCCTTGCGGACTGCGACGGCATCGGCTGGTGCTTTGACCCGGGTATTTTCTTTGATGACGACGGCACGGGCTACTTCACCTTTGGTGGCGGTAGCAGCGATAGCCGTCCGGCTGCCGACAATAACAACGACATCTTCAATATCTACAAGTTCAACTCCGATATGAAGGGCTTCGATGTGAGTTCCAAGACTCACCTGAAGATCGGTGGCCCGAAGGCGATGGAAGCTTCTTACATCCACAAGTACAAGGGCAAGTACTATCTCTCTTACAGTACGGCCGACTTGCGTATTGCCTACGGCATGTCCGATAAACCCATGGGCCCTTACACTTATAAGGGAATCTTCATGGGCAACCCGAGCATCAACGGGCAGAACATCAACGCGAACAATAATAACCACCACGGTATTGCTGAATTCAAGGGACACTGGTATGTGGCTTACCATGACCGCCGCATCGCCAACGGTTACGATGGCCTGGAAAAGATTCCTGCCGAAGATGGCAAGGCCAATCCGAATCCGGCTTACCACCGTAGCGTAAGTGTCGATGAATTCACTTACAATAGTGACGGCACCATGAAGGAATTGACCTTCACCAAGGAAGGTCCGAAGCAGATTGCGAATTTCGATCCGTATGATTGGTATCCGGCTCTTACCAGCTCCAAGCAGAAGGGTGTCCGTAGCCGTTCCAACTTCGTTTTGGGCAAGGTGACCGATTATGTTTTGCTTCCGCTTTCGACTAAGGAATCTTGGATTCGCGTATCGGGCGTGGACTTCGGTACGGCCGCTACGGGCTTTACGGTTCAGGCTGGTAGCGCTGCCGACGACAACAAGATTGAAATCCGCACGGGTTCTGCGACGGGTACGCTTGCTGGTACTTGTACTTTGAAGAACACGGGTAACAAGAGCACTTATGCCGAATCTTCTTGCGACGTGGAAGGCCTCAAGGGCGTTGTGGATGAGGTGTTCCTGGTGTTCAAGGGCTCTAAAGATTCTACCATGGCAATCAAGGCCTGGGGCTTTGAAGGCAGCGGTACCACTCCGCCGACTCCGCAGAGCGCCTTTGGTGGCAAGGCGTGGGCTGTGCCGGGCTTGATTCAGGCTGAAAACTTTGACGAGCCGGGCACTGGCCGCGGTGGCGATGTGGATTCCTTCAACGATTCCGATTCCGAAAACCATGGTAACTCTAGCTACCGCGAAGGTACGGGCGTAGACCTGTACGAGAAGGCTTCGGGTGTCGTGGTGGGTTACAATACCGAAGGCGAATGGCTCGAATATACGATTAATGTGGCCGAGGCCGGTGACTATACGCTCTATGCGGCTGTTGCAGCTGCAGGTAGCACTTCTAGCTTCAAGTTCTCTGTCGGTGGCAAGGATATTACCGAAGAAATCTCGGTTCCGGCTGCATCTGCAGGCGAAGATAATTACGATGAGTTCAACAAGGTCAAGGCCAAAGTCAAGCTGGATGCCGGTGAACAGGTCTTGAGACTCACGGTTGTCGGTTCCTGGTTCGATATCGACTACTTCAATATCGAAAAGGGCGAGAATGCCGCCGATTCTTATCCGGATGTTACCACGGCTGTTTCTGGCAAGGTTAAGCTGAATACGACAATGGTTTCGAAGTATGATGTGTTCAGCTTGGATGGCAAGAAGGTTGCAAGCTTTGTTGCCCACAACATGGACGAAGCAAGCAAGCTTTGGAAGAGCGGTTCTGTTAAGGGTGCAGAAAAGGCAGTTGGTGTCTGCCTGATTCGTAACCGTAGCAACGGGATGGTTGCAAAGGTGCGCGCGGCCCGTTAAGTTTCCCATAAACACATCCAACCAGGAGGACACCCTCGAGTGGGGGTGCCCTTCCTTTGGGAAAGAACTCTGGTGGAGAATAGAGTACATAAGGAGTAAAAGATGAGTGTAAAATTGGTGAAGGGATTAGGTGTCGCCGTTGGGATGGCGGGCATCTGGAGTTTGGTTTCGGCGGCGACAGTCAATGTTGACGTGACCGAAGAGCATCAGGTCATTCGTGGTTTCGGTGGCATGGTGCATAACCAGTGGCAAGGCGGTGGCGGACTTTCCGAAGCTGATGCCAAGCTTGCTTTCGGTACGGGCGATGGCCAGATTGGCCTCAATACGCTGCGTATTCCGGTGTATGCAAGTTCTAACGATTTTAACAAGGAAGTTCAGGCCGCAAAGTATGCGAAGGCCGTTGCAGGCGATGATTTCATCTTGTATGCAACTCCGTGGACTTCTCCTTATGCAGGTGCCAACCAGCACATGTCTTCGTCTAACTACCAGAAGTATGTGGATCACCTGAATAGCTTTAATGACTACATGAAGAACCAGGGCGTTCCTCTGTATGCTATCTCTATCAGTAACGAACCGGACTGGTGCGGTGAATGGGCTTGCTGGAGCGCAGATGAAATCTACAACTTCACCAAGGGCTACGCCGATAAGATGCGCAAGAACGGTGCGAAGGTGATTTCGACGGAATCTTTCCGCTATGACAAGAACCTTTACAACAAGGTGCTGAACGATGCCTCTGCTCTTAAGAACTGGGATATTCTCGGTGCTCACTTCTATGCCTCTGAAGCCTCTACCGGCGATAACTTCTTCCAGTACAGCCTTGCTGACCAGAAGAATGTGGAACGCTGGATGACGGAACACTACACCGAAAGCCAGGGCAGTGGTAACTACTGGCGTACCGTGATGCGTACCGGTGACCAGGCGAACCAGAATAAGTTGGATACCGTGCGCGCTATGGACGTGGCTTACGAAATGTTCCGCGGACTTGCCATCGGTAACTTCAATCAGTACACTTGGTGGTACATCCGTCGTTGTTATGGCCTGATTATGGAAAAGGACTTTGGCAACAAACTTCAGATTCCGCAGAACGAAATCGGTAAGGTTTCTAAGCGCGGTTACATTATGAGCCAGTACGCACGATTCATCCGTCCGGGTGCAATCCGCGTGGGTGCAACTCAAAAGCCCGAAGCCAACTTGTTCGCTAGCGCTTATAAGAGCTCCGAAGGCGACTCCGTGATTGTGGTGCTTGTAAACCGCGATTACAAAAACACCAAGAGTGTGACGGTGAACGTGAAGGGTGCTGATGTAGAATCTTTCCACGTGTATACTACGAGCGAAGCTAAGAATGCAAAGTATGAAGGCGAAGTCGAAGCCAAGAACGGTTCTGTGACCATTACCATGGATCCGGGTAACACAAGCAACAAGGACTGTATTGTAACGCTCGTGGGCGTTGGCACTCCGGCGGAACCTGTGCCACGCGAACCGTTCGGTGGCAAGGCTGTGGAACTCCCGGGCAAGATCGAAGCCGAAAACTTTGATGTTCCGGGTACCGGCAAGGAAAACAAGACCTATTACGATGCCGATTCCGAAAACCATGCTTGCACCGACGAAGACAAGACTGCTGAATGCTCCAAGGTTCGTGAAGATACGGGCGTCGATATTTACAAGAAGTCCTCTGGCGCTGTCGTGGTGGGCCACAACCAGGCTGGCGAATGGCTCGAATACACCGTGAATGTGAAGGAAGCTGGCGAATACACCATGACCGCTTCTGTCGCGACGGGTAATTCGGATCCGGGCTTTACGCTTTCGATTGATGGAGACCTTGTTGCCGAAGTGCCGGTTTCTGGTTCCAGCTGGGATGACTTTAAGAATGTCACGGCCAAGGTGACGCTCCCTGCAGGCGAACACATTCTCCGCCTGGAAGTGACGACCTCTTGGTTCGATATTGACTACCTCAAGTTCGATAAGCCCTGCGAAGATTGCAATACGGGAATCGCAAGTGCTCGCCTAAATATGCCGACGGCCGCCCAAAATTACCGTATTTTCGATATGAATGGTGGCTTTATCGGCATGGTGCGTGCCTCGAACGGACTGGAACTGAAGAATGCCACTACGGGGCTGGTACGGTGCGGTGGCGCCTACTTGGCTAAGTCTGCCGCAGGACAAATCACGCGCATTCAGGTGACAAAATAAGCCCTGACGGCCAAAGTAAATTTTGATTAACCAAAACCCGCTTTTTTAGCGGGTTTTTCGTTTGATTTTGCATGTTGCCTGTTGACTATTTATCCATAGGTTTCGGCTTTTTTTACATAAAAAAGCCAATTTTTTTGGATAACTTATAGGGTATAAAAGGAGTGTGTTATGGATTTTAAAAAAGTTTCTGAGTTTTTGACCCCGGCATTGTGGCTTGTCGGCGGGCTTCTGATGCTCGCGACCATTGCCAATGCGGCCCCGAACCCCAATTTCCATATTTATATCGCTTATGGCCAGTCTAACATGGCGGGCAACGGTGCAATTGTTCCGTCTGTGGACCAGGCTACGAATCCGAAGAATTTCTTGATGCTTGCCTCGCACAATGCAAATGCTAGCCAGCGTAGCGGTAGCACCACTCAGTCTATCAAGACCGGTGAATGGTATCCGGCAATTCCGCCGATGTTCCACCCCTTCGAAAACCTTTCTCCGGCAGATTACTTCGGTCGCGCCATGGTCGATTCCCTGCCGGGCGTTACCGTGGGTATTATCCCAGTGGCAATCGGTGCTGTGAGCATCAAGGCTTTTGACAAGGACCAGTACCAGGCTTATTTCAATTCTGCTGCGAGCTACATCCAGAGCTGGGCAAAGGACTACGATTCTAACCCTTATCAGAGAATTGTGGACTTGGGCAAGAAGGCTAAGGAAGTGGGCGTCATCAAGGGCTTTATTTTCCACCAGGGAGAAACCGATGGCGCTGGCACCGAATGGCAGAACAATGTATACAAGACCTACAAGGACATTGTAAACGCTCTTGATTTGGATGAAAACGAAGTTGCGTTTGTTGCTGGCGAAATGATGAACGACCCTACGGGTAACTCTGGCCAGGGTAGCTGCTGCTACAGCAAGAACGGCGGTATCGCTCAGCTGAAGAGCAAGTTCAAGAAGTTTGGCTTGGCCTCTTCTCAGGGCCTGAAGGGTAA
>Ga0256406_1006328_pt1 | contig 11960 bp, 10 predicted proteins | sample RumenRJG_03DNA_FD_185986 | JGI IMG/M metagenome (GOLD analysis project Ga0256406, IMG submission 185986) | Bovine rumen microbial communities from Lethbridge, Alberta, Canada - RJG_03 | ecosystem: Host-associated > Mammals > Digestive system > Stomach > Rumen | place: Canada: Alberta | collected...
AGGTGCAGGTCTACGACGTAATCGTTCTCGTCGGTGAGCACCGGCTTGCCTGCAGCGTCGAGGCGCAGCGTCGGCTTGTAGCCCTTTGCCTCGAATTTGCGGATCACCTGGCCGTTGCCGAAGGGGATAACTTCGACCGGCAGCGGGAACTTGCCGATGGTGTCGACGACCTTGGACTGGTCGACAATCCACACGACCTTGTTGGAGTTGATCGCCACGATCTTCTCCCACAGGAGAGCCGCGCCGCCGCCCTTGATGCCGTTGAAGTTCTTGTCGACTTCGTCGGCGCCATCAATGGTGATATCGATGTGATCGACGTCGTCGATGTTGACGATCTTGATGCCATAGCCTTCAGCCTGCTCCTGCGTGCGGCGGGAGGTGGTGACGCCCGTGAACTTGAGGCCTTCCTCCTGCACGCGGCGGCCGAGCTCGTCCACGAGGAAACGCACGGTCGAACCGGTGCCGAGACCGGCGATCATGCCGTCCTGGATGAGCTTCGCGGCTTCGATGCCGGCCGCTTTCTTCAATGCGTCTTGCTGTGCCTTGTCCATAATGCTCCTTTGAGCTCGCTGTATGACAGACGCCGTGACGTTCCGATACGGGTTGGCCCGGATGGCCGTCACGATGTCGCTTCGCCTCGCATAATGCGCCGAAGCCTGCTTCTATAGTATCGATGCGGCGGTATTTCGCGGTGTCGATATCGGTCGGAGCGCATGCACCAGACAACTTGTAACGATGGGGGCACGATATGGCGCGCGTGTTGTTCTACAGCATCACAGTGTATGTGTTTCCGACATGTGACGAATGACGAATTCCATCGTGTCTGCGTGCGTCCATTGCTGATGTTCCCCCAATATTGAAGTTGTACCACGAATATCGTGGCGGAATCGGCGAAATGCTTCGCGCCAGAAACGGTATCGGCGCGGCTGAATTCATCGGACCGAAACGAAAGTCACCGTCAGGAAACGATTCCTGCATTTCGTCGATACCCGTGCCTCTTACGGTACATGACTATCAACTTCACCTCGGAAAGGATCACAGCATTGAAGTCATCATTCCTGTTATCGACCACGGTTTCCGGGCGCACCCAAGATGCACACGGATTCCCGCCCCGGCGTCTGCGCTCGCAAGTGCCGGCAGTGCAACCGTGGTACCTGCCACCGGTAAGCGATGAACGAAAAGAAAGGCGATACCATGTCAGCATACTTTAACTGGTCGTTGGTGGGGAAAGATTTCCCTCGTCTTGTCGCGGTCCTTCCCGTGACCCTGATGATCGTCCTTATCGCAACAATCATCGGACTGCTGCTCGGCAGCCTGATCGCCTTCCTCAGAATCGAACGGATTCCCGTCCTCAGCCAAATTGCCGCCGTATTCGTATCGTTCGTCCGCGGCACCCCGATTCTCGTCCAGCTCTACATTGTGTATTACGGCGTTCCGATTCTTCTGCAATCCGCCTTGCACATCGATATTTCCGGCTGGAACAAAGTGATGTTCGTCTACATCGCTTACGGCCTGAATACCGCAGCCTTCCAGTCAGAAACAATCAGGGCGTCCATTCAAAGCATTCCGCGAACCCAAACTGACGCGTGCATCGCCTGCGGCCTGACCAAGCGACAAACCTATATGAAGGTCATTTTCCCGCAGATGATCCGTGTGGCCATGCCATCCTTCGGAACGACCACCATCGCCTTGCTGCAGGACACCTCCTTGGCGTTCACCATCGGCGTTGTCGATGTGGTAGGCAGGGCCAGGGCTTTGGGCGCCGCCACCTTCCACACCATGGAAGCCTACGCTGGAGCGGCTGTCATCTTCGTCGCGCTCAGTTTCATCTTGGAACGTGTCTTCGCGGCAATCGAACGCAACATGAGCTTCACCGCCCATACCCCGCATATCGCACTGCGCTTGAAGATGCCGAGCCTGCTGCTGCCTCGACGGGCAAATACTGCAACACCTACGACACCGGCAGCCGGGCTGCAAATCGTCGCACAGAACGCGGCCACCGTAGCCGGCGCCTGAGCGGCTTCACGCGCACCATACCACACATGCCACAATGCGGCATGCCATATCCTGGCGCAAGCTATGCCTTCATGCGTGCAACTGTATGCGCAACTGCAGGCCAGACGCAGGATTCCCGCAAATCCCATCATTGCCATTGCAACCATCATCAAATGAAGAGAAAGAGATCATCATGTTCGGTTCCAAGAAAATCGCCACCATCGGCGCAGTACTGCTCACATCCGTATTCGCTCTCGGATCGCTTGCCGCATGCGGCGGATCTGCCAGTGCAACGAACGGCTCAGGGGTTCAGGAGATAAAAATCGCCACCGGCAACGACGGTAAACCGTTCTGCTACATGAACGAGAACGGCGACTTGGACGGCTACGATGTCGCCGTCATGAAAGCCGTCGGCGACAAACTTTCGAAATATTACAAGTTCACATTCGAAACCAGTGATTTCCCGACGACCCTGTCGAATCTGTCCAGCGGGAAAGCGCAAATCGCCGCCTACGAGTACGAAATCAACGCCGAACGCAAAGCCAAATTCGTCTACGGTACGGTCGGCATGACCAAGTGGGACACCCTCATCGTCTCCGACCCGAAGAACGGCAAAGTGTATCAGACCTTCGACGAGCTCAAGGGCAAGAAGGTCTACGTGACTACTGCTACCAACCAGGCGGCGATGGCTGAAGCCTACCTAAAGAAGAACCCGAATGCGTTCACCCTGGTCTACGGCACATACACCAACGAACAAATCGTCCAGGGCCTGACCTCCGGCGCGTATGATGCCACGCTCGCCCCGCAGTACTCGCTCGATTTGTGGAACGATTCCTTCAAGAAAGGCCTGGAGGGCAGCAAGAAGGCCGTCAATAAATCAAGCTCCTATATTCTGTTCAACAAGTCCGCGGACAAGACGCTCATGAAGCGGGTGAACACCGCGATGAAACAGCTCAAGGACGACGGCACGTTTGAGAAGCTGTCGCAACAGTACTACGGCGCTGATTATGTGCCTGAGGATTAAGCGAGGCGAGTTTCCATGGACTTCAACTTCCAAGCGATGATCCAAGCGATAATCTCTTCGGTGCGATATCTCGGCACCACGCTTGAGATTTCGTTGGTGGCTCTCGTCATCGGCATCGTACTCGGCTTGGCTATTGCGCTGCTGCGCTACTACAACGTGGTCGTGCTATCACCGGTATTCCAAGTCCTGACCACTGTGTTCAAAGGTGTGCCGGTTGTACTGATCTTCCTGGCGTTGTACCTGTTCTTCTCCACCGGATTCGATCCGATGGCCAAGTCGATGGGCTGGTCCATCCGATTCAAGCAGATCAACCCGATTTGGATCGCCATCATCTGCCTGGGCCTGATGGCCGTGGTCAACGGCACGGAAATCTTCCGCGGCGCATTCTCCTCGGTACGCAAAGGCCAGTTGGATGCCGCACAATCCATCGGCATGACACGCATGCAAACCATCCGCAGGGTGCTGCTGCCACAAGCGGTTCCGGTCGCGGTTCCGGTATTCGGCAACCTGCTGATCAACCTCATCAAAGCTTCCGCCTTGTGCTCGATGGTCGGTGTCGTCGATATTTTCTCCGCAGCGACGATCTCCGGGCAGCAAAGCTACACCTTCCTGGAGGCGTATGTCGGCGTTGCCTTGATCTACTGGGCGGTGGTCGCTCTGATCGAACAAGCGTCCCGCCTGCTTGAACGCGGTCTGACCGTCCATATGAGGAGGGCTGTAGCATGATGAAAATCCGTGGAATCCGTAAGGCGTTCGGCAAACAGCACGTGCTCAACGGCGTGGATATGGATGTCGATGACGGCGAAGTCGTAGTGATTCTCGGCTCTTCCGGATCAGGCAAAACCACGTTCCTCAGGTGCCTGAACTTCCTCGAAAAAGCCGACGCAGGACGCATCGATCTCGATGACAGCCATATCGACGTGAAAAGCTCCTCAAAGAAGGATGTCCTCGATTACCAACGCAAAACCGCAATGGTATTCCAAAACTACGCGCTGTTCAACAACAAGACTGCACTGGAGAACATCGCGATGCCGATGATCGCCACAGGCAAAGCCGACAAGGCCCAAGCTGACCGGCGCGCCGAAGAACTCATCGACAAGGTCGGCTTGTCAGAGCGCAAGGATTTCTATCCCAGCCAGCTCTCCGGCGGCCAGCAGCAGCGTATCGGCATCGCCAGGGCGCTTGCGCTTGATCCGAAAGTCACCCTGTTCGATGAGCCGACATCAGCGCTCGACCCGGAACTGGTCGGACAGGTACTTGGTCTGCTTCGCGACATCGCGAACGCCGGAGCCACCATGATCCTGGTCACCCATGAGATGAAATTCGCCTACGAAATCGCCGATAAGGTGGTTTTCATGGACAAGGGTGTCGTGCTTGAACAAGGCACACCACAGGACATCTTCGAACACCCCAAGCATCAGCGGACACGGGAATTCCTGTCCCGCTTCACCAGCCAGCTGGAGAACGCATAAGCATCAATGGAACATACAACGGTGGGCGCATAGCGCAGCCGCAAATCTGAGTAAAGGATTACAGACATGAGCACGACGACATTCACATTCGCATCCCGTATGGCACATCTGACGGGTTCCCCGTTGCGTGAGAACGCCAAACGGGCCATGACCGCCAAGGACACCATCTCGTTCGCGTACGGATATCCGGCAACCGAAGCATTCCCGATGGATACGTTGAGGAAAATCTCGAACAAGCTGTACACCGAATACGACCCCAATGTGTTCCTCCAGTACGCGCCTTCGGAAGGCTACGCGGTCCTGCGTCGCCTCATCAAGGAACGCCTCGCGAACAATGCGGATATCAGAAGCGACGACGACGTGCTCATCGTCTCCGGCTCCACCCAAGGCATGGATCTAGTCGTCAAAGTGCTATGCGATCCGGGAGACGTGGTGCTGTGCGAAGACCAGACTTTCTCGGGTGCGGTCAAAGCCGTCCAAAGCTATGGCGCCGTGCCGATGCCCGTGCCGATGGATTTGGATGCGCAGTCAGTCGACCTTGACGCACTCGAACATATGCTCAGCACAACGCCGAACGTCAAAATGATGTATCTGATCCCCACTTTCCAAAACCCACTCGGCACATCGATGCCGTTGGAAAAGCGCAAAGCGGTCTATGAGCTCGCCCGCAAGTATGACATCGTCATTTTCGAGGACGACCCGTACGGCGAGTTGCTGTACTTCGGCGATCCGATCGCGAAAATGAAGTCCTTCGACACCGACGGCCGGGTCATTTACTCCGGTTCGTTCTCCAAAGTGCTCGCCCCGAGCACCCGCCTGGGGTTCCTCATGGCAAACGACGAGCTGATGCGCAAACTCGTCCTCGCCAAGCAGGTTGCCGACTCCCACTCCAACTACTACTGGCAGGTCATGCTCGCCGAATTCATGCTGCACTATGACTTCGAAGGGCATGTGGAATACCTCAAGCGCCTCTACCGTGAACGTGTCAAAGCAATGATGGCGGCACTCGACAGGATTCCCCAGACCATGTTGCGCTACATCCGTCCGACTGGTGGCTACTTCATCGGTTGCCGCATGGCGGACGATATCGATCCAGACACGTTCTACGACATCATCGCCGATCGCCATGTCGCGGTCATCCCCGGTGATGTGATGAGCGTCACCGGTCACGGCTACGAACGCGACTTCCGTCTGAACTTCACCCGGCCTTCGATCGAAGAGATCGATCGCGGCATCGGCATCATCGGTGAAGCTTTGGAACAGGCGAGAATCACAGAACCAAGTGATATCGAAAACTCCTGTCGTAGCGGGCGCGAACCCGTGTTGGCAGGCGCTCGCTGAAGAGGAAGGTGACGAACATGCGACTGATCTATTTCGGAGCGAATCCTTTGGCGTACCCGGCGATTCGCACATGGTCCCAGCGCAACGATGTCGAAGTGACCTGCGTGCATGAAGGGTTGAACGCTGACAATATCGGCATGGTGGAGGGCCACGACGGCATCTGCCTGTACTTGAGCGACGTGATGCGTTCGGACGAGAACATCTACCGCACGCTTCACGAGTACGGCATCCGCCAGCTGTCGATCACGGCGACCGGCGTGGACGGGCTGAACCGGCAGTATGCGCAGCAATACGGCTTCCATGTGACGAACGTTCCCGGCTACAGTCCTACCTCTGTTGGGCATTTCGCGTTGATGTCGGTGCTGATGGGATTGCGGTGCATCGCCGCAGTCGAGAAGGACGCGCTGGACAGCCGGACCATGATCGGGCGCGAACTGTCCGACGTGACGGTGGGCGTGCTCGGCACCGGCCGCATCGGCAGTGTGGTCGCCGACGGCGTGATGGCGCTTGGCGGGCACGTCATCGCTTGCAGCGCCCGGACAAACCCATTGCTTGAAGGTCGTGTGCGCTATGTCGATTTCGACCGGTTGCTCGAGCAATCCGATGTGATTTCCATTCACGTACCACTGACCGAGGAGACGTATCACCAGTTTGACTTCGGTGCGTTCTCGCGGATGAAGGAGGGATCGTGCCTGGTCAACACTGCTCGTGGGGCGATCGTCGATACGGAAGCGTTGCTCGCGGCGTTGGACGCCGGACGGGTCGGTGGCGCGGTGCTCGACTGTGTTGAACACGAGGAGCAGTACATGGCGACCGGGTGGAAGAACAATCCGCTGGTGCAACGGCTCGTTCGGTACCCCAATGTGATGGTCACCCCGCATGTGGCGTATTACACGCAGCGTGCGGTCGACGAAATCGCGTGGGCAGCGTTGGACAATGCGAAGAATGTCATTGAGACTGGCCGCTCGGTTGACATGGTTCTGTAGGACGTAACGCGCTGGAGCCGATAGAGGGCACAAGCGCAGCAGCAAGGAAAGGAACGATCATGATTGAAGCGCAGATTGTCGGTTTGAAAAAGCGGTACGGCGACAACGAGATCCTCAAAGGGGTTTCGTTGAATGTGGAACGCGGTGAGGTGGTGTGCATCATCGGCCCGAGCGGCTCAGGCAAAACCACATTCCTCAGATGTCTCAACCTGTTGGAGGAGCCCGACGAAGGCCAGTATGCGCTCGGTGACACGGTACGATGCGATTTCAGCCACATCGGCAATCACGAGCGGCGCGATATCACGCGTCGGACTGCCATGGTGTTTCAGTCCTATGAGCTGTTTGCGAACATGACTGTGCTGGAGAACGTCATGGAAGGATTGGTGACACCGCGCAACGTGCCGAAAAACCAAGCCAAGGCGATTGCGCTGGAGATGCTCAAGAAAGTGGGCATGCTGGAAAAGGCTGACATGTATCCGGTGCAGCTGTCCGGCGGCCAGCAGCAGAGAGTCGCCATCGCCCGCGCCATGGCAATCAAACCTGATCTGCTGCTGTTTGACGAGCCGACGTCGGCGCTTGACCCGGAATTGGTCGGTGATGTGCTGACGGTGATGCGCCAGGTCGCGGACGAGGGACAGACCATGATCGTGGTCACGCATGAGATGCAATTCGCCCGCGAAGTCGCCGATCAGGTGGTGTTCATGTCGGGCGGTGTCGTGGTCGAAAGCGGCTCGCCACAGGAGATATTCGACCATCCCAAGGAGGAACGCACGCGTGAATTCCTCAGCAATTTTGCGATATCGCCTCTTGCTGATCAGACGGTGAAAGAGCGTAGAGAGCCGGTGCTCGTCTGAGAGCTGATTCTGCCGGCGGCGGGTTGCGTCGTCGGCAGTGGTATGGGTAATCGGGGGTGACGGAGAAGCGGGGAAGGAGCGGAACTGTTGACAATACGGTCGGTGGCGCGGACTGCGTCGGGAAATATCGCTGAAGAACTTGCGCAACAGGGACGGCGAACGGCTGTCGTGCCGCGCACAGGAAGCGGACAGGATGTCGGTGAACAGCGCATCTGGAGCAAGGATTTCATCCTTGTAATGGTGATTACGACGTTCGCATCCACGGCTATCACTACGCAGATGGGCACGCTGCCGCTGTATGTCGCCTCTCTCGGCGGTTCTACTGCGGTATCCGGTGCGATTGTGGGTGTTCTGGGTATTTCAGCGCTGATATTCCGTTTCCCTACTGGCGTGTTGTTGGATACGTATGGCCGCCGTGCGCTGTTGATTATCGGCTTGGCGATTCTGCTGATTGATTTCTCGCTGCTGAACGTGTTCCGAACCTTACTTATGTTGTTCTGTCTGCGATTGTTGCAAGGCATCGGCAACGGAATCCAGACTACGTCGACATCGACATTGGCGGCGGATCTGATTCCGCCTGGGCGTTTGCAAACAGGGCTCGGGTATTTCAGTCTCGCCCAGGTGGTTCCCAGTGCGATCGGTCCGCTGATCGGGTTGAGCGTGGTTGAGCATTTCGGGTACCGGATGCTGTTTGCAGTCGGGGTCGTGCTTACTGCGGCCGCCCTCGCATTGAGTCTGCTGCTCACCGATCGGGGAGTGCCGGGGCGGAATGCGACGGCGACACCTGAGCGGGGTGAGCGAACCCGAAGCGGTGACTCTTTGGCACTGTTGATGCGTCCGAGTATCCTCCTGCCGAGTGCGGTGATGTTCGTGGTGTTTTGCGCTGCGGCCGGTGTGACGGCGTTTGTTGCGCAATTTGCGGTGGAAGCGGGCATCGCCGACGTCGGTGTCTATTTCGTGGTCGCTTCCGCGTCCACGGTGATTGTGCGACTGTTCGTTTCACCTCTGCTCATACGGTTCAGGCAACCGGCTGTGGTGTTGGCGAGCCTGACCATGGTGTGCGCCACATTCTTCTTGGTGGCAAACGCTCCGAATCTTGGCGTGCTGCTGCTTGCGGCGGCATTGTATGGTGCCGGTCAAGCCAATTTACAGCCGATGATGAATACGCTGGTCCTTGATGGCATCGAGCCTGGTCAACGCGGACGCGTAACGGCATTCTTCTCGGCTTCCGCGGATGTCGCATATGGTGGTGGCGCGCTGTTGTGGGGGATTGTCGCAGGCTGGTGCGGATTCCGCTCGATGTATGTGATTTGTGGGGTGTGCGCGTTGCTCGGATTCGTCTTCTACCTGTGGCTGCTGATCGGCAGGTCACACGAGCGGTCGGGTGGCCGGTCGAGCGAACGCCGGAGTTCTGGTGTACAGCCAGCCGAGTGAATGTCATGAGTCGTATCGGGTGATGGGTCGCAATGCCAGGTTCCGATAACACAGGTCGTGCCGCGCGGTGAATCCTTGGGTTTCCCAGAACGCGTTGCCGGCGGCGTTCCGAGAGAAGACCACGAGCTCGACTTTCGCGATATCCTCCCGCTTCATGGCCTCGCATACATGGGAAACCAGCTGGGATGCAATACCCCGGTGTCGCGCGGACGGACTGACAGCCGTGTGGTAAATGTAGCCTCGTCGTCCGTCATGACCGGAGAGAATGGCGCCGAGAATGCCGCCATCATCGGATTGCGCGACAAAGCACGTGGTCGGGTTCCGTTCAAGGAATCGAGCGATACCTTCCGGCGTATCGTCGACATCGTTGAGTCCCATGCCGGTGCACGATTGCCACAATGCCAGCAGCTGGGGAAAGTCGTCGGCTCGCATCAAGCGTATGCTGACCGGGGCGCTGTCGCAGGAGTGTGCGTCTGTGGAGTGCGCGTCGGAGTCCGTTGATACTCGTTGTGATGCCATGCGGAAACCATATCAGCCTCATGTGAACCGGTTGTGTGCGGGTTGCGTCCAATAATCGCTCCAGCAGAGTCTTGAACGACATGTCCGATGACTACATGATTATCAGGAACACCAGTTCGCGGCACAGACCAAAGCGCTGAGTATTGCCGCGGCAATGATGCCAATGACCCCTTCGAGAGCTGACATGCCCACGATTCCTTGAAGAGTCGCGCATTCGTTCTCAGCATCCTATCTTGTTCGAGATGTTCTCGCGCGGCAGTATCAGCCGTCTGGATAAGGAACAGGATTGTGAGCGATGCGCCGCCGCCGATGAGCAGCAATGTTCCGGACCTGCCTTCGTCGCGGTAGTCGATGAAGTAGCCGATGAACCTTTGCTTGGTATAGGGCTGGATGATTTGCTTGCCGTGGCTCTGCCTTGGAGTTGGACGGATTTCCACACGAGTGCGCACACGGTGACCAATGCCGACGCGGCGAACGTGGAGATGCACAGCGTCCGGTATGAGGAGGCGTGGCGTGTACGGAACTGTCGGGGACCACGCTGCGTTGCGATGACAAGGTGCGCCTTTCTCACCGAGCGTTTTCGGGATGTCGGGGCGGTGCCTCAATTCTGGCTCGGCTTACAGTGCGACTATGACTTGATGACCTTTGATACTTCGCAGCTCGGTCCGATCGTCCCGCTGACTGCCGGCCGCCCGCTTACCCAAGCATGAACCGGGCGCCGTTGAGCTCGATGGAGCCATCGCCTTGCACGTATCCGTCAATCTCCACCAAGCCGTGGATGCGGCGGGGTTCGCCGCTGAATGTCGGGCTGCTGGACGGTGGCGGGGAGAAACGCAGCGTGCCGGAGAGCGTCAGGCCTGGGACCACGTGCGGGCGGTGGGCTCCGGCTGATGCCAGGGCGGCGGGCTGAGCGGTGAACGGAGCGGTTGTCTGGGTGGCAGCACCTGTCGCCGCTTGGTCGATGCCGGGGGATGCCGCTGTTTCGCCGTCGCTCGAACCGGCAGCCTCGGCGGTGGCGGATGAGACATCGGCAACGGTATCGGATGCAGGTGCGGACGCAATGCCGTGGGCGGTGTCGCCCTTGCCGGCAGCAGTGGTCGCCGTATTCGCAGACCCTGTGGTGGCCTGATAATCGGGCAAATCATCAGGTACGCCTTCCGGCTCGGCCAGTCGTTGTGCCAGTGAATCGGCGCGCCTGCCGCCGGAAGAAGTCCGCGAATCCGGCTTGCTGTCGCTCGCACCGGGTACGCCGCCGGTGTCTTCGGCACGTCCCAAGTGGTATTCTGCGGCGGAGATCCTGCCTTCCATGAGCATATGCGCGTCTTCGGGCACGGTGGTGCCTTTCGCGTATTCGGAGGCGAGCAGCGACTGCCAGCCCTCAAGCGGCAGATACCCAGGCTTGACGCCGCTACGACAGTCGCCCGCGTACCCGTGGGCGAGATGGTCGACTTTCTCGTTGCCAGGATTATTGTTGTGCCCTTTGACCCACACGAATTTCACCGGGCCGGGGCGCTGCGAAATCTCGTGATCAATCGCCTTGATGAGTTCACGGTTTTTCACCGGCTGGCCTTTGGAGTTCTTCCACCCGTTTTTCTTCCATCCGCGTACCCAAGCCGTGGAGCAGTTGATGGCATACTGCGAGTCGGATTCGATGGTCAGCGGTTCCGCTCCAGGGTGAGCGCGCAAAGCTTCCAGTACCGCACACAGTTCGCCGATCTGGTTGGTGCCGTTCGAAGCACCGCCCGCATCGCAATCGCCTTCATGCTCGTGGCCGGGGGTTCCGCCAGCATGTGGCGTATGGTCCGCCCATGCCCACCCCATCGGGCCGTTCGGGTTGCCCAGCGCTGATCCATCCGTCGAAACCGTGATCGTCATGCCTCCACCTTACGGACAGGTGGGGATACGCTGCAGCGGTCGCAGAAACGCTCAATCGGCGCGGTTCGTCCTGCACACAAGGGGGATGCGGCTGTCTGACCATTCGGGCGTGTCGCCATTTGACTTGAAGTGAACTTGAACCTTTAGAGTGAAAGCATCACGACGCGGATGCGGAATCGTTCCGGGCGGCGCGTGTTTTGCCGGGCAACGCTAGCGGCGGCAAACTGCGCGGTCCGCGCCACGACACAAGGAGTGCAACCATCATGAAATCGACCATCTACTACGGTCCGCGCGATGTGCGCGTCGAACATCGTCCCATTCCCGCCATCAAAGAGCCCGGCGACCTGATTATCCGTGTCGTCCGCACGTGCGTATGCGGGTCCGACCTATGGCCCTACCGCAGTCAGGACGTGAACTCCGCCGGTACCCCAATCGGGCATGAGTCCATCGGCGTCGTCAC
>Ga0256406_1006329_pt1 | contig 11960 bp, 12 predicted proteins | sample RumenRJG_03DNA_FD_185986 | JGI IMG/M metagenome (GOLD analysis project Ga0256406, IMG submission 185986) | Bovine rumen microbial communities from Lethbridge, Alberta, Canada - RJG_03 | ecosystem: Host-associated > Mammals > Digestive system > Stomach > Rumen | place: Canada: Alberta | collected...
CCGCACGGCCTTCACATTCGCCCGCATCCGCTTCATCCTGCATGCCGGACAAAACCGCGCCGTCGGGCTCGCCACGAATTCCGTCCCACAGTCCTCGCAGACATGCTTCATCGGTCTCTTTACCAAAATACCACCTCATTCAGAACATCTATTTCGACGCTGCGATCTGCAAAGCGATCGACTACTACATCCAGCACAAAATCATGCAATCATTCCTCGAAAGTTGCCGAGAGGAGGTCTTACAGATGATGTCATTTCAATGGAATGCTGATGAAGCCAAGAAAGTACAGGAAGAAGAACGCCAGGAGGATATCCGAAAAGCCGAAAGCAGAGGCGAGAGGAGAAGCAAGAGGAGAGGCCAAAGGCATTGCCGCAGCCACTCTGAAAATCGTCCGCAACTTGCTGAGAAAAAAGACCATGTCCTACGAAGAAATCGCCGATACCACGGACACCACGCTTGACGAGGTTCTCCGCATCGCGAAAGATTCCAATTTCTCCTATTGATTCATCTGCACCACAGCGCACCCATACGGATGCGCTATTTTCATGCCTCCGCCAGCGCCTGCCGCAACTCCTCCGTCAGTACGATCACATTCCGATCCCCCGCTTCCTCGAGCGCGAAGAAGATCTCCTGTTGGATCTCCGGCCTCTTCGGCGTTACCGCGATCACGACGATATCGTGCTCGCAGTCGGCGGGAGAATCCTGCAGCTCATAGACAGGAACACCTCTGACGGCCGACGGATTTCCTTCTGCCCTGCTCACGAGCAATCCAGATGCTTGAAGCCCCTTTTTCTCAAAAATTTCGAGCAATCCTTTTGCCACTTGTCCGGCTCCGTAAAGATAAAATCTCGGTGCTTCTCGCAAGCAATGCAGACACCCTTCTTTAAGCAGCCTTGATTCCTGTGCTTCTTCTGCATACCGAAAAAGCACATTTGTTGGATGGTCGATGAGATTCCGAAGCGTCTTCCACGTCTCGGCCGGCCAGTCGATCTCCTGAAGAAATCCCTCTGCATCCAATTGCTGAAATTCACGAATGACGCCTCGCAGGTATGGAACTCTTTCTAGCCGTTCAATGCACGGCCAGCAGTTTGTTTGATAAATCCTCCACATGTTGTACGAGGCTGGTGCTCCTGCTTTCTGCTCCGCAGCTCCCTTCGTATGCAGGAACCGCCAGAATTCCGCGAACTCATCATGATAGCAGTGATATTTCTGCCTCATCCGATGAATCGATGACCCCATATTGTCAACCCGATAATGCAGATACGCTTCCGGCAGCAGGAACATCCACCGGCAGCAGGCTGCCACCTTCATGGAAAAAGCAACATCCTGGAACGATGCGCCGGGCGTCTCGTGAAACCAGATGCCGTTCCCTGCAAGAAAGTCTTTCCGATAGAGCGACGTCCAGACGAACGTGTCCGTCTGCATGAGCTTCGGCACGTCTTTCGCCGAGCAAAGGCTCCCATAGGGGCAGCCCCGAAGAAGCTCCTGAAACACATCCCCCCGCTCTGTAAACTGGAAGTAATTCGACTTCACGACTTCGGCATGCGATTCTTGCGCCGCCTCATAAAGCGCAACGAACATCTCCGCTTCCGCAAAGTCGTCCGATTCCACGATGCCGATATATTCGCCCTGTGCTGCCCGCAAGCCGACATTCATCGATGCACCGTAACCAGAATTCTCCTTGTGAATGACGCGAAACCGCATATCCTGTTCTGCATACTCATCGAGAATCTTCTCCGAACCATCCGTTGAGCCGTCATCGATGCAGACAAACTCGATGCCATCGAGCGTCTGCGCCGCGAGGCTGTCGAGACACTGCCGCAAATACTTCTTCACGTTATAGACCGGCACGAGAACCGATACCTTGCACATTCCAAGCGCTCCTTTCAACAACTCAGATGGCATACAGCACCGTCTCGTCTTCAAACGGGGAATAATGGCGGAGGAACAGCCGGTACCCCGGATCGAGCGAAAGAATATAGCTTGGAATGTCGATGATATCCTCCGGCTTGTGATAGACACAGATGGCCAGCTTCGGATGCTGCTTGCGGATCACATGTTGTGCTCCCTGCAAAGCTGCCAGTTCTGCGCCTTCCACATCCATCTTGATGAACGTCACACGCTTCCCTTCCAGCTCTTCATCGATCGACGTCACATGCAAACAGAGCCCCCCTGTTCGTCCACCTGCATCATGTCATGATCAAGAGATGCGAAATGCAGTTCTCCCCGATTCTTCCAAACGCCATAAGGAATCAGTGTCGTTTTCTCTTTGGAAATCTGCGCCAAGCCTTTCTCGCATTTCGGAAGGCTTTCAGGATTGGATTCGAACGCATAGATATGATGATAATCGCCACCAGCCCACTGCACGAATTGCTGGGACGTTCCACCATCATACGATCCTGCATCTACAAATACCTCGTCCCTGTCGTGAGGAAGATCCGAAAGATCAAAATACTGTCCTGCTACCATGGCACCATGGATTCCATCCAGAAAATGAATCTGGTCTGCTGAAAAGCCCAGATCTTTTATTTGCGAAACAATCTCACTTATGAAATCTTTTTGATCGCCGCAAATCGCGACATAGATTTCAGCATCCGGATGCTGCCGCAGCATTTCCGGGGAAACAATGTCCACGCCGTATAATTTCTTCCCCTGTTTTTCCGGATCATTATCCGCAATCCCCAGCCAGCACTCCGGCGCAAGAAGCGCCATCGTCCTTCCGAGACGGCCGGCACCGAACAAGAAGCGCTTCCTTTCTTCCCGATGAAGTTCTGCATGCAGAGATTGCATGCATTCTGCTCTCTCAATGATTTCCTGAATCCATCGATAGTCCGACGTCAGCGAAAACATGAGGCGCTTCTCGAAAATGAACCTTGAAACATCATCCTGCAGATGGGAACAGATCTCCTGAACCCTTGCATCCTGAACCTGCATCCGTATACCTCCATTCGCAACTGAGGGCTCGTAAAGTCCTCAATCTCTCCAAAAATCCTGCTCCGTCAAAAGAAGCTCCTGCTCCAACCGCTTGCCAAAAGATTCCATCGAGAAATATTTCTCGTATACTGCACGCGCTTTTTCGCGCACTGCCCCGAGCGCGTCGAAATGCTCGATCACATATGCCATCTTCTCTGCCAGCGAAGATGCATCTCCTGCCTTGCAGACGAATCCGTTCACTCCATCGCAGATGATGTCTTGTGCCTGCCCGATTTCATCTGTGACGATGCAGATCTTTCGATTCATCAGCCCCTCTGTAACCACGATGGGAAGCGTATCTACCAAGGAAGCGCTCACGACAACATCGATATCAGGATAAAAGGATTGAAGCCTGCTTCTCGTCATCCATCCCGTCATCTCAACATCGGGAATTTCATCTGCCATCCTTTCGATTTTCTGGTTATATTCCTCCGTGCCGCAGAGCCCGCCGATGATATAAAAGCGACAGGATTTCCGCAAGTCATCCGGCAATTTCTTGATGGCATCCATAAAGACATCCTGTGCTTTTTGCGGAAAGATGGCACCGAGAATGGCAATTCCGATCCTCCGATGCGGGTGATCTTCTTTTTTCCAGCCATCATCCGAAATGCCATAAGGAAGGATGCCAGAAATCCGATGCGGATGGAATTCTTCGAAAGCCCTCTTTCCGATCGCGCTGACTGCGAGAATACGCATTCCTTCAAATTTTTGTTCTTCTACGTATTTCGGATAACGCTCCCGCGTCTGGGAATAGAGATGCGAGTGCACGTCATCCGCTTCATGAATCCACCACAAGACCGGACGGAATTTAGCGATCTCGCAGGCAGCAGCGATCATCTGATAGACATTGACGATCACAACATCAAACACCTTGAGCCAGCATCGTTCTGCCTCGAAAATCCCAGGCAGGGTCGGAAAATGAATCACTTGGATGCCAAGTTCACACGTATGCTGCAACAATTCTGCGTCATAATCCGGCACCGCAAGGGATATGTCATACCCTCGCATTTTCAATGCCAGGCAGGCATTCATCGCCGCAATGGTTGCACCATTGTAGAAAAGGCCGATATGAATGAACAGAATCCTCTTTCCATTCCCCTGACCACCCTTTCCCGGAAAAATCCGCAAACATCCAGTCTGAATCCTTGAGAAAAAGACTTCCCAGGAAAAAATTCGTCCTGCCGCTACCCCCAGCGCCAAAAGCTGTTCGCGCATTTCTTCCGCGCTTGCACTCATCAAGAGAATGTTCTCTGATCGTCGCGCCAGCTCTTCCGTAGGCTCCCACACCTGCTTTCCCTCAAATTTTCCTGTACGATGATTATCGAGGAACCCCACGACCTTCGCTGCATCAAAGTACCGATAAAGAAAAGCTTTCCGATGCTCATAAAACCGGCCGGTTCCGAAAACAAGAACATCCTTCACTTCGTCGATGCTCCTTTCCACAAATCCGCATAATATCCGGCAAAAAAGCGTTCCAAGAATGTCTGGAAACTGATAAATCCAGTCCTCTGCTGAATTCCACGTTGAAAAAGCCGAACACAGATTTCATTGAAATACTTCGTCGTTGAAATCAGGAAGACGTCATTGCAGCCCCGTTCTGTTTCTTCTGGAGACCGAACGCGATAGCTCCGTCCCCCTACGACGAGTTCCTGTCCAGCTTTCCCGCCATCACAAATTGCAGACAGGAGCCCTGCATCATAAGAAAATATCTGCTGGCATACTGCGCCATTTTTTCCTATGCCCCACAAGATGTAGTGCTGACGGAACGCACGGAGAGCCTTCACTCCTCGCTGGCTGCGAATACGATCTGGCGGCTGACGCAGATACCGTTTCAACAGATAATCCATCAAACGCTGTTTTCGTTCCTCAGGCCCGTCGCACATCTTTGGTGAAGAAACTCGAGGCAGAGAATAACCGCATGCCTCTACGAATGGCCTCCACCATTCAATATTCCGATGGGAGCCATCATGAACACCGAACGGAAGCTGATCTGAGGACAGCCATCGCCAATGGCTCCAATGCTCGATAGAAAATCTTTGCGCAGCAGCAACGTCTGCCAAGTGGAAATTCAGATCCGAACAGGATCCGCAATATGCCCAGAATACGTCCTCCGCATCGAGGCAGAATTCTCGTTCTTCCTTCGAAAGCTGGCGCAAAATTTCATCTTTCCGTTCCAGCATGCGGCATGCAGAAGCAATCTTTCGGAGCGAAAGCCCCCCGTTCCCGATATGCGGAATCGGAAACTTTCGCCCCACGGTCATCCAGAGTGGCCATGGAGCTCCGATGTAATCGAACCCCAACCGACAGAATGCTTGCAGACGATTCGAAAACACGAACGTATCCAGCTGGTATACGAGCATATACTCGAAGGAAGAAAATCTCTCGTAGAGCGTTTTTGTCAGCATCATCCGGCTATAGCTTTTGACACTTTGAAAACCAGTATCGTCAAACTCTTCTACCCGCACATGATAGCGTTCGCGCAATCCATCAGCCAAAGATCCCGGCCCGATGATGCAAATAGGATATCCGCCGAGCACGCGTTGAAGCTGCTGCCATGAAATCCGCTCAAATGCATCCATTTCCATGCGATACATGGGAACAACGATGACAACATTCTCCATTCTGCCAGCCTCTCTCAAAATCATTCACTAAAAATTTAGTAAAAAAGATACTCTGCAGCGCATAATTCCAGATGCTGGTATCCCAGCTGCTCCATAACGGCCAGCATCCTTGGCGCATTTTTTTCGAAGGATTCCATCATGACAAAGGGGTGCTGTGCTTTCAGCATTTTCATCGCTCCCTGGACGACCTCGGGTTCCATCCCTTCGACATCAATCTTTACGAATGCGATATCATTCGGCAGTTCCATCTCGTCCAATGCTTTCACGACGAGGTTTCCGGTTCCGCTCGCGACGATGTGCGATCCTCCAAGATTTCCACCATCCATGAAGGAAAGCTCAGCAGAATAGCTTCTTGCTCCGAGACCGCAATTATGGATTTCAACACGATCTTCCAAGCCGTTGATCTCGATGTTCCGCTTCAAGATTGCAAACGTCAGTGGCACAGGCTCGAACGAAACGACCTTTCTTGCTCCTGCCTCAATAGAAAAATACAGGCTATGGTTGCCGATATTTGCACCGATATCGAGGACAGATTTCCCACGAACTGCTTGGGCAATCCGTCCATTTTCGAAAGCAAACACCTTTTTCAAGATGCCGATTTCCATATAATCATCAGTCAAGAGAATTTCACGCTGAATGAGATCTGTATGCGCGAACGGCAGAAAGAATTTCGCATGCGTCTTCGATGGGGCATAGATCATGCCAGCATCCATCATGCCAGATGCCTGAATTTTTTCCATCGCCTCTTCGACCTCCCGAACAGCATGCAGCGGATGCACGAGCTCCTGATAGGATTCGAAGAAAAGATCGACACACTTCTCTTTCGGGTATACGGCATAAAGCCGCTTCCGCAAATCCTCGAAGATGGCAACCTCATCGCTCGCGATGAGCACGGTCACATCCTGATACTGTGGTTTTTTCAATGCCACCAGTCCGGAAATCTTCCCCGGATAGGCCTTCGACAGATAATTATCCAATAGCAAGACAGGCGAAATGCCATACTGCACCTCCAGCAAGCTCTTGACGGCTTTGCCCTCCATGCCGAATGGATAAACGGCAAGTCCCCCCCCCAGTGGACAATCTATCTTTCATTGCATTCAGTTTTGATTCCGCCAGCTTCATGATATTCATGCTGATCTTCTCCTCTCATTTGTGTGCATGCTTCTTCAAAATATCCCTTACCGCTTGTTCCACTGCATCGACCGTGATCAAACCAACCCCTTCTGCATGAGAATCCAATTCCTGCCTGCAAGGGCCGCCGTCACATTCCGAAAGCAGCACATGCGATGGCACTCCCCATGGCCCCATACGATGCGGTGCCCATCCAGCCGTCAGGTCTCCGCCACGCAGCCAGACGGATAATTCCACCACAGGAGTTCCTGCTGCTGATGCGAAATGCATGAGCCCCGTATCCGACCCGACATAAAGATCGCAGAGCGAAATGACGGCAGCCACTTGTGACAGGGATGTCTTTCCCGTCAGATCTACAATATTTTTTCCTGCACCAATCTGTCCGGCGGCTGCTGCCGTGCTCTGATCTCCGAGCAAGAGAAACTTCACGCGCTCTCCATCAAATCGATGAACCAGTTCGCCATACTTCCTGGGCGGCCAGCAGCGCGACGCATCATTGCGTCCCGCGATGCCGCAGGCGATATAGCGCCACCCGGGCCAACGGCTGACAAGCCTCTCCGCGAATGTCTTCGCTTCTTGGGAAAGCCAATAACTCATCTTGCCATCTGCCACATGGCATCCACAGAGCCGCAGAAGATCCATCATGTATTCAACCTCATGCTTCGGCTCCATCTCGATGTAGAGACGCGACATCCATTGCTCCAGATCAGATCGCAAGAGCGCGTGATACGGCAGGAAGAAATCATCAAACCTTCCAACGCGATACGTCGCACCAGACATCAGCGCCATAACGAATTCATCCACACAATTCCGACCGGAAAGCAGCGACCGCGGAAGGAATACGGCCTCATAATTCTGTTCAGAAAGATGCTCGTCCACAAACGCCCGAACCCGCCGGCATGTCTCCTCCCATTCCTCGAACTGTGGAAGGAGATCGCCTTCCCGCAATCTGCAAGCATATGGCAGGACTTCGTCAACATAAGGGCAGTCCCGCATCATGTCATACATCTTTTCCCAAACGACGAAGGTAATATGCGCATCGGGATAATTCCGCCGCAATTCCCGCAAGAACGGTACCGTGAACAGCAGGTCTCCGATGACATCCAGCCGCAGGATCAGGATATTCTTCGCAAGAATCTTTTCAGATGCCAGCTGCCCGGGAGGATGCCGCTTTGCCAGTTCCTGCAAAGGCCGACGCAAGAATACAGCCACATTCAGTCTTCGAAACGCCCCTTCTGTCAGGAACAGGCACTGCTTCTCGCAAAGGCCATGAATCTCCAGATCGTCCAGCCTCGCACCACGGAATCCGGCAATCACCCGCATGTGTTCCGTCAGTTGGATCTCATGCGCTGAAAATACGGGCAAGCCGAGATATGCAGTTTCGTGTTCCTCCGATGAAACTATGAAACCTTTCAAGGGGAGAGCGCACTCCTCCAGAATCTCCGCATATATCCGTGCATACTTCCCTGCGCCATATATGTAAAGTTCCGAAGATGCTCCTGCAAATGCGCGCAGGTATCGCACCTCCGCAGAAGTCATTGCTCCTTCCATTCTTCATCCCCCAGATATTCTTTCACATGCTCCATCACCATTTCCGGCGTAATATCATACATGCACGAAGGTTTTCGCATCCCACGGGCACAATGATAGATGTCATTTTTATAAAGGCCGCTGCAATCATGGCATTTCCCGACACGAATGTTGATATTCTCCGGATATCCATAAAATACCATCTGCGTCGGCCCAAAGAGGACGATGCACTTCGTTCCCAGATGTGTCGCGACATGAACAAGACCGCCCTCGATGTCGATATGCAGCAAAGAATGGCGCAGGATCTCTGAAACGATGGAAAATGGCTTTCCAAGGACATAGACATCCGCCCCCTCCAAGCGTTCTGCACAATTCGCTCCCAGCTGTACCACTTTGAGATTCGGATTGTTTTGATGAAGGAGCGAGATCACCGCTTCGAAATTTTCCTTGGGCCAAGCCTTGGAGATCGCAGAGGCATCCACCGTCTGCCCATTGCCGAAGTTCATCGTGACGTATCTGCCCAGCGACATCGATCGAACGCGCTTTTCCGCTGCCGGATCAGAGGGAATATGAACAAAGGGATGATGGAACGGCAGGATTCCGTCATAAGAGAATTTTGTATAGAATTTTTCGCCGCGATAGATATTCCGATACCGCATCTCATACAGGTTCGAAGATTCCTGTGGCATCTTCTGCAAAGTTTGGAGTGCACGCCCGAGCACTTCGGAAAATGGATGCGGATCCGCCAGGAACTCCACTGTGATCGTCTGAATGGCAGACAACCGGAGAATGCATGCATACTCGTCTTGCGAATCTTCCTTTCGCCCAGCCTCCATCTCCCAAGCAACGATTCTCACCTGCGGCAGATCCTGCACCAGGAATTCCATGTATGATCGCTGCACGTCGCAGAAAACATCCATACGGATGCCCGGGTCGAGATCTGCCAGCACCTCGAGAACCTTCTTGTCCACCAGCTTGTCGCCGATGCCGCCGTCTGCGAAAATCTGGATGTTCTTGCCAGACGGCTGTACTGCACGGACAAGCATATCTTTGACAGGTTCTTCCTCTCTCTGACGAAACAGGGAGATTTCTTCCTGCCGTTCCTGATAGACAATATTTTCCGAAGGAATCGCCCGAAGCTCCGGCTGCTGCAGGATATTCTTCCTCTGATCCTCGGAACGGATCGCCATGACCAGATAATCAAAATTCATGACAGGAAGTTCTTTCACCGAACGGACGGGAACCACGAAATCGTCATAAGCAGAATGGCGAGCATCCACTACGGACACGATCTGGCACCATCCCGTCAATAGGATCTGCTTGATGTACGACTGCCCCAGATTTCCTGCGCCGTAGATCACGATGCGGCTGTCCTTCGGAATGCGATGGAACGGAAACAAGAACCGTTCCTCGTAATTATTCACTCCATCACGCATCCAGTGCTCCACTCCTTTTCCGCTCGCGTTCCGCCCGATCCAGCAACAACGTCTCGATCTCCGAAAACACCGTTTCTTCCTCTGTCAATATCTTCCGTTCCCTGCTGCCCGCCGCCAGTGCAAAGACCTCCTCCCATGCCTCCTTGAGGTCGGCTCCGCAAAACTTGGCAAGGCTCGCCTGCGCTTCCCTAGCCAGCCGTTCCCGCAAAGCCGGATCCTTCAGAATCCGAGTCAGCGCCTCTGCCGCCGCTTTCGTATCCCGCTGCGGGACGGCCATATAGCCCCGGCCGTCCTTCAGGAGCTCGAGATACGGCAGATCATAAAGAACGAGCGGCACGCCATATTTTTTGCTCTCTGCAATCGTCATGGAAAAGCCCTCGTATGCCGAGGTGATGAGCATGACCTCGGCTTTCCGATAGTATGGCTCGACATCTGCATGGAAGCCTTCCAGCACCACATGATCCGAAAGGCCGCGTTCTTCGAACAGGGCTCTGAGCCTGTCTTCCGTCCCCTCGGTATCGGATGCCCCCACGATCCGAAGTTTCGCATCAGGCACCTGTGCAACCACATGCTCCAGGATTTCCGGCAGGTCGAAGACTTGCTTCTGCATCTGCTCCACGCGCTCCAACCAGAGGATCGTATGCAGCTCACAGGTTTCTTCCCTCTGGACGGGGGGATCGACAGGATTCGGGATGTACCGGCTGCGGCAGCCGAGCAGCTGCCAGAACATCGCGTCGGTGCGGGAAAGTGTCACGACGGCATCCATCTGCCGGCAGAGCGCCGACAGGTTTCCGCCCAAAAGTTCCGGCATGGCGCTGAAGACATTGTGGAGCTCCAGCATGACGGGGACGCCCGCCTGCTGCACGCAGAAAAGCTCGTACAGCAGGCGGCCCGCATTCGCATGGCAGCAGTAGATGTCCACCTGATATTTCCGAAGGGCGGAAAGGATCCGCTCGCACCGCTGGCGGAGCGGCATGTCCTGCCCGAGGATGACACGGACGACGCCTGCGGGCAACGGGTACTCGCGCTCCTCATCGATGACGTCCGTGAACAGGACGATCCTGCAGCCATTCTGCATGAAGAGCGGAATCAGCTTCGACAGGACTCGCTCGACACCGCCATTATAGAAGCGCGTGTAATAGATGCCGATGGTCTGCGGCTTTTTCGAAGATGAAGGTGCCATCGTGCTCCGTCGTGGGAGCTGCATCCAACGGGCAGCTTCCGCGACGCGGCCGCCATAGCATGCCTCCAGCATTTCCACCCATTGCGGCGCCCCGAGATGACGGGCAAACCAGCTGGCGATGCATCCGACTTCCGGCCTCGCAGGCTCCGAAAGGAGGAGCTCATAGATCCACATCTGCTGCACATCATCCATGCATGCCGCCTTGCCGCATCCTTCCAGTGCATGACGGACGGCGCTCCACATGCCCTCCAGCGCAGCGACCACGTCCTTTTCCGATTCCGCGCATCGCCATGCCTGCTGCATCGACCGATGGATGTCATCCACCTCCAGCAAGGCAAAGAGGCTTTCACTTGCCCGCAAATCCACATACAGCCAGCGCATCACGTCCTCGAGCGCGAGAAAGTCGCGCCCCCGCACCAGCCCCATCGTGCGGAGCTGCGCCAGAATTTCGGCGTTTTCCTTCACAGCGACGATGACCAGCGACGTGCGCTTCTCCCAGGCAAATGCGCGGGGATCTTCGACTCTCTTCCCGAAAAACCGTGCCCCAGCCTTCGATGGATTGCTGTCCAGAAAGCCGTCGACCTGCAGGCAGAGCTTTGGGGCGAGCGCAGAAAGGCAGCGGTTCCGCTCCTCGATGCGGCGCATCAGGCGTCCTGCCATCTTTCCCGTCCCCCAGATGATGATGTGATCCATGGTTCCTCCTCGATTCTCACTCCATCTGCCGCCCTCCCATCGCTGCGAAATCGCTGATCTTTGGCACTCCTTCGCACCGGCTCCACGGGATCGGATCCTCCACGCAGTGCGCGCAGAGCGGCACGAGCTCCTTCAGCTTCGCGAGGAGCTCGTTTCCATTCGGAGCTCCCTCCAGCTCCATGATGCCTTCCGTCGGCAGATGCGTCCCGAAAGTTTCATTGAACTTGAACGCATACATGAGCGTCGGGCAGCGGCAGATTTTTCCTGGCTCAATCATTTTTTCTGTGGGATGAATGATGCACAGCGAGTCAATGGCGACTCATGTCGATGAGCTTCAAGAAGAAGTATTCATCGTCAGGATAGCCATAAGCCTGCCTGCGCAGCGTCTTGAT
>Ga0256406_1006330_pt1 | contig 11960 bp, 12 predicted proteins | sample RumenRJG_03DNA_FD_185986 | JGI IMG/M metagenome (GOLD analysis project Ga0256406, IMG submission 185986) | Bovine rumen microbial communities from Lethbridge, Alberta, Canada - RJG_03 | ecosystem: Host-associated > Mammals > Digestive system > Stomach > Rumen | place: Canada: Alberta | collected...
AATACAATCCTAATGTTTTTGAACTGAAGGACCTCGGAGTCGGCAAGTGCCGTATGGTGGTCGCAGGCCCTGCGGACTTTAAGGAAAAATCCGAATATCCTGTAAGGGTTGCGACCAAGTTCCCTTCCATCGCACAGGACTATTACGCATCGACAGGAAGAGATATTGAGATTATAAAATTGAACGGATCAATAGAAATCGCTCCTATCCTGGGACTTTCAGATGTCATAGTGGATTTGGTTGAGACAGGCACAACCCTAAGGGAAAACAACCTCGTAGTGCTTGAAAACATACTCGATGTAAGTGCCAGGCTTATAGCCAACAAGTCGGGGTATAATTTCAAGAGTGATGCAGTTAATGAGCTGCTCAGCAAGATATAAGATAAGACTAAAGATATTATAAAAGCATTCGGAGGATGCAATGATCAAAATCCTGAACTATTCGGAAACATCAGCAGATGAACTGTTTTCAAGAAGTGAATACGCAAGTGATGTCCGAGATGCAGTCAAAGAGATAATAGATGATGTAAAGACGCGCGGTGATGCGGCGCTGCTTGAATATACGGCAAAGTTCGACGGAATAGATTCATGCAATTTCAGTCTTGAAATGAGTGATGATGAGAGGAAGAAGTCCGCAAGCGATTGCGAAACTTCTTTTCCGGGCCTGAGCGGAGTCCTCGGAAGGGCTGCAGCCAATATATTCAAATTTCATAAAGCCCAAGTACGTGAAGGTTTTTGTATCGGGAGTAGCGCCGATCTTATGACAGGACAAAGAATACTTCCTCTTGAAAGAGCCGGACTCTATGTGCCGGGCGGCACTGCAGCCTACCCTTCCACCGTGCTCATGTCAGTCATACCTGCTCTGGTGGCAGGCTGCAGTGAAGTTGTAATCGTGACTCCGCCTAATGAAGACGGAAGCATAAATCCTGCTATAGCTGCAGCAGCAGATGCAGCGGAGCAGGCAACGGATTCATTCGGAAGCATCAGGATATTTAAAATCGGCGGAGCTCAAGCGGTGGCCGCCCTTGCATACGGCACCGAGTCTGTTCCTAAGGTGGATAAAATAGTGGGACCCGGAAATGCTTTCGTGGCTGAAGCCAAGCGTCAGGTATTCGGAGAAGTATCTATCGATATGATTGCCGGTCCGAGCGAGATACTGATTATTTCGGACGATAAGACAAATCCGGCATATATCGCAGCCGATATGCTCTCTCAGGCAGAGCACGATAAAAATGCAAGTGCCGTGCTGATAACTGATTCCGCTGAGCTTGCGGACGCTGTGCAGCAGGAACTTGAAAGCCAGCTCTCTCAGCTCGGAAGAGAGGATATTGCCAGGGCGTCGATAGATAATAACGGAAAGATAATACTTGCAAGCAGCATCAATGAGGCTATAGACATCGCAAATGAGATAGCTCCTGAGCATCTGGAGCTTTGCCTGGACGATGCAAAAGAAAGGCTGAGCGATATAAAAAATTCAGGCTCGGTATTTCTCGGCAGAAGCTGCCCTGAAGCTGTCGGCGACTACTATGCAGGCCCTAACCACACTCTACCGACCAGCGGAACGGCCAGGTTTTCAAGCCCTTTGTCCGTAGATGATTTCATCAAGAAGATGCAGTATATTTATTATTCTGAGGAGGCTCTCAGTAAAGCTGCAAACGACATAGCATGTTTGGCTGAAGCCGAGGGGCTTTCTGCTCACGCGAGAAGCGTGTTGATAAGAACCGAAAAATAAAAAGAGTTAGCATAATTAAGATAAGAAAGAGATGTAATGAGCAGATTTCTAAGCAGCAAATATAAATCACTTGAACCATATACACCGGGTGAACAGCCAAAGGACAGAGTGCTCGTAAAGCTGAACACCAATGAGTCACCCTACCCTCCTATACCAGAGATTGCCGAGGCGGTCAGGGAAGCGGCCGAATGCCTTCAGCTTTATTCGGATCCCGATTGCACGGAGCTCAGACAGGCAATCGCAGATATGGCCGGAGTAAGCCCGGATAAAGTGATATGCAATAACGGTTCGGACGAGACTCTCTACTTTGCCTTCCTGGCATATTGTGATGAGAGCTGTCCTGCGGTCTTTCCGGATATCAGCTACGGATTCTATCCTGTCTTTGCGGAGATGACAGGTGTAGAATATAAAGCGATTCCTCTGAAAGAGGATCTTCGGATAGCAGCAGAGGACTATTACGATGCAGGCGGCACCATATTCATTGCGAATCCGAACGCTCCTACAGGTATTCCTCTATCACTATCCGAAATAGAAGATATACTTGTTCATAACAGAGATAATGTGGTCGTCATCGACGAGGCTTATGTGGATTTCGGCACGGATACTGCTATTCCACTGATAGAAAAATATGATAATCTCCTAGTCGTTCAGACCTTTTCAAAGTCGAGATCTCTTGCGGGAGCCAGACTGGGATACGGCATAGGAAGCGGCGAGATAATAGCTGACCTGAATGCCCTAAGATATTCAACAAATCCGTATAATGTAGACAGGCTGGCCATGGCCGCCGGCTGCGCATCACTTGCCCGAGATGAGATTAATCGCGGAAATTGCAAGGCCGTTATGGAAACCAGAGCCTATACTGTTGGCAGACTAAAGGAAATGGGATTTGAGATGACGGATTCGACTGCAAATTTCATCTTCATCAGACACCCTGATATAAGCGGAGGGGAGCTCTTCACATCGCTTAGGAAAAGAGGTGTGATAATCAGGCATTTCACAAAAGAAAGAATCAGCGATTACAACAGGGTCACCATAGGATCTAGAGAACAAATGGAGATATTCCTTAGAGAGTCACAGGATATATTGGAATCATTCGGAGGTAATAAATGAGAAGTTCAGAGATAAAAAGAGAGACAGCTGAAACAAAGATAATTCTGACGCTGGACATAGACGGAAGCGGCAGAAGCGATGTAGACACAGGCGTGGGCTTTCTTGATCACATGCTGACTTTGTTTGCACGACACAGCCGCATGGATCTTGCGGTCTCTGCAAACGGAGATACCTACGTAGATGATCACCATACCGTGGAGGATGTGGGAATCGCCCTCGGTCAGGCTCTTGCCGAGGCTCTCGGAGACAAGAGAGGAATAGTAAGATACGGCAGCTGCATTCTGCCTATGGACGAAGCTCTCATAATGTCAGCTGTAGATATTTCGGGCAGATCCTACCTGGGATATGAGATGGATATACCTTCGCAAAAGGTCGGAAGCTTTGATACGGAGCTCGCAGAAGAGTTCTGGCTCGGCCTGGTAAGAAATGCCGGGATTACCCTTCACATCAGGCAGATGGCGGGTAGCAATTCGCACCACATAATTGAAGGAGCATTTAAGTCCGTCGCACGTTCGCTCAGACAGGCTCTCGCAATCGATAAGGAATACTCGAGCGAGATTCCGTCCACAAAGGGACTTCTCTAGTGCAAACACTGACAACAAATACAATATACGAAAATCAGAGGATAAATATAAATGGTAGCAATTATTGATTACGGAGTAGGAAATCTTTTTTCACTCAAAAGCTCATTGGCGGAAATAGGAGCAGAGGCCATAGTCACATCAGATGAGAAAAAAATAGCCGCGGCGGACAGAATCATTCTGCCCGGAGTCGGTGCATTTGAAGATGCGGCCGAAAAGCTCAGATCAAGCGGCATGGCTGATATAGTGATGAAGGAAGCAGCTGCAGGCAAACCTCTTCTCGGGATTTGTCTCGGCATGCAGCTTATGTTTGAAAAGAGTTATGAATACGGTGAGCACGACGGACTCGGCCTTATTAAAGGCTCTGTCCGCCCTATCTCCGATGTCATTCCGTCGGGATACAAGATACCTCATATTGGCTGGAATGCACTGCACTTTACAAAGGACTCCCCTCTCTTCAAAAACACAAACGAGGGTGACTATGTGTACTTCGTGCACTCCTTCTATGCGGCAGACTGCACGGAATCGACTCTCGCAGTGACAGAGTACGGCGCGGAGCTTACCGCTGCCGTCGCAAACGCAAATGTGTATGGTTGCCAGTTCCATCCGGAAAAGAGCGGAGATACGGGTCTCGGCATCCTCAGGACATTTATGGAGCTGTAGGAGGGACCTATGCTGATATATCCAGCGATAGATTTATATGAGGGAAAGGCAGTCAGACTCTATAAGGGTAACTACGATGAGATGACTGTCTACAGCGAACGCCCTCCCGAGATAGCGAAGGATTTCGTATCCGCCGGTGCCACTCGCATCCACGTCGTGGATCTCGAAGGAGCCAAGGACGGTACAACACCCAACTACGATGTAGTATGTGATATTAAGAATGCGGCGGACCTTGCAGCAAGAGAAGCAGGTCTCGGAGTCTCCTTTGTCGAAATAGGCGGAGGAATAAGAGATGACGAGACCGTATCACGCTATCTCGACACGGGTATAGACAGGGTAATACTCGGAACTGCTGCGGTCAATGATACGGAGTTTCTGAGAAGATCAGTTAAGGATTACGGCAATCGCATAGCTGTCGGCATAGATGTAAGGGACGGCTACGTTGCGGTAAAGGGCTGGACAGAGCTTACGAAATACGGTCTCGAAGAGTTCTGCCACATGATGCAGGATGAAGGTGTGCATACACTGATTTGCACGGATATTTCAAGAGACGGTGCCATGAGAGGCACCAATCGCGAAATGTACCAAAAACTTTCTGAAAGCCTCGATATAGATATAGTTGCATCGGGCGGAGTCAGCAGTATGGATGACGTAAAAGCCCTTTCGGCGCTCGGCATACACGGTGCCATCATAGGAAAAGCCTATTACACCGGAACAATCAATCTTGCGGATGCAGTGAGTGCCGCAAAATAGATAGTACAATCAGGAGACGATTTTAATGATAACAAAAAGGATAATCCCCTGCCTCGATGTCAGGGACGGACGCGTGGTTAAAGGCGTCAATTTCGAAAACCTCGGAGATGTTGCATCCCCGGTAGATATGGCTAGGCTTTATACAAGTTCGGGTGCGGATGAACTCGTTTTTTATGACATCACCGCATCTGCCGAGGGTCGCAAGCTCTTTACGGAGATACTCACCGAAACTGCAAGCAATGTCTTCATCCCTCTTACAGTGGGCGGCGGCATCAATGAGATTGCCGATTTCGACAGAGTGCTCAAATGCGGAGCGGATAAAGTTAGCGTCAACTCCGGGGCAATCAAAAACCCGAGACTCATCACACAGGCTGCCAAGCTGTACGGTGACCAGTGTGTAGTCATCTCATGTGATATCAAGAGAGTCGGCGGAGAGTTCAGAGTCTTCTCAAGAGGCGGAAGAGACGACACGGGTATGGAGGCCATCGAATGGATAAAAAAATGCGTAGACCTCGGCGCCGGTGAGGTCGTCGTAAATTCAATAGACACTGATGGTGTTAAGGGCGGCTTCGATATAGAAATGCTGAAGGCCGTATGCGACGCGGTATCGGTACCTGTCATTGCATCGGGCGGCGCAGGAAGTATTGATGACTTCATAGAACTCTTCCGAGAAGTGCCGGATATCGACGCGGGACTTGCCGCTTCCATATTCCATTTCGGTGAAGTCAGCATAAGTGATCTTAAAGAGAGAATGGACCAAGAAGGCATTCCCGTGCGTATATAGAACTTGTAATAATCGGAGATAGGAATGATAGATATAAAAGAACTGAAATTTGATGAAAAAGGACTGATACCGGCAATCGTTGTTGACGCAATCAGCAAGAGAGTTCTGACTCTCGCGTATATGAATGAAGAGAGCCTCAAAATCTCAATGGAAAAAGGCCTTACTTGTTTTTGGAGCAGATCCAGGAATGAGCTTTGGCTCAAGGGTGAGACCAGCGGCAATTACCAGCGCATAGTCAGCATCACGGCCGACTGCGACAAGGACGCTCTTCTGGTGATGGTGGAGCCTGAAGGCCCTGCCTGTCACCTGGGTACGGACTCCTGCTTTGAGTATCCTCTCTGGGAAAGCGATGAGCTCAGCGAGTTCTCATATGAAGGCCTGATGGACCTGATACAGGGCAGAAAAGACAATCCTAAGGAAAGCTCATATACGACTTATCTCTTCGAAAAAGGCACGGATAAGATTCTCAAGAAAATCGGCGAGGAATGCACTGAAGTGGTAATCGCAGCCAAGAGTGCCGAGTCGTCGAAAGATAACGCCGAGACAATATATGAGATTGCCGACCTCGCATATCACACCATGGTACTGATGGCAGAGACGGGCATTACACTGGAAGATATTCAGCGCGAACTCGCATCCAGGCACGTTATAGATAAAAAAGTTAAGCAGGAGAAGATGGTATAGCTATGTTTGACCTTCACATGCATACGACATATTGCGACGGGGCAAACTCCGCTGAGGAGATGGTGCTCTCCGCCATAGATAAGGGTCTGGATACCGTAGGTATCTCCGGGCATTCTTACACATGGTTTGATGAGGGGTACTGCATGAGCAAGGAAGGCAGCGAAAAGTATATCGCTGAAGTAAATGCTCTCAAGGAGAAGTATTCGGACAGAATCAGAGTTCTCCTCGGAATCGAACGTGATCTGTATGCAGATATATCGAATAACCCTTTCGAATATGTTATTGGTTCCTGTCACTACATATCTGCAGACGGAGAATTCTTCGATGTGGATTCGGCTCTTCAGGACTTTATGGATGGCGTGAATAAGTACTTCGGTGGAGATGTCATGGCTGGAGCCGAAAGATATTACAAACAGGTCTCGGAAATAATTGAAACCACCGACTGTGATATAATCGGGCACTTCGACCTCATTACCAAGTTCAATGAGCAGGATCCTTTTCTGGATACCGAAAATCCGAGATATGTGAAAGCTTGGCAAAAGGCAGTAGATGCTCTGTTTGATGCTGCCGCCGCAAGATATAAAGACGGTCGCATTAACAGGCTGGAAGCACTAGGCCTCATCGTGGCCGGAGACAAACCCGTATTTGAAATAAATACGGGAGCTATGGCCAAGGGCTACAGGACTTATCCATACCCTTCGAAAGAACATATTGACTACATAAAAAAAAGAGGTGGCGTCCTGCTGCTGAGTTCAGACAGCCACAGGGCGGACACCATATGTTACGCTTTTGATTATTACTCTGCGCTGCTGTGATTCAGCATCACCCACATCGCCAGGGCAGCGAGAGCAAATCCTATAATCGCATAGAAGTTGGTATTGTATATACCTCCGGCGGATTCAAGCAGGGTCGATGATATCATCGGCCCTATTATTGCGGCCGGAATTAAGCTAAAGTTAGCTATGCTGAAATTGGTCGGATAATTAGCAGGGCCGAACGCCTTGTTGACGTAGGCAGACGAGATAGTCGGGCAGCCTCCGTATGCAAGGCCTACGAGAATAAGACCGATAAGTATGAAAACGTACTTTCCGCTCAGTCCTCCGAGAGCAAGCGATATACCCGCACCCAACATAAATGCGTTATTGACTATCGTAGATATCTTGCGTCCGAATTTATCAAAATTATTTCCGGCAATTATCCTGCCCGCTCCGTTAAAGAGGGATACTATCATGCCGAGCACTGCGGTTCCTCCAAATGCAACGGAGATATTGGCAGCGCTGTTGATTACGAGCAGCCCTGCGGAGTTCAGCAGTATGGTCCAAAGTGTAAAGAACCAGAATCTGCTCGTCCTTAACATCTCCCCTGCCGTGTAGTTTTTAACTTCGCTCTTCGTACCTGCGCTCTCAGTCGCTGCACTTTGATCTGAAAGAGATCTTATCTCCTCTTCCGTCGGTGACTTGATAATAAAGGCCGCAACCGTGCATATAATCGCGATTGCAATTGCGAGAATCTTGAATGTCGTAAAGATACCAATAGAGCCTATCATGGAGTTTACGACAGATCCAAGCACGAGGCCCCCGAGACCGAATCCCATGAGCATTATTCCGGATGCAAGACCAACCTTGCCCGGAAACCATTTATTAACCGTGCCTATTACGGTGTTGTATGAAACACCGACGCCACCGCCACCGAGCACTCCATAGCAAAGATATAACATTGTAAGTGCGGAGTTCGGATTGTCTGGGCTGAGCATGGATACTCCGAAGAATCCGACGAGGAGCATAATGGCAGAAACCATAAACCTCGCTCTCACGCTCATCTTCTTACTCATCAGACCGCCCGCAAAACCGCCCAGACAGAAGAAAGTAATCGATATCGTAAATGTCATAGACATTTGAGAAATCGTCCAGTTCGGAAATAATTCAGCAAGCGGCGTCCTAAATATTGACCATGCATATATAAGACCAAGGAACAGGAGCGTCAGAGTCCCTGTTCCGAGGTATAACCATCTCTTATTGTTCATAACAGATTATTCCGTCCCTGATTTATTTAGAGCCTGCAGCGGCAAATACTATCGAATAGAACTTCTCCTCTGAAGTGGCTCCTCTCGATGTAAGGACGATAGGCACTTTGGCACCGACTATAATGCCGGCCATTGTGCCGCCTGCGGTAATTGTCCAGGACTTTCCGAGCATATTGCCGGCTGCCATATTAGGAACTATCAGAACGTCAGCCTCACCTGCGACAGGACTGTCAAAGCCTTTGAAATCCGCGATTTCCTTGCTGAGTGCAATGTCGTATGAGATCGGCCCTTCTATGGTGCAGCCTGTAATCTCACCCTTCTCGTTCATCTCTTTGAGAGCAGCTGCATCAACCGACTCCTGAGCCTTTTCATTCAGCTTCTCTGCAGCACAAAGAACAGCCACCTTAGGATCCTCGTAACCCATATTGTTCATGGTCTCGACCGCATTGCTTACTATCTTGGCCTTCTTTTCTAGGTCAGGGGATACCAGCATGCCGCCGTCAGTCATAGCCACGAGTTTGTGATAGTTAGGAATCTCAAAGAGTCCCACATGAGACATAATCTTTCCGACCTGAAGTCCGGTCTCCTTGTTTACTACCTGCTTAAGGAGGTCTGCTGTCTGCATGCGGCCCTTCATCATGAAGTCGCCCTCTCCTTCTCTGATCAGGCTGACTGCTTTCTTTGCACTTTCGATATCATCATCCACATCATAGATTACTTCTTTTCCTTCGAAATCAAAGCCGTGCTCAGCCATAATAGCTCTTATCTCGGCTTCCTTACCGACCAGAACAGGTTCAACAATGCCTTCTTTGAATGCCTCGTAAACGGCATCCAGTGAATGCTCATCATGCGCGCACGCAAGCACTATTTTCTTCTTGACGGGATTGGCCTTCACCATTTCCGCCATGTCTTTCATACTCTTCAGCATATTATTCTCCTTCGATACTTGGTAATAAGCCGCACGCCCTTAGGAGCGCGCGGCTTAGTTGAAAAGCGTTCTGCTGTCTTACAGCTCATAACCTGCGTGGAACGCTTTCTTGTTAAGATCAATGAACTTAGGCTTTACATTGGCCTCAATCTCGGCATCCCAGTCAATCTCATCGAGTCCGTCCATGGATTTGATAAGAGCCCCGAGGAGCACGATATTCATGGCCTTAGGATTACCGAGTTCAGTTGCAATCTCAGCAGCCTTGAATGCCTTTACATCGCAAATGCCTTTCAAATGTTCAATTATTCCTTTCGGATACTCGGCCTTACCGAGATTAACCGGTACAGGCTGGATCTGGAAATCATTAATTACCATTGTGCCACCTATCTTGAGGTGGTCAAGCCATCTCAGGGCCTCCATCTCTTCGAATGCTACGATTACATCCGCAGAGCCTTTGCCCACGATAGGTGAATAAACCTTATCTCCGTATCTTACCTGAGTGGATACCGAGCCGCCTCTCTGCGACATGCCGTGGATCTCACTCATCTTTACGTCATACCCCGCCTTCATAAGGCCGCTTGTCAGAATCTTGCTGGCCAGGATGGTTCCCTGTCCGCCTACTCCTACCAGGAGGATGTTTTTAACTTCACTCATTATAATGTCACCTCCTCAATTGCATCGAACGGGCAAACCTGCTTGCAGACCGTGCAGCCGTTGCAGCTGGTCCTGTCAACAGTAACATTGTCCTTTGTCGAAATAAGTGCAGGGCAACCGGTCTTAACGCACATCTTGCAGTTCTTACACTTGTCCTGATCAATCTTGCACTGGCTCTTATGAAGTGTAGGGAATTCATCGATATCCTGCTGGCTGAACTTCTTGAGTACGCACGGCCATCTCGTAATGAGTACTGTAGGCTCATCCTTTGCAAGCAGCGTATCGAGAGCTGCTTTGACCTCGTCCAGATTGTTAGGATTTACAGTGATGATATTCTCATCCTTTACACCGACAGCTTTGCAGAGTGCAGGAATGTCTACCTCCGGAGCTTCCTTACCCATGAGGGTATATCCTGTTCCCGGGTTCTGCTGGTGACCTGTCATACCGGTGATTCTGTTGTCCAAGATAACTGAGAGGTTGCTGCCTCCGTTGTATACGGCATCCATCAGGGAATTGACGCCTGTATGGAAGAATGTCGAATCTCCGATTACGGATACAACCTTAGTCTCCTTACCTGCATCTCTGAGCGCTATGGAAGCTCCGTGTCCCTGTGAGATGGATGCACCCATGCAGATCGTTGTATGCATTGCATTGAGAGGTGCAGCGGATCCCAGTGTATAGCATCCGATGTCTCCGGTAATCATGATGTTCTTTCTCTTAGCGAGTTCATAGAAAAATCCTCTGTGAGGGCATCCTGCGCAGAGTGCCGGAGGTCTTACGACCGTCGCAACATCGCTCTTATATGTCTCAGGCTCTACTCCGAGGAAGGCCTTCCTTACGATATCCGTATTGAGCTCATCGTACTTAGGAATAAGGTCCTTACCCGTGCACTCAATGCCGAGCGACTTTACGTGCTCTTCAAGATAAGGGTCCATTTCCTCTACGATGTAGACCTTGTCCACCTTGCTGCAGAAATCCTTAATCAGCTTGTCAGGAAGCGGATTTACGATTCCGAGCTTTAGGTAAGATGCATCATCCCCGAAGGTCTCGCGTGCATACTGATATGAAACTCCGCAGGTGATAACACCGATCTTGGTGCTGTGCATCTCAACTTTATTGAATTCGCAGTCACATGCAAACTCCTCAGCCTTGGCAAGTCTCTCTTCAAGAGTAGCTCTCAGGACCTTGGCGTTTGCCGGTGCTGTAACGTACTTTGTAATCTTAGGTTCGAAGTCAGGAACATCAGCCTCTACTCTGTCACCGAGTTCAACGATACACTTGGAGTGGCAAATTCTGGTCGTCACATGCATCATGACAGGCATGTCCATTTCCTCGGAAAGGGCGAACGCCTTCTTTGTGAAATCGAGGGCCTCCTGAGAGTCTGATGGCTCGAGACACAGAAGCTTAGCGCCCTTGGCCTGGTTTCTGTTATCCTGCTCATTCTGAGAGCTGTGCTGTCCCGGATCGTCGGCAACTACCATGATGAAGCCGCCGGTAACTCCGGTGTATGCAAATGTATAAATCGGGTCAGCTGCCACGTTCATGCCGACATGCTTCATGGCACACAGCGATCTGACACCTGCGATGGATGCTCCGATTGCAGCTTCTGTAGCTACCTTCTCGTTTGGTGCCCACTCGGAGTAAACGCTCTCTCCGTACTGAGGCATGTTCTCGAGAATCTCGGTGCTCGGTGTTCCCGGATATGCCGAAGCGAATCTTACGCCACCTTCATAGGCTCCGCGCGCAATGGCTTCGTTACCGGACATGATTACTTTCATAAATCATTCCTCCCTTTCTTACCTCTACATAATCGAGTTGCTGTTGCAACTTTATTATCACAAGTGAATAGTACCAATTAACTCTATCTGTGAAAAACGAAATAATCTGCATGTGCCAGCACTTTTATTCATATCAAACGAATTGTTCTGACTAATTATCGATTCGGGATTAAGGATTCTGAGCATCCTCGCTTCCGGACTCAGGACTAGGTGTATCACCGCCGCCCGGATCAGGCGTAGGTGCAGGTGTGTCACCGCCGCCGGAATCTCC